>Ga0075364_10000485_pt1 | contig 20180 bp, 15 predicted proteins | sample EndMetdeltDD1764_FD_71517 | JGI IMG/M metagenome (GOLD analysis project Ga0075364, IMG submission 71517) | Populus endosphere microbial communities from Tennessee, USA - Endosphere MetaG P. deltoides DD176-4 | ecosystem: Host-associated > Plants > Roots > Endosphere | place: USA: Tennessee...
TGAAATCGCAGGCACGCTATTTGCTCCTGCGAGCGCGAAGTCTGTTGCAATAGCGGTGTCTTATCGCATTGGCATCATCGTTTGCCCGTCATCCCGACGGGTCTATCAAGGAGCAGTAAATGGACATTATCGTCATGATCATCGTCGGCTTCATTGTCGGCCTCATCGCCCGCGCCATCATGCCGGGCACCCAGAGCATGGGGTTCATCCTGACGACCATTCTTGGTATCGTCGGTGCTGTCGTGGCAGGTTTTCTGGGCCGTTCGCTGGGCTGGTACAACGCGGGCGAAGCCGTGGGCTGGATCGCCTCTGTGGTGGGCGCCATCATCGTGCTGTTCGTTTACGGCCTCGTCACTAAAAAGCGCTGAGGTACGACGCGCCAGCCTGACGGCGTCGCGTCTGGCGCGGCACATGGCGTGTGAGCATGTCGTCGCGCACAAGATCAGACGTCAGGTGGGAACGGCATGTATTGAAAACGTCCGGTGGCAACACCGGACGTTTCTATTTGCGGGACGCGTTGACCATGGGACGGTTGGACGTTGGTCGACCTCAAGCCTGGTCGTCGTCCTCGTCCTTCGGCGACCGGTCCTGCCGGATCTGCTTCAACTGGCTGATCGCGTGACGCAATGCCGTCTTCAGCCCTTCCTCCACGACCGGATGGTAAATCGGCATGTCCAGTATCTGGGCCACGGTCATTTTGCTCTGTACCGCCCACGCCACCAAATGCGCCAGGTGCTCTGCGGCGGGTGCGACCATCTCTGCGCCCAGCAGCTCACCCGACCCGCAACGCGCATAAATATTCAGTAGCCCCCGATTCTGTCGCATGACCCGCGCCCTGCCCTGGTCATCGAACGACACGCTACCCACCACGATATCCTCATCCTTGATCTGGCTATAGCGTTTGCCCACCACCGCAATCTGAGGGTCGGTGAACACAATGGACAGTGGCGCACGGCGCTTATAGCAGGTGACCTTGGGAAAGCTCGCGGCGTTTTGCCCCGCGATGCGGCCTTCGTCGACCGCTTCATGCAACACCGGCAGCATGTTGTCCACATCGCCCGCCATGAAAATAGAGGTGTCGCCACATTGCATGCTGCGCGGCTCAAACGCCGGCACCCCATGCTTGTCCAGCGCCAGTGAGGTGTTCGCCAGCGCCAGCGACGCCACGTTAGGCGCACGACCAGTCGCGATCAGGGCGTAATCGAAACGCTCGGTCACTTTTTCGTTCTCGAGATTGACGTAGGTCACCGACACACCGTCGCTGTGCGCGGTGGTTTCCAGCACGCGCGCATCCACGTCCAGGTACAGTTCCGACTGAAAAATGTGTTTGGCCTTCTCTTTCACTTTGGCATCCGAGATCGACGCCAGCGAGCCACTCATGCCGAAGATGCGAACGTGTACCCCCAGGCGCGAGAGGGCCTGCCCCAGTTCGATGCCGATGATGCCCGGGCCGAACACGACCACGCTTCGCGGCAAGGTTTCCCATTCGAACACGTCATCATTAATGATGGCCCGATCACCCAGTTGCGAGAATGCGTCTGGAATCACCGCCCGCGACCCGGTGGCGATTACGATGGACGTGGCATGTACCTGTGTGTGATCGCCCACGGCCAGCACCTTATCGGACACGAACCGTGCCTCACCCATGATCTTGTCGTCCGAGGGAAACGACGACATGTCGTCCACTACGAAGCCCACAAACCGATCACGCTCTGCCTTCACCCGGTCCATCACCGCCTTGCCGTCAATCGACAGCCCGCCGGCATGCACCCCGAAGCCATCGCTGTGCGCAATCTGATGTGCAACGTCTGCAGCGGCAATCAGCAACTTGGACGGCATGCATCCCACGCGTGCACACGTGGTTCCATAGACGCCGCTTTCGATCAGTACCGCCTTTTTGCCACATTTCCGAGCCGCGTGATAAGCGCCCAGGCCGGCGCTACCCGCGCCGATGACAGCGACATCCGTGTGAACAATCTTCATGAATACTCCTGCTGATGAGTGCCCTGCACCGCGCGCACTGCCGCTGCACCCGAACGGCGGCAGGCAGGCGAATCGCTAGACGGCTCGAGCGGTATAGCCCGCGTCATGAATGGCACGCGCAATCACACCACCATCGGTGGCATTGCTCACCACGAGGTGATGGGTATCCAGATTGACATCCACGCGCGCGCCTTCGACTTCCTTGCGGATGCTGGTCGTGATGGCGTTTACACAGTGCTGGCAACTCATGTCGGGTACTTCAAAAGTCAAGACCATGTCAATCTCCTGGGGCGTGCCAGCCAAGCGACATGAATACACGCACATCGACGGGCAACTTTTGTTCTGACAGTATTGACCTTACCATCGTAGGAAGGTCAATACTGTATGCACGCGTAGGAAGGCAAGAGACGGGCCCGGCGGCCAGCCAGCAGAAGCGTTTCTGCAGCAGATAGCAAAAATCCGCCATTTCGCAGCATCAACACGTGGCGTGCATTGCAGATGGCCGACGCAACGCTCACAGGTGGCCATAGGCAGTGAAGTCAACGTCAACCGCAAAGACTGGAAAGAATATGAATATTGGCGAAGCCGCCACCGCAAGCGGCATTTCATCGAAGATGATCCGCTATTACGAACAGATCGGGCTGCTGGCACCCGCTTCGCGCAGCGAGGCCGGCTACCGCATCTATGCCGCGCCAGAGCTGCGGACGCTGGGCTTTATTCGCCGCGCACGCGATCTCGGGTTTTCGGTCGACACCATGCGCGAGTTACTGGCGTTGTGGCAGGACCGCAATCGCAGCAGCGCCGAGGTCAAGCGCATTGCCCAACAGCACATTGATGCGCTCAATGCCAAGGCGCGGGCGTTGCAGGAAATGGCGCAGGCACTGCAGCACTTGACTCTGCACTGCCATGGCAACGACCGGCCCGAGTGCCCCATCCTGGATGCCCTGGATCAGCCGGGTGTGTCGGTGCCTGTCCAGTGCGTCACGAACTCGGAAAAATGAGGCCGCTTCGCCGGGGGCAATTCCGTCGCGAGTGAACCAACCGCCAGGAAGCCCAGGAATTTGTAGTCCAGCGCGTCAAATCCCAGCGCGTCCTGCACCGCTTCGACATACGTGCCCAGCCCCGTGCTCCAGAATGCGCCGTAACCCAGCATGTGCGTCGCGTTGAGAATATTCATGACAGAGGCGCCCACAGCCAGCAGTTGCTCCGACTCGGGAATCTTGCTCTGATCGTGATTAATGCGTTGCGCCACCGCGATGACGACAGGCACCTCTGCCAGCCAGGCGCGCACCGACTTTTCTTTTTCTGGCGACATACGCTTGTCACCCGATGCCTTCACCGCCCCCAGGGCCATATCGGCCAGGTGCCCTACCGCTTCACCCTGGATCACGGCGAATCGCCACGGCCGCAGCGAGCCGTGGTCCGGTGCAATCATGGCGCACTGAAGGATTTGCTCGAGCTCGTGTGGCGCAGGCCCCGGCGCGCACAGAAGTTTGGTCGAGCGACGGGTCAACAGCGCATTCAAAGTGGTGTCAGTCATAGTGCCTCAATGAGAATTGCTCTCATGTTAGTCCAAGCCAACCCATCAATCAAAATCACGGGCACAGGATGTACAGTGATTCCATCAGTCCTTATTCCAACCGGAGATCGTCATGAGCCAGTCATCAGATCGCAATCGCCGCATCGTTCTCGCCTCGCGCCCCGTGGGCGCCCCCACCGAGGAAAACTTCCGCCTGGAAACAGGCGCGCTACCCGTGCCCGGCGCAGGAGAGCTGCTTCTGCGCACCGTTTACCTTTCACTCGATCCCTACATGCGAGGCAGAATCAGTGATGCACCGTCTTACGCCAAGCCGGTCGACATCGGCGAGGTGATGGTGGGCGGCACGGTCAGCCGCGTGGTCCAGTCCAACGCCGATGGGTTTGCGCCTGGCGATTGGGTACTGAGCGCCAGCGGCTGGCAGGACTACGCCGTGGCGCCCGCCAAGGGGGTGCGACGCCTGGATCCCGCCGATGGCGAGCCGCAACTCGCGCTGGGCGTGCTGGGCATGCCCGGTTTCACGGCGTATATGGGACTGCTGGACATTGGTCAGCCCAAAGCGGGCGAGACTGTGGTGGTCGCCGCCGCCACGGGGCCGGTTGGCGCAACGGTCGGGCAGATTGCCCGTATCAAGGGATGCCGGGTAGTCGGGATTGCAGGCGGCACGGAGAAAACCAAGTATGCACGCGACGTTCTGGGTTTTGACGAGGCGATTGACCACCGTGCGCCGGACTTTGCACAGCGGCTGAACGCAGCATGCCCGAATGGCATCGACGTCTATTTCGAGAATGTGGGCGGCGCCGTGTTCGATGCGGTGTTTCCCTTGCTCAATACGAAAGCTCGCGTGCCCGTGTGCGGGCTGATTTCGCAATACAACGCCACGGCGGCGCAACAGGAAGCCGATCGGCTTGCGCCGTTCATGCGCGGCGTACTGACCAAGCGACTTCGCATTCAGGGCTTCATCATTTTCGATGACTACGGCGCCAGCTATGACGACTTCGCCCACCAGATGGGATCGTGGGTGCGCTCGGGCGAGGTTAAACATCGGGAAGACATCGTGCAGGGGCTGGAACACGCGGTGACGGCGTTCCAGGGTTTGCTGGAAGGTAAGAACTTCGGCAAGTTGATCGTGCAGCTGGCCACCGATTGAGGCAGCACAGCATCGACCACACCCGTCCATGAAACGGCAGCGTGAGACCACAGGCCGCGGTACCCGGCCATCGGCGGGAACCGCGCCGGGTTACCATGGCGAGCATTCACACCGCACGGCCGAGCCATCGACACTTTTCATGAAATTAGCTACCTGGAACGTCAACTCCCTGAATGTCCGCCTGCCGCAGGTCGTCGAATGGTTGCAAGCCAATCCCGTCGATGCGCTATGCCTGCAGGAATTGAAGCTTGCCCACGACAAGTTTCCCCTGCAGCCGTTTGCGGAGATAGGCTATCACGCACAATGGGCGGGTCAAAAAACGTACAACGGTGTAGCCATTCTCACCCGCACGCCTTCGACCGACGTCGTGCGCAACATCCCGGGGTATGAAGACCTGCAGCAGCGCGTCATCGCCGTGACGCTGCCCAGCGCGGCTGGCGATGTGCGGGTGGTATGTGCCTACTGCCCTAACGGGCAATCCCTGGATTCGGACAAGTACCAATACAAATTGCAGTGGTATGCCGCGTTCCAGGCATGGCTGAAAGAAGAGATGGCGCGTTGCCCACGCATCGCCGTGCTGGGTGACTACAACATCGCACCGGCAGACGAAGACGTGCACAACCCTGAGAAATGGGTCGGCCAGGTCCTGGTGTCCGAGCCCGAACGGCAGGCGTTTTTCGACCTTCTCGATTTAGGCTTTACCGACTCGTTCCGCCAGTTCGACCAGCCCGAAAAATCCTTCAGCTGGTGGGATTACCGCCAATTCGCCTTTGGTCGCAATGCCGGTCTGCGCATCGATCACGTTCTGCTCAGCAAACCTCTGGCCGACGTGTGCACGGCATGCATCATCGACAAAGCCCCGCGCGCCAACACCCAGCCGTCGGATCACACACCCGTGGTGGCGTCACTCGCGATCTAAAATCTGTTTTTTTATCGCCAGACAAAAATTAGTTTTTGGTCTGGTGCGCGGAAAGTTTGCGACTATCTCGTGGCAGGTTCGCCTGAAATGGCACATAAAACCTATTCGAGAGACACGCCATGATCCGAGCACCATTCTGTTCGACCCGCCGCCGCGCAGCCATCGCCACTTTGCTGGCGGTGTCCGCCTGCCTGCCGGTCATCAGCTACGCGCAGGCCGCGACGAAGTACCCCGACAAACCCATACGCCTGATCATTCCCTACCCGCCTGGCGGCGCCACCGACGTGATCGGCCGCATCGTGGGGAAAACGCTGGGTGAGGAGATCGGCGGCCAGGTCGTCATCGAAAACCGTGGCGGGGCGGGCGGAAACATCGGCGCGGCCGAGGTGGCGCGTGCGGCGCCCGATGGCTACACGTTGCTGATGGGCGCCCTCACCTCGCACTCGGTGATGGCCACGCTGGAAAAAGAGACCCTGACCTACAACCTGACGCGTGACCTCACGCCTGCAGGCATCGTGGGGTCGGTGCCGCTGATTGCCGTGGTCAATCCAAAGCTGCCGGTAAACAACCTCAAGGAGCTGGTTGACTACGCCAAGCAGAATCCCGACAAGCTGAACTTCGCATCGTCTGGCGCGGGTGCACCGCAGCGCATGGCGATGGAGCTGTTCAAGCAGATCACAGGCACACAGATCCAGCACGTCGCCTATCGCGGCAGCGGCCCGGCCATGACGGATCTGGTGGGCGGGCAGGTGCAGACGATGACCGAGACCGTGCCTGCTGCGATTTCATTCGTGAAATCGGGTCAGTTGCGGGCCCTGGCGGTGCTCACGCCCGAGCGCATCTCGATGCTGCCTGACGTGCCCACCGCAAAGGAACAGGGTCTGGACGGCTTCAACGTCGCATCGATGTTCGGCGTGATGGCACCTGCCGGCACGCCGCAGCCCATCCTGGATCGCATCAATACCGCATTGGTGACGGGCCTGAAGAAAGAAGCCGTGCGGGCGCAATTGCTCGAACAGGGCGTTTACGCCGACCCGCTGACCATCCCGGCATCCAAGACCCGCCTGCAGGCAGAAATCGATCAGTGGGCAAAAGTGATCCGCGATGGCAACATCACGGTCAATTGACGACATCTTTTAATCTTTCACACGTAGAAAAAGTTCATGACGCAGAAAAAGGCACCACCGACCGACAAGGCATCCTCCGGCTTGCGCAAAGGGCTGACCAGCTATGGTGACAGCGGATTTTCGCTGTTCCTGCGCAAGGCATTCATCAAGGGTGCCGGCTATACCGATTCGGCACTTGATCGCCCGGTCATCGGCATTGCCAACACGGGCAGCGCCTACAACCCGTGTCACGGCAATGTGCCGCAGTTGATGGAAGCGCTCAAGCGCGGCATCATGCTGGCCGGTGGTCTGCCCATGGACTTTCCCACCATCTCGATCCACGAGAGCTTCGCCTATCCCACCAGCATGTATCTGCGCAATCTGATGTCCATGGACACCGAGGAGATGATTCGCGCGCAACCCATGGATGCGGTGGTGCTGATCGGCGGGTGCGACAAGACCGTGCCAGCGCAGCTCATGGGCGCCGCATCAGCCAATATTCCCACCATCCAGTTGATTACCGGTTCGATGCTGACCGGATCACACCGTTCCGAGCGTGTGGGCGCGTGCACCGATTGCCGTCGCTACTGGGGCAAATACCGCGCAGAGGAAATCGACGATGAGGAAATCGCCGATGTGAACAACCAGCTGGTGGCCAGCGTGGGCACCTGTTCCGTGATGGGCACGGCCAGCACAATGGCCTGTATTGCCGAGGCGCTGGGCATGACAGTGCCGGGCGGCGCCACACCGCCCGCGGTCACCGCTGACCGCATGCGCGTGGCCGAGCTGACCGGCATGCAGGCCGTGCGAATCGCACAGCAGAAACTCACCATCGACAAGATTCTGACGCCCGATGCGTTCGAAAATGCCATGCGGGTGCTGCTGGCCATCGGCGGTTCGACCAATGGCATCGTCCACCTGGCCGCCATAGCGGGCCGGCTGGGGCTGGATATCGATCTCAAGGCGCTGGATCGCATGGGTCACGACACGCCTGTGCTGCTGAATCTGAAGCCATCAGGCCAGCACTACATGGAGGATTTCCACAAGGCAGGCGGCATGGCGACCTTGCTGCGGCAGCTCAAGCCTGTCCTGAAGCTCGATGCGATGACGATCACCGGACGGACCCTGGGTGAGGAAATCGAAGCCAGCGGGCCCGGCTTCGCCCAGGATGTGGTGCGCACCCTGGACAATCCCATTTATCCGCAAGGCGGGATTGCCGTGCTGCAGGGCAATCTGGCACCCGGCGGCGCGATCATCAAGCAATCATCGGCCGATGCCAAGCTCATGGAGCACACCGGACGCGCCGTGGTGTTCGAAGATGCCGCCGACCTGGCCTCGCGCATCGACGACATGGATCTGGACGTCACGGCCGACGATGTGCTGGTGCTCAAGAACATCGGCCCAAAAGGCGCGCCCGGCATGCCCGAAGCGGGATATATACCCATCCCCAAGAAGCTTGCCCTGCAGGGCGTCAAAGACATCGTGCGCATCTCAGACGGACGCATGAGCGGAACAGCCTTCGGGACCATCGTGCTGCACGTGACACCGGAATCCGCGATTGGCGGGCCGCTGGCCTATGTGCAGAACGGCGATCAGATCAGGTTGAGCGTGGCCGCACGCGAGATCTCATTGCTGGTTTCCGACGAGGTGCTGGCGCAGCGCCGAGCCGCCAGGCCCATCACCGAGCCGACCGCTGAACGCGGCTACAAGAAGCTATTCCTGGACACGGTCACTCAGGCCGACCAGGGCGTGGACTTCGACTTTCTGCGCGGTGCACCCAAAAAGCCTCAAGCCTGAGGCTGCATGCTCGCGCCGAAGATCGACCGCGCCACCCGGTAAAGGGCGGCAGCCAGTCGGGCGTGATGGCCCTGATCATTCCAGATCAAACCATTGCGCCTGACCGGCGCGCGCCCTGGAAGCGCAATACAGGACACGGCCAGCGAGTTCCACGTGGCCGACCAGTCGGGAATGAGCGAGACCCCCAGGCCCTCATGCACCAACGCCGCGATGGCCAGCACGCCATCGATTTCCAGCCGCTGGTGCGGACGAATGCCCTGATCGCGAAGGTAGCGGTCGGCCAGCTGCCCGCCATGCACGGTTCGGTCATAGCGGATGAAAGGCTCATGACGCAACAGGGCATGCGGGTCCTCCCCGGCCTGATGCAGCGGCGCCACCACCACGAGGGGCTCTTCCATGAATGGGCGCCAGACGCAGCTTTTGGGCATTACGAACTGGGGCTCGACCACGATCGCGGCATCGAGTTCGCCGCTGGCGACCTTGCGACACAACTCCACCGACGCGCCGGGCGTGACGAACAAGGCCGCATGGGGATTGTCGTCATAGATGCCCTTGAGCACCCGTGGCAGCACATTGGTGAGCGCCGACACGAAACACCCCAGCCGGAATTCTCCGGGCTGCTCGCCATCAATGGCCATGGCTTTCAGATCGCGAATGCTGCGGATCACCGCCCGCGTCTCGTCCAGAATGCGCACGCCACTCGCAGTAGGCTTGACCGAGCGACCCGAGCGTTTGACCAGCGTGACACCCAGTTCCTCTTCCAGTGCCTTGATTCTCGCCGCCACTGCGGCTGAAGTCAGATCCAGCCGGCGCGCCGCCTCGGCGAACGAGCCGCCTTCCACCACCGCCACGAAACTCTGCATGTACCGGATGTCCATTGCGTGCCGCGCTCCTTTTCACCTATCGATTCGATCGTCGTGCCAGCCTGGGCCCCACGGTTGCCCCAACGCCCGTCCTGCTGTTAAACATAGTTTTGCTTAAGCTTAATAGTAAAAAATATTTATTGTTCGAAAACGGTGCTGCCTACTGGGCATCGGCGACGTCAAGGCCGATACTGACGCTTCTATCTAGGAGGGATCGATGGCCCAGAACAACATACGCGGTGTGCTCTCACCGGTGCTCACGCCTTTCAATGCCGATTATTCCGTGGCGCGCGACGCGTTCCTGGCGCATTGCCGCGCGCTGGTGCAATGCAACGTCGGCCTGGCCGTATTCGGCACGAATTCGGAAGCGAACTCGTTGTCGCTGGCGGAAAAGCGCGAGTTGCTGGACATGCTGGTTGAAAACGGCATTTCGCCGCAACGCCTGAAGCCAGGCACCGGCGCCTGCGCCCTGCCCGATGCCATTGAACTTTCGCGTCACGCCACCGAACTCGGCGCGGCCGGCGTGCTGATGCTGCCCCCCTTCTATTACAAGGGCGTAAGCGACGAAGGGCTGTTTCGCTACTATGCCGGCGTGATCGATACGATTGCCAACCCCGCACTGCGCGTCTATCTCTATCACATTCCGCAGGTGACCCAGGTGGGCATCAGCATGGGGTTGATCGAACGGCTGCTGCGCGCCTTTCCCGAGAACATTGCCGGCATCAAGGACAGCTCGGGCGACTGGGACAATACCCAGGCCATGCTGACCCGCTTCCAGCCCCAGGGCTTCGACGTGTTTGCCGGCAGCGAATCGTTTCTGCTGCGCACACTGCAAGGCGGCGGGGTGGGTTGCATCACCGCCACCGGTAATGTGAACGCTGCACAGATCGCCGCCCTGGCCGATACCTGGCAAAACGCGGACGCGGCGGCACAGCAGGCGCAACTGGATACCGTGCGCGGCATTTTCCAGAAGCTCCCGATGATCCCCGCCATGAAAGCGGCCATTGCCGATCAGACAGGCAGTGCGGACTGGTCCATCGTGCGCCCGCCCCTGGTGGAGCTGGACGCCGAGCAGCAACGCCAATTGAAGGCCGGGCTCGCCGATATCGGTTTCAAGGTCAATCAGCCCGCGCGGGCCGCAACGTAAGACGCGCGTGCGGGGCGCACGCCGGTGCGGGGGGCAGGCCTGCTAGACTTCGGTCTTTACCTGCCCCTATTGCCACCGTGACCACTTCCCTATTCTCCACCTTGCCGCTGTCGCCCGCCCAGCTCGCCAATCTCGACACGCTGGGCTACACGGCCATGACGGAAATTCAGGAAGCCAGCCTGCCCGCCATTCTCGCCGGACGTGACCTGATCGCTCAGGCCAAGACAGGCAGCGGCAAAACCGCCACGTTCGGGCTGGGTATCCTGCACAAGCTGCACACCCAGCGCTTCGCCATCCAGGCCCTGGTGATCTGTCCCACGCGTGAGCTGGCCGACCAGGTCGCCGTGGAACTGCGCCGCCTGGCACGGGCAGAGTCCAACATCAAGATCGCGACGCTGGTGGGCGGCACGCCCATGCGCGGGCAAATCGAGTCGCTGCAACACGGTGTGCATATCGTGGTGGGCACACCCGGGCGCCTGCTCGATCACATCGAACGTCAAAGTATCGACCTGTCCAATCTGGAAACGCTGGTGCTCGATGAAGCCGACCGCATGGTCGACATGGGCTTTTTCGATGACATCGTGCGGGTCGTGGCAGCGTGCCCGCCCAAGCGGCAGACCCTGCTGTTTTCGGCCACGTATCCCGACAGCATCCGCAAGGACGCCGGGCGCTTTTTGAACAATCCGCTGGAAATCAAAGTGCAGGCCCAGCACAACGCCAGCCAGATCGAACAATATTTCTTTGAGATCTCGCCCGACGGGCGCAATGCGGCGGTTGCGCAGTTGCTCAACCATTACCGCCCGGCCTCTACCCTGGCCTTCTGCAACACCAAGGCGCAGGTTCGCTCACTGGCTGAAGACCTGCGAGCCCAGGGGTTCAGCGCGCTGGCGCTGCATGGCGATCTGGAACAGCGCGATCGCGACGAAGTGCTGGTGCAGTTCGCCAACGGCAGTTGCGCCGTGCTGGTGGCCACCGATGTGGCGGCGCGCGGCCTGGACATTCAGTCGCTGGCGGCGGTGATCAACGTTGATGTCACCCGGGATACGGAAGTGCACATTCACCGCATCGGCCGGACCGGGCGCAGCGGTGAAAAAGGGCTGGCGCTGAACCTGTGTTCGCCCGAAGAGATGCAGGCCGCCAACCTGATCGAGACCTATCAGGGCAAGCCACTGAAATGGGAAACCCTGAAATCGCGCACCGCAACCGAAGGCGGACCGGTGCGTGCACCCATGGTGACGCTGATCGTGCTGGGCGGCAAGAAAGACAAGCTGCGTCCTGGCGATCTGCTCGGTGCGCTGACCAATGATGGCGGGCTGACCCGCGAGCAGGTCGGCAAGATCAACGTGACTGATGCCGTCAGCTATGTGGCACTGGAGCGCAGCATTGCGCGCGCCACGCTGGCACGGCTGAGCGCAGGCACCATCAAGGGCAAGCGCTTCCGGATGAAATTCATCGGCGCCTGACGATGACATACCTCCCCGCCTGACCTGCCTGGCTACACCGTATGAACAACCAACCACCCCTGGTCCTGAAGTACCTGGCGGGCTATGCACCCGACCTGCTGGCCCGCGTGCGGGTGCTGGCACAGAACAACACGCTGGGCCCGCTGCTGCAGTCACGCTATACGGACGTGCACGCGGTGCGCACCGATCGCGCGCTGTATGACTACGTGATGGACCTGAAAAGCACGTACATGCGCAATGGCGAGCTGATCAGCAAGGTGGCCTACGACAGCAAGATACAGGTCATTGCGCACGCGCTGGGTCAGCACACCACCATCTCGCGCGTGCAGGGCAGCCGCCTGAAGACCAAGCACGAAATTCGCGTCGGCACCCTGTTCCGCCACGGGCCCAGTGCCTTTCTGAAAATGATCGTGGTTCATGAGCTTGCGCACTTGAAACAGCGTGAACACGACAAGGCGTTCTATCAGCTGTGCGAGCGCATGGAACCGAACTATCACCAGTATGAGTTCGACCTGCGGCTGTATCTGACCTATCTGGATCTGCCCGACGCTCAGCCGTTGTGGGGTCGGGCGGCTGCCGGCGTGGCAGGCGATCAGAACCTTTCATAGCCCTGCAGATAACGCCACTGCCCCACCGGCAACCCAGCCATCGGCAAACGACCGATTCTGATGCGTCGCATGGCGGTCACCGTCAGCCCTACCTCGCGGCACATGTGCGCGATCAATCCCAGCGCCGGTGTCTTCAAGGCGAATCGCAGACGATTCTCGCTTTGCCAGCTGACCTTGATGGCAGGCAGGGGTCGGCCCTGCCAGGACAGGCCCTGGCCCAGAAGCGCCAGACCATCGGGTGCAATGGTGCCGGTGACATCCACGATGAACTCCTGCTCCAGGCGGTTGGCCTGATCGACCAGCTTGCTCATCACACGGGCGTCCTGCGTGGCAACAATCAAGCCGCTGGCATCGGTTTCCAGTGGCGTGGCCAGCATCAGACCGGAAAAATGCTTTTTCAGGGTACGCAGATGGCCATGGGCGTCAGCAAACCGGTTTTCCGGCACCAGCCACTGCGCGGCCGTTTCACTTTCCGTGCTTGCCCCAGCGCCGGACGGCTTGTGCAGCAACAGGGTGACCGGGGGCACATCGTCCGGGCGTGCCTTGGGGTCCAGGCTGATGGCAGCGTCAGTCGCCACGCGAAAGCCGGGCTCCTCCACGACTTCACCCTCGACACTGACCCATCCGCCATGAATGTAATTTTCCGCTTCTCGGCGCGAACACCCCTGGCGATCGGCAAGCAGTTTCGATAAGCGTACAGTTTCGGTCATGTCAAACAGTCGTCCTGGTGCAAAGAAGGGTGACCGACACATGCTGCCGGCCAGCGGGTCATTGTAGACGGCCCGATCCTGCACCTTCGATTCAACACACTCACAAAAAAGATTGTCGTATACGGAACCGCCAACAACGCGTATGCTGGTTCGGCCACCTGGCACACAACGCAGTGGTAATGGAGTTTCATCATGGCCAAAGGTCAAGTTCGCAGCAATCGGGAAGCCAAGAAGCCCAAGCAGCCGCCCAAGCCCAGCGTGCCCGCCTCCCCCTTCACCGCACCGGCTGCCAAAGGCAGCACCGGCAGCAAGAAGTAAAGCAATCCCGACGCATCCTCGCGCTGCACCACGCAGCCTTTGCGGGTCGTGCGTCGCTCTTTCTACGGTTAGCCTGATCGGCTGAGACACCAGCGCGCCATGCGCATGGGTTCTCCCTGTGCCCGGTGCATTGTGCGCTGGCGGCACGCACCGTCCTGTCATGGAAACGGTGCACATGCTGCTCACGCGTCTGAAGTCCCGCTTTATTCCCACGTCCCCCACACCCTGGCAGTCGACAGCCCCGGTGCGCGAAGAACTGTTCGGTACCGAACGACTGGAGCAGCACGCCATCAGCCTGGCGCACGCCCAAACCGTCACGCCACGCCCGCCACGCGTCTCTTCACTCAGAAGGCGGCTCGACGACAATGCGGCGGCGCTTCTGATCGTGTATCGATCCGAAGCACGCGCGCTGGCGCAAGGCGGTACGGTGATGCCCGCCTCGGAATGGCTGCTGGACAACTACCATCTGGTCGAAGAACAGATACGCGAAATCCGTGAGGACCTGCCGCCGGGCTACTACGGGCAGCTGCCCAAGCTGGCCAGCGGGCCGTTCGCCGGTTACCCCCGCGTGTTCGGCCTGGCCTGGGCATTCATTGCCCATACCGATAGCCACATCGAACCGCTGGCGCTACAGCGCTTCCTGCGCGCCTACCAGACCGTTCAACCCCTGACGATCGGTGAGCTGTGGGCGGTGGCCATTACGCTGCGCATCGTGCTGATCGAGAATCTGCGGCGTCTGGCCGACCAGATCACCATGGGCATGCATGCACGCGCACAGGCCGATGCCCTGGCCGATGACACGACACCGGGTGCGCCACAGCCGCCTCACCCGGGCGCTGAACTTTCGGAGATCTTTGCCGCTCAACTGGCCAAGCGCCTGCGCGGCCAGGACCCCCGGCAAACTCCGCTGTTGCAGTGGCTGACCGACCAGTTGGCCGCACAGTCGAGCTCGATCGACGATGTGGTGCAGCACGCGCAGCAACGTCTGGGGGCATCGAATCTCTCGGTGCGCAATATCGTGACGAGCATGCGGCTGATGTCTTCTGTGGACTGGACCGAAATGTTCGAGCAGGCCAGTACCGTGGATGCCCGTCTGCGCGAGAACAGCGACTTCGGTGACCTGGATTTCCCCACACGCAATCTGTACCGCACGGCAGTGGAATACCTGTCGCGACGCTCGCCCCTGACGGAAATGCAGATCGTCGAATACGCCCTGAATGCCGCGCGCGCTGCACACGAAGGGGCACCGCCCCCCGAGCAATTCCCTTCGCCGGCCAGCCGCGGGCTGGACATCCCCTTGCAGCGCGCGCGTGATCCCGGGCATCACCTGATCGGTGCAGGTCGCCACGCGCTGGAGGCTGCCATCGGGTTCCGGCCGCCCTTGCGATTGAGCCTGGCGCGGTTGACCAGCAAGACCGGCATAGGCGCTTATATCGCTGCCGTCTTCGCCACCTGGATGCTGCTGATGGGTGCCGTCCTCGCGCTGCTTGCCCCTGGCCTGGATGCGCTCGCACTGTGGGGCGCCGGTTGGCTGGCACTGCTGCCGGCATGGAGTGCGGCCACAGCCTGCGTCGATCGGCTGGCCACCTGGAAGACGGTGCCTGCGCTGCTGCCTGCCCTGGCCTTGCGCGCGGGCATCCCCGCATCGCTGCGCACGATGTTGGTCGTACCCACGCTCTTGCACAGTGTCGATAGCATTGCAGCCGATGTTGAACGCCTGGAAGTGCATTATCTGTCTGGCCAGGCCGGCGACATCAGCTTCGCCTTGCTCAGCGATTTCGTAGATGCACCACGGGCCACGATGGACGATGATGCTGCCCTGCTCGCGTGTGCGGCCAACGCCATTGCCGTGCTGAACACCCGGCACGACCCCGCGCCGGGGCCGCGTCCCCGCTTTGTGCTGCTGCATCGTGCCCGCCGCCTCAATCCTGCCGATGAAGTGTGGATAGGCTGGGAGCGCAAACGCGGCAAGCTGCACGAGCTGAACCGCCTGTTGCGCGGTGCCACCGACACCAGTTTCGTCAGCAGCGATGGGCGCCCCCTTCAAGTACCCACCGATGTGCGTTACGTCATCACCCTGGATGCGGACACCCGTTTGCCCAGGGATACCGCCATCCGTCTGGTGGGCAAGATGGCACATCCCATGAATCGCGCGTTGTTGTCCGAGGCGGCCCCGTCCACGCCAGGTGCGGCACGCCACGTCATCAGCGGTTACGGCATTTTGCAGCCGCGCGTCACGCCGGCCTTGCCGATGGCCCGGCAGGGCTCGCTTTATCAGCGCGTGTTTTCAGCGCCCGGTGGCATGGACCCGTATGCCGCGGCGGTCTCGGATGTCTATCAGGATCTGTTTGGCGAGGGCGCCTATACCGGCAAGGGCATCTATGACATCGACGCTTTCGAAGCGGCACTGGCCGGTCGCGTGCCCGAGAACGCCATGCTCAGCCACGACCTGTTCGAAGGCCTGTTCGCCCGCGTGGGACTGGTGTCGGACATCGAAGTGGTTGATGACATGCCTGCACGCTACGATGTCGCCGCCAGCCGTCAGCACCGCTGGATACGCGGTGACTGGCAATTGCTGCCATGGATGTTTTCAGACCGACTGCGCGACCTGCCGACTGCGGCAATGGCGCGCTGGAAATTGCTGGAGAACCTGCGTCGCTCGCTGCAAGCGCCCGCGCTGATGCTCGCATTGCTGGGCTGCGCGGCACTGCCCTGGCCGAGCGGCCTGCAGGCCACCGTCCTGATCATTCTGCTTGCGGTGCTGCCCGCTTGGCTGCATGTGCTCAGCGCCCTGCGCCCCGCCCGCACGGGGGTGACCAACGCCTCACACCTGCGCAAACTCGCCAGCGACATCGGCTTGGCAACCTGGCAACTGGTACTCAGCCTGGCGCTCGCGCCAGATCAGGCGTGGCGAACGGGCGACGCCATCGTGCGCACCCTGGTTCGCCTGCGCCACGGCCCGCGCCGCATGCTTGAATGGACCAGTTCCGCCGCTGCCGCGCGCGCGGCTCGGCCCGATCTGGCGGGCACCTATGCCGCAATGAAGGGGGGCATGATTGCGGTGGTTGGCGTGGCCACCATCGCGCTACTGACAGGCTGGCCGTCCTGGCCGCTGGCCGTGGGCTGGGCCGTGCTGGCACTGGCCGGACCGTGGATCGCCTGGCGCATCAGCGCGGTGCCGCCACCCGAGGCACCGGCTCGACTGAGCGCGGAGGATGTGCGCGAACTGCGACTGACCGCGCGTCGCACATGGCGGTTTTTCGAGACGTTCGTGACGCCGGCCGACCACATGCTGCCACCCGACAATTTTCAGGAGGACCCGAAGCCTGTGCTGGCACGCCGCACCTCGCCAACCAACATCGGCCTGTACTTTCTGGCGACGGTATCCGCGCGAGACTTCGGGTGGATCGGGCTGCGCGATACCTGCGCGCGACTGGTCCGCACACTGGACACGCTGGACACCCTGCCCCGCTATCGTGGCCACTTTTTCAACTGGTACGACACGGGCAGCCTGGCGCCGTTGGCGCCGAAGTATGTGTCCTCGGTGGACAGCGGCAACCTCGCCGGCCACCTGCTGGCCCTTGCGGGTGCGGCCCAGCTTTGGCGCGTCACCCCACGCGACGAGTCCGGTCGCGCAGGACTGACCGACACCCTGCATCTGCTTCGCAGTGCCTGTGGCAGGCTTGACGATCAGCGCGCCCAGGGCGCCGCGCTGAACGCCAGCCTGGCCGACTTCGCAGCCTTGCTGATCGATGCGCAATCGCTGCAAGCCTCCTTGCCCGCGCTCAAGCGTCTGGCCCAGAAAATCGCGACCAACGCCGCGCAACTCGGCCCCATTGGGTCGGGCGCGCCGCCATCGGCGATGCTGCTGTGGAGTGACGCGCTTCAGAATACGGTCAATAGCCTGATGAAAGACATGTCTGAAGCCGACGATGCGCAGCTCGATGCCGAGCTGCTGGGCATTGCCACACGCGCCCGTGCGCTTGCGATGGCCATGGACTTTTCCTTTCTGCTGGATCCCGAACGCAAGCTGCTATCCATAGGCTACAGCGTGCAGGACGATGGTCTGGATGAAAACTGCTACGACTTGCTGGCCTCGGAAGCACGACTGGCCAGTCTGTTCGCCATCGCCAAAGGCGATGTTCCGACCAGCCACTGGGCCCGCCTGGGCCGCACCGCAACGCCGCTGGGCAAAGGCTCCGCGCTCATTTCGTGGTCTGGCTCGATGTTCGAATACCTGATGCCATCGCTGGTCATGCGTGCGGCGCAGGGCAGCCTGCTGGAACAGACCAACCGCCTGGTCGTGGCCGAGCAAATCGACTACGGGCGCAGGCGTGCCATTCCCTGGGGCATTTCCGAATCCGCCTTCAATGCCCGCGACATCGAGTTCACCTACCAGTACTCGAATTTCGGGGTGCCCGGACTGGGCCTGAAGCGAGGGCTGGGCAACAACACCGTCATCGCCCCTTACGCCAGCGGTCTGGCGGCCATGGTCGACCCTGAACGGGCACAGCGTAATTTCGAGCACATCACGCAGTTGGGCGGATTGGGCGACTACGGGTTTTACGAAGCGCTGGACTTCACGCCCGCGCGCCTGCCCGAAGGCGACGATCTGGCCATCGTGCGCACCTACATGGCACACCACCAGGGCATGACGGTGGTCGCGCTGTGCAACGTGCTGCTGGACGGACGCATGCGCACCCGCCTGCACCACGACCCAATCATTCAGGCGTGCGAACTGCTGCTGCAGGAACGCATGCCGCGTGATGTGGCCGTCGCACCGCCCCGCGCGCGCGAGGTCAGCGTCACGGCACCCGCACAGGCCAACGCAGCCTATGTACGCACCTACGCCGCGGCGCCCGAAGGCGCGCCGGTGACGCATCTGCTTTCCAACGGCCATTACAGCGTGATGCTCACGGCATCGGGCGCAGGCTACAGCCGCTGGGGCGAACTGGCCATCACGCGCTGGCGTGACGACAGCACCGTCGATCCCTGGGGATCGTTCATTTACCTGCGTGACGTGCAGTCAGCGACAAGCTGGCGCGTCGGCGCGCCGCCCGATGCGAAGAGTCGTCGCTCAGCGGCCATTCTCTTCGGCGAAGATCACGCCGAATTCATCGGCGAGCACGATTCCATTTCCAGCAATCTCACCGTGCTGGTGTCGGGCGAAGACGACGCCGAAGTGCGCCGGGTATCGCTGACCAATAACGGAAGGCATGCGCGTGACATCGATCTGACCTCGTACATGGAACTGGTGCTCTCGCGTGCCGACGCAGACCGCGCCCACCCCGCCTTCTCCAAGCTATTCGTGGTGACCGATTTCCTGCAGGAATACGGCGCGCTGCTGGCCACACGCCGCACCCGCACGCCCACCGAAGCCCCCATTCACGTCGCCCATTTCGCCGTGATCGAGGGCGATGTGATTCGCACGCCGGAATTCGAGACCGACAGGCAGCGCATGGTGCCGCGCGGTTCGACGATCGATCGCGCCGCAGCGATTGTGCAGGGCACGCCGCTCACGCAGTCCATCGGCACGGTGCTGGACCCCGTTTTCGCGCTTCGTCATCGGGTGCACATTGCGGCGGGCAAGACGGTGCGCGTCGCGTTCTGGACGGTGGCGGCAGCAAGTCGCGAGCAATTGCTGGGCATGATCGACAAGCATTGCGATCGCAGTGCCTTTGCCCGTGCTCGCACGTTGGCCTGGACGCAGGCAGAGGCCCAGTTGCGTCATCTGGACGTGAACGCCGAACAAACCGCGGACTTCCAGCGTCTGGCCGCCTCCCTGATCTATGCCGATCCTGGCACCCGCGCGCCGTCGGCGCTGATCGAACGCGGTTCTGCCGCGCGCTCGGTGCTGTGGTCGGCTTCGATCTCGGGCGACCTGCCGATCGTGCTCCTGCGTATCGACGACCTGCAGGACATCGGACTGCTGCATCAACTGCTGCGCGCGCACGAATACTGGCGCACCAAGGGCCTGGCGGTCGATCTGGTGATCATGAACGAACGGACAGCATCCTATGTGCAGGATCTGCAGTCCGCCATCGACCTTGCCGTGCGCAGCAACGAATCGCGACCCCTGTCGCCACGCGCCACCTCCTCGGGATCGGTACACACCCTGCGCGCCGACCTGATTGACGAGCCGGTGCGCCATCTGCTGCAGTCGGTCGCCCGGGTGGCACTGATTGCCCGCCGGGGCGACATGGCGGCACAGCTGACCCTGTGCCGCAGCCCGCTTGACCCGACGCCCACCGGGCAGACTCCTGCGCCCCGGCCCGCCATCGTGCCGGCCACCCTCCCGGCCCAGTCGGGTCGGTCCGCAGCAGCCTGGCCGCCGGATTGCTCCGGTCTGGCGTTCTTCAACGGCACGGGCGGTTTTGACCGTTCGCGCAATGAATACGTCATCGTGCTGACCGAGGGTGCAACCACCCCCCTGCCCTGGATCAACGTGATCGCCAATCCGCAACTGGGCTTTCATGTCAGTGCCGAAGGCGCAGGCTACACGTGGGCCGGCAATAGCCGCGAAAACACGCTCACCCCCTGGTCCAACGACCCCATTTCGGATCCCAGTGGCGAGGCGTT
>Ga0075364_10000488_pt1 | contig 20127 bp, 19 predicted proteins | sample EndMetdeltDD1764_FD_71517 | JGI IMG/M metagenome (GOLD analysis project Ga0075364, IMG submission 71517) | Populus endosphere microbial communities from Tennessee, USA - Endosphere MetaG P. deltoides DD176-4 | ecosystem: Host-associated > Plants > Roots > Endosphere | place: USA: Tennessee...
GATCAAGATTTATCAGCATGTAATGCTCTCGCTATGTTACCTCCTGAGTCACTCGGAGGTAATGGAGATTTGTTTTACGACTCTGGTGGACCAGCTCACTATATCACTTGTGATTCTTCTACAATGCAAGGAATGTTAGGTGAAGATATGAACGTGGGTAATTTTACTTCTACGAGTACCTATTCTTTTCTCGTTCGAAGTGGTGGTGTCTGGTATCACTCCCAACCTATTCCAAATCCTTTTTTCGTCCCTACGCCACCAGTTACCGAGGTGGGATTTTCATACGGATTCCCTGATGGTAGCTATAGAAATCCGGTAACGATTACGCTAACTGCCAAGGCAACTTCAGGAGATACTATTGCAAACACCTATTATACAGTGGATGGTGGATCACAAGAAGTCTATAGTAGTCCATTTACAATCACTGGAACTGGTTCCCATACGCTCACGTACTGGTCAGTTGATGCTTCTAATAGAGAAGAGGAGCCAAACGTATTACCACTTACATTAAGCGATAGCCATACGATTACCGGAACCGTCTATGTAGATACAAACGAGAATGGCGTTCAGGATTCTGGAGAAGTAGGATATACTGGTGCATCTATCTACCTGACAACTCAACGACGTCCAAAAGTAACAAACAGCAGTGGAAATTATACCTTCTCAAACATTCAAGACGCAGACTATACCGCAACACTCAATCTTCCTGCAGGCTATACTGCGACAACCCCAAACCCAGTAGATTTCACTCTCAGTACCAACACAACCCAAAGCTTCGGCATTATCCCTGAGTAGTTATATTACCTAAGTGGTGCATCTTGGCCGAAAAGGAATGCTTCGTCTCCTGGTGGGACTATTAGTTGAGAAGTGAAGATTAGATAACCCTTATCGGATGCGGTTATTGTGTTGCTTCCATCAGTTCCTATTACTTCATCTTTCTCAACCGGTGCAAATTCAGGGAATGGTTCTCTGAAAGTAAACGTGTCTTTTGCGCGATGCATGCCTTTTACTCTAATGTGTTTTTGATTATCTCGTGGTTCTGTCTCTCCTTCTATATGTCCTCTGATTTGGAGAAACGTTCTGATACTTTCTACTGCTTTTGGAACCGAATGTTCATGGCCGTTTGGACCTGTCTCACAACAGATACCAACTCTTCCATGCTTATTCATAAAATGATCAGTTCCACCAGGTTGCTGTTCGTCATATCCGGAAGAAATAATGTCATAAGGGAGATGTCTGGCGATTGCTAATGGTTTACCTGGCTCGGCGATTACAAAAGGAACACTGTCTGGATTTGCTGTGCCATGAACGTCGAGCAAGGCAGTGCTACTAAGTAGTGTTGGTTTTAATTCCTGTGCTCGGTCATACTCATAACTACTTCTTTCTCTTACCGATAAATCTGCGTCATCTTTAAACATCCCATTAAGATTTGCTCCTCCTTGAGAAAACCGGGTGCCTTCCGCCATTGCTCGAGGATTTCCATATATGAAGATAACCTTACCATTTTTTATCGTTAAGTCCGGCACGACGAGATCAAAAGCTTTTCGACCGGCTGGTTCATTGCCATGAACTCCTGCCATAATGACACTCACTAACTCGTCAGGTTTTTTTCCTTCACGAATGACGCCACGAGTATATACTGATTCTGGAGAACTCATGCTTGGGAATTTATCATATTCGAGAGCGAATGACAAATTACAATTTCTATGCTTTAATTAGAGTATGCTCCATTTTCTGCTCAATTGTTTTAACGCAGCGTTATATTTCGCCTTCTCCTTAAATCCTTTCCAACCAGCACATCATCAGGTGAACCATTATCAACATCACAAGCAAACTCATGTGAACGCAACGCCAACACCAACACAGGCTCCCGTTTCACTCACGCCTTCTCCCTCGGCAACCAGTACACCAACGACAACAATCACGTTGACTCCAACACTATCAGTTACGGTTACTCCGACTGATGATCCAACGCCAACTAATTCACCAACACCTTCGTTAACAACTACGCCAACGCCCGCACCTACGGCAACAGAGACGCCAACGATTACTATTGTCATTACCCCAACGACATTACCAACGGCAACACAAACACCAACAGATGAACCAACTCCGACGATAACAATAACACCTACTCCGACTGCGACGCCTTCACCGACATTAGAACTGACACCTACAGCTTCTGCTTCACCGACGCCATCCTTAACTGAAACCCCAACTGCGACACCTACTGCGACGGAAACACCCACTCCTACGCCGACGGATATTCCTACCCCTACGCCAACGATTACAAAAATTGGCAATGATATTTCTTTCCCACAATGTAATAGTGCATACCCGATAGGCCAAGGTTTTGGGATTGTTGGTGTTAATGGCGGTATCGCGACGACGACCAATCCATGTTTGACGAGTCAATTGCTTTGGGCAAATATGTCTCTTGGTACACCAAATCAATCCAAGATTCAGCTGTATGTAAACACAGGTAATCCAGGAGGACTGAATACTCCTTCTTGGCCGAAGAATAATAACGACCCCGCAGGGAATAGTTCTCCTAATCCGTTTGGCACATGTGACGGATCAGATTCTCTCCCTTGTGCATGGCAATATGGCTGGAATCGAGCGGTCGATGATGTCGTCAATAAATTTACTCCGGCGGCTCAAGCAGCAGGAATTGATGCACTCAGTTTAAGTTATCCTTGGTGGCTTGATGTTGAGACAACCAATTCATGGAAAGATGGATCAGATTTTGCTTATGAGAGCAATCGTGCAGTGCTTGAAGGAATGGTTAGTTATTTTCAATCACGAGGCATCACGCTTGGCATTTACTCGACAAGTTATCAGTGGGGCGTGATTATTCGTTCTCTTCCTGCAGGAAGTAATCTCAATGGTTTGCGCAGCTGGCTTGCAGGTGCAGGGGATCTTTCAGGGGCACAATCGTACTGTTCACGATCTCCTTTGACTTCGGGTGGAATAGTATTCCTTACCCAGTATGTTCAGGATAACTTCGATCATGACTACTCATGTCTCTAAGCTGCTTTAATAACAATCATAAAGATTGGATAGAGGAGGTAGAGGCCTGTTGCTAATGCTAAGATAGGACCGAATTCTATTGTTGTTAATCGCTTCTCTGGATGTTGATATTGGGCTATCAGAAAATAACATAAGACGATGATCGATGAAAGTCCGTTAATTATTAGTAGGGGCGTGATTCCTAAAAACGCACCGAGCATGCCTTCCATCATGACTACACCAAAACCTAGTAAGTGTCCTTTTGAGAGTAAGTAAACTCCTCCAAAGAAAAGTAGTGCACTGATCACTCCTCCCACGGATTGCTCGAGCGGGGTGAAATTAAGCAGACGGACAATAATCATGCCAAGGAAAATCCCAGGGATGGTGATGATATGAGGGATTCTTTTACTTTTTAATTCGGAGAAGGTAATAAGCACGAGCAGTAAAGAAAGAACAAAATAGACTGGTATGATGTATTGGTAATCAGCAATCAATCCTCCAATTGCCGTCAGACGTCGACTCAGCAGGTTCATATCCGTAGTTAGTAACGAAATAACAGTCCCAGTGAAATTGATAATACTGATGAGGAAAGCAAATGTTTTTATAAGTGGTGTTTTCTTACTCTTTTGTTCCATGATAAAATGTTCGTATCTTTTCGATTGTATCCTGTTGGTAGCAACACAGCAAGAGCGATCATTAAGGCATTATGGAATCACAAATAAAAAAAGCAAAAGAGATTATTGAGAAGATCATGTACCTCACGATTGCCACATCTTCAAAAGATGGGATGCCCTGGAATAGTCCTGTCTTTGTCGCCTATGATGATAACTACAATTTTTTCTGGAAGTCGGGAAAGAATTCACAGCATTCTAAAAATATAAAAGAAAATAATAATATCTTTATCGTAATTTACGATGCCATCGTTCCCTGGGGAAAAGGGCAAGGTGTTTATATTCAAGCAAAAGCTTTTGAATTAACTGACGAACAGGAAATTGCTGAGGCGCTTTCCTATCACAAGAAACGAGTACAGAAGGAATTGTGGAAGGTTGAAGAATTCACCGGAGAGAATCCCCGCAGAGTATATAAAGCAGTTCCGGAGAAAGTTTGGATGAATAAAGATAGTGAAGAGAATGGAAAATTTGTTGATATTCGCCAAGAAATTGAATTGCTCCAATTATAACCGCTTCTTTACAAAACTCTAGGATTCAGTATAATTACACTTTTATGATTGAACGACAACCGAAAAATTTTCCTGATTCTCGTCTTGCAAAGATAGATGCAAAACTCTGTGGCGAGTCTCTTTTACCTGCGAGTAAGTATTGGGATTTAAGTGAGGATGACAAAGGTGCCAAGCGTATAGCTCGTGGAAGACAAGCCATAAGGGTAAGTGCTTTTGCTGAAGCTTTTGGGCGGGCTTCGGTAACACATGGACTCGAAACCGGAGATTCAAAGTTTATTATTTTGGGAACACTTGCTGCCGTGACAGGAGGAATGCTTCAAACAAGTATCAAAAATCGACTGGGCGCGAGATGGAGTTTACTCCTTACGGAACGGATAGAAAGATTGGGAGGACATAAGCGTGCAATTACTGAGACCTTAAATAATAAAGGTATTTCTGCTGAGGAAGTGTCACAGCTAAATGCTTTGCCGACCACTACTTATAATAATGAGTTTAAAGATCCTGAACTCGAAAAAATAAAGAATATTCTCTTTCCTGTAAGTAATGGCATTGCCTTGGGAATTGATGGAAATGGACTTCCTGCTGCTGCGTTAATAGCTGCCGGGTTATTAACTGTTCCAACAGGTGACATGGTGTTTAGAAGCTTTTCTGAAAGAGCTGCCCAAAAAAGGCTAGGCATATCTGCTCTCCATTTCCCTTTCCTAAGAGAGGTTTTTTATAAAGCTCATCTTAGAATGACCGACAAGATAAACTTCGGTTCTTATTTTACCGATGGATTGATTGCGGCATTGGCACTTACTGATGCAAAAGGGTATGGTTCGACAATCTATGCTGCGATGACAGGTTCAAAAGGATATCTCAATATTTTGTATACACAAAAAGATCGGGAAGAAGCTGTGCGGAGTACTGAAATTGCTGATGATTTGATAAAAGCTCTCAGTCGTGAACCATTTATCGTCACACCACAAGCTTGGAAAAGACATACTGAACGTCATGGGGTTAATCTCTTCAAAAAAGGAAAGCCTCCTTTTTCTGAAGGTCTTATTATCAAGGATTTTCTTGCAAAAAAACCTTCAGGACAAGAGACATCCCTTGCTCCGTTAAATTTGGAATTGCCTAAAGGAGGTGCTGCTATTCTTCGTGCAAAATCTGGCGGTGGTAAATCAACGACACTCATGGCGCTAATGCATCTTTATGAACATGAAGGTGATGTTCATTTCGTAAAAGATAATAAATTTGAAGATGTACATTCTTCATCTGGTCCTGAAGCGATTGCAGAAGAATTTCTCTTAATTACCGAAGATCAACTAGCTGAAAATGCCAGCATCGTTGATTTGTTTAAGCCTTATTTTAAAGAAAGTGCTAAGGAGCTTTATGAATCACATATGAAAAAATATAAAGGAAAAGATCGAATGTATATGGAAGTCGCGTGGATGGGTGCAGATAATTTGCTCGAAAAAGAGATAGAGAAACTTCAGGAGCGAAGAAAGAGTGTTTTCCCTCGTTCAATGCGAAAGGATCTGGAGGAATTGCGAAAAAAACGAAATGAATGGGTAAATAAACTTATCCAAGATAGAGGAGGAAATATTTCAAGTGTTGAAGCTAAATCACGTACCTTTAAGACGCTTTCAGATGGAGAAAAACGTAGTATGATGGCGCTTGTTGCAAAAGCAGGTGCGATGGTAAAAAAGCGAACGTTAATCATTCTTGACGAACCACTTGCTGGGCTTGATGCAGCTGAAAAGCGCCGACAGATAGCTGAACTAAGAAAAATTCAGGATGAAACTGGAGCAAGTATCATAGTTGTTTCTCATGATAATATTGATGAATTGCAAGAAGGATTAAATGATTGTCAGGTAATAGAACTTACTAAAAAGGAACCGTTAGCTTTAACAACTCGAGGAACAGAATTTACTCCTCCAGATAGTTCTCTTTTACGTCTACCAGTCCCATCCGTTAAAGAAGAAAACCTGAATAGTCCGGTAATAAAGAATGTTGTTCGGGAGCTCCTCACTGTTTCTAATGCTTATGCAGATCCGACAGATAAAGATGCCCGACGTATGGTAGGACTTCATGCTACTCAATTGGGTTTTGGAGAGAACGTCATGCTTGCTTTATGGAATGCTTATCCAAATGCGCATATGCGAGATGAAGGATGGCAACCAGAATTTAAAGTCCTCATTAATCCCGAGATTGTTGATCGGTCAGAAGCGATGAATGAAGATGACTCTGAAGGGTGCTTCTCTGTCAAGCAAGGCGTCGGAGGAGTTGCTTCTCGTCATGATCGTGTGAAAGTAAAAGCGCTTGAAGTCGATCTTAATGAATTCTTGGAGTCAGGTGAGGTTGTAACGCAAGAGGTCATACACACGACACCTAATAAATATGTATCACGAGTATTACAACATGAAATTGATCATGGATTAGGTATGCGTTTTCCTTATCATACAGATATGCAGGAAGGATCATTATATGAGATAACAGATGCTGAAGCGTTTAAAAATCATAGGAATCAAGAAGCGTTAAGAATAATAGCTGGAGAAAGTCCCGATAGAAGAAACCCACCTGGTACTCAACCACTAACAGAAGAGTTTTATCAAAGAGAGATAGCAATTCCATTGCGAGTCTAATAATAATTTCTCACCACACTGATGACCACGCCACCTATTTGCAGTGATTGCTTTGGACGGATGATCGGATAATTCACATTTGCTGGGACTAAAATAATCTCATTGTCTTGGCGTCGGTATTCTTTGAGTGTCCATTCTTGATCGACGAATGCTGCGACGATGTCTCGATTTTTTGGTTCGCGGCTTTTTTGTACTAATACTAAATCACCATCATTGATTCCTGCATCGATCATAGAATCCCCCTTAACCACGAGTGAAAAAATTGTGCCAGGTGTTTTCAAAAGATAATTGTATAAATCGACACTCTCGTCTTGCAGTGCGTCTCCTGGTGCTGGATAGCCGGCATGGATTAGTCCGAGTTTGGGAATCCTGAAGAGTCCCGTGGGAAGGAGTTTACCCTTCTCGTCCTTCCCGAGATATCCTGCCTGGACCAACTTGTCTGCCCACTTCGCTCCTGCTCTTTTTGTGATGAGAAAGAGATCACTCAACTCCTGAATTGAGGGAAGTCTGTGTTGTCTCATGTAGTAGGTTCTGAGTTTGATAACGGCTTCTTCGACTGTCATAAATCAATAATAAGGTATACGATCGTGTACTGTCAAGAGGTTATTTTTTGTATAATCACTTCTCTTGAATTAGCCACGCCTTTCAACTACAATTACAGGGTATGTTCAAACCTGTTGATCCAAAGATTGATTTTCCAGAGATGGAGCGAGACCTTCTTAAAAAGTGGGAAGCAGAAGGACTGGTGGAAAAATATTTACACCGCAACGACGATTCGACGAAACACTTCTCGTTTCTCGATGGACCTATTACTGCAAACAATCCCATGGGCGTGCATCATGGATGGGGTCGGACGTATAAAGATCTCTGGCAACGTTTTTATAACATGCGCGGTTACAAACAGCGATTCCAGAACGGATTTGATTGCCAAGGGTTATGGGTTGAAGTAGAAGTTGAGAAAGAACTTGAGATTCGTAATAAAAAGGATATTGAAAATCTCGTCGAAGGAGATAGAAAGAAAAGCATCGCGAAATTCGTTCAGCTTTGTAAAGAGCGGGTACTGAAGTTTAGCAAAATCCAAACAGAACAAAGTAAACGCCTCGGCTACTTCATGAATTGGGACAACTCTTACTACACCATGTCTGATGAAAATAATTATATGATTTGGTATTTCCTCAAAACGTGTCATGACAAAGGCTGGATCTACAAAGGTAAAGATAGTGTGCCATGGTGCCCTCGTTGTGAGACCGCAATTTCTCAGCATGAGATGTTGACCGAAGATTATAAAGAAATCACACACGAAACGATCTTTTTCAAATTACCAATCACCACCCAAGGATGGGACAAGACATCTCTTTTAGCATGGACGACAACTCCTTGGACGATTCCGGCAAACGTTGCGATCGGCATCAACACTAAGTTAACCTACGGCGTTTGGGAGAATGATAAGACGAAAGAACGAATCATCTTTATCGACAAAGATGAAAATGGTGCGACACCGATTCGTCCGTTAAAAAAGCGAGAACTGCCGATCTCTGAATATATCTTTAACAAATTAGATCCAGAAAATGGAACCTTTGAAAAAGTAAAAGAGGTTTCAGGAAAAGATTTGATTGGCCTTCGCTATGATGCTCCGTTTGATTCTTTGCCAATTGTGCAAAAAGCCAAAGAAGAAAAGCCAAAATCATTCCATAAAGTTGTTGATGCATCAGCTATTGTTACTTCAACTGAAGGAACAGGTATTTTGCATGTCGCACCTGGTGCTGGAAAAGAAGACTTTGATCTGGGTAAGAAAGAACACATGCCAATTATTTCACCAATTGATGATACTGCAACCTACGTCCCAGAAATGGGAGAGTTTAGTGGCAAGAATGCAAAGAAGCATCCCGAGCTGATAATTGAGTATCTTAAAACGCTTGAGGGTGGGAAGTTTCTCTTAAAAACAATGCCGTACACCCATCGCTATCCAGCATGTTGGCGTTGTAAAGCGGAATTGGTTTGGAAAGTAGCTGATGAATGGTATATCGCGATGGATAAACCAGAGAGTGGGAAAGGCAAAACACTTCGGCAGCAAATGATCGAGACAGCAAAGATGATTGAGTGGCATCCAGGGTTTGGACTTGAGCGCGAACTTGATTGGCTGAACAATATGCATGATTGGTTGATTAGTAAAAAGAATCGCTACTGGGGACTTGCTTTGCCAATTTATGAATGCGCAAAGTGTGGCCATTTTGATGTCATCGGCAGTAAAGAAGAATTAGAAGAAAAAGCAGTTAATGGGTGGTCAGAATTCCACAAACACAGTCCGCACAAACCTTACATCGATGATGTCACCATCAAATGTGGATCATGTGGTGAAGAAACCCCTCGCGTTGATGATGTTGGTAATGTCTGGCTTGATGCTGGTATCGTTCCATTCTCAACATACGTTGATCCAGAGACGAAGAAGTTAAGTTACACGACAGACAAAAAATATTGGCAGCAATGGTTTCCTGTTGATTTCATTACTGAATCATTCCCCGGGCAATTCAAAAATTGGTTCTATTCAATGATCGCCATGTCGACAGTGCTCGAGAAGAAAAATCCTTTTAAGACGATCTTGGGTTATGCCTCAATGCTGGCAGAAGATGGACGACCGATGCACAAGTCATGGGGCAACTCGATTGAATTTAATGAAGGCGCTGACAGGATTGGTGTTGATGTCATGCGTTGGATGTATGCGACGGCGGATACTGAGCAAAATATGTTGTTTGGATACAAAAAGGCTGATGAGACAAGACGACGATTCCATTTGATGTTATGGAACATCTATAACTTCTTTATCACTTACGCCAGCATTGATAAGTGGAGCCCAGAAAAAATGCAAAAGGCAGATATGAAGTTTGAAAACATTTTGGATCAATGGATTATCAGCCGGCTTCACGAAACGACAAAAACAGTAACAGCATCACTTGAGAAGAAAAACGCACAAAAGGCAGCCCTCACAATTGAAGCGTTTGTTCAAGATCTGTCTCTCTGGTATGTCAGACGAAGTCGTGATCGAGTCGGTCCGACCGCTGATGATAACGAGGATAAGAATGCAAGTTACGAGACGCTTTATTTGGTTTTGTTGACGTTGTCAAAGCTAATGGCTCCATTCACGCCATTTCTTTCCGAAGAAATCCACACCAATTTAACCAACGGAAAAAGCGTTCACTTGACAGATTTCCCTTTGTCTCACGATAAATTAATCAACAAACAATTAGAAAAAGAAATGAAAGCTGGCAGAGAGTTGGCATCGGTAATTTTAATGAAAAGAAAAGTTGCTGGGGTAAAGGTCCGAATTCCGTTGAAGGAGCTTACTTACCAAGGACCAGATCAATTGACTGATGCCGTAAAGAAAATTGTCGCGGAAGAAGTAAATGTGCAGCAATTAACCTGGGATGGGAAAAATAGTGAATTTACGATTACTTCAGCTGATGAAGAATTGACAGGTTCTTCAAATCAAGATCTGCAATTAGGAGAAGCACGAGAGATTGTCCGTAAGATTCAAGATGAGCGAAAGAAACTTGAAACTAAACTTGACGAAAAAGTCGATGTGACACTCGAAGCGTGGCCGAAAGAACACGAAAGTTATATTACCAAGAATGCACTTATTCAAAACCTTACGAAGGGCGCATTCAGCGTGAGTAGGTTAGGGTAAATCTTCATGAAACGTGCATTATTCAAATTTGATTTGTGGCTGATTGCTCCTGTCGTGATTTTGTTGGTCATTAGTTTGACGACATTAATCTCAATTAATCCTCTTTTTTTCCGAAGTCAGTTAATTTCCTTAACTGTGGGGATAATTGCTTTCCTTTTTTTCTCGCAAGTAAACGTTGAATCCTTCAAACACATAAAGATGCCTATCTATCTTGTTTCGCTCGTTTTACTCTTCGTCGTCTTTATTATCGGTATTGAAAGCCGTGGTGCTTCTCGCTGGATTGATATTTTTGGGGTCAGATTGCAATTTTCAGAGTTGCTCAAGCCATTTCTCTCGCTTGCCTTTGCTTCATTTCTGTCAGAGCACTCGCACCCGACAAAAAAATCGTTTACGCTTATTTTATTGTTGTTAGTTCCGATCTTTCTTTTAATTAATTTTCAACCAGACTTGGGAAGTGCCATCATTTATGCGGGGGTTGCGCTCTTAACGTTGGTTGTTGCTGGGTTTCCGTGGTTTTGGTTTGGATTCGCAGCCTTACCAATCGTTTTGGCATCACCGCTTATTTGGTTCTCGTTGCATGATTACCAGCAGCAAAGGATTTTGACCTTCCTTCATCCGACGGCAGATCCCTTGGGAACCTCGTATAATGCGATTCAAGCGGTTATCGCAGTAGGTTCTGGTTCATTCTTTGGCAAAGGACTTGCTGAGGGGACACAGTCGGGGCTACGGTTTCTTCCCGAGAGACACACCGATTTTATCTTCGCCACTCTTGCGGAAGGATTAGGATTTGTGGGGACGACGATTGTTGTTTTGGCATTTCTGTTTCTTTGTTATCGAATTTATCTCATTTACCGCAATTGTCGCGATTCGTTTACCAAACTCTTTACGGTCTGTGGATTTGGATTTATCCTGATTCAATGCTTTGTAAACATCGGTATGAATGTCGGATTCTTGCCTATTGTGGGGGTTACCTTGCCATTTGTTTCCTTTGGTGGAAGCTCGTTACTCTCAAATTTCATCTTTCTAGGCCTGCTGTCAGCAATTAGTGTTTCTCAGAAGCATAAGTATATTTTGGAGATTAGATGAGCACAAACTCAAGGATTGTAGAAGGAGCAATAGTTTGCTATAATTAGGACCTATGAATTATGTAATTATTCAATCCGGCGGAAAACAGTACAAAGCATCAGTTGGAACTGTTTTGGATCTTGATAAACTTCCAGTAGAAGCAGGAGCATCAGTAACGTTTGATAACGTCTTGCTGCATTCTGTTGATGGCGTATCGCAAGTAGGTGCACCAGTACTCACAGGAGTTACCGTAACAGCAAAAGTTCTTGAGCAATTCAAAGGCAAAAAGCTTCGAGTTGCTAAATTCAAAGCAAAAGCACGATATCGCAGAGTACAGGGTTTCCGAGCACACTTAACCAAAGTACAAATCGAAAAGATTGAGAGTAAAGAGAAAAAAGCATAAACTATGGCACATACAAAAGCACAGGGTTCAGTAAAAGGAAATAGAGACTCACGTCCAAAGTCTCGTGGTGTTAAACTCTATGGTGGACAAAAAGTACAGCCTGGAAATATTATTGTTCGTCAACAGGGAAGTACCTTTAATGCTGGCGCTGGTGTCATGACAGGAAAAGACTTCACTCTTTTTGCCGTTAAAGCAGGTATCGTTCACTTTAAAACTCTCAGAGGTAAAAAAATTATTGAGGTAATCAATGGATAATAATCAAGCAATTGGTAAGATATACGAGTTAGAAACAAGTCAGCTTCAGTCAAATCCTCTTCAACCCCGTGGCGTTATCACACCTGATTCTTTAACTGATTTAGTCGAATCAATCCGCGAACAAGGCATTCTCGAACCTATCGTCGTTGCACGAACACCAGCTGGTTATCAAATCATCGCAGGTGAACGACGTTGGAGAGCTTCAAAGATTTTAGGTTTAGAAAAAGTTCCTGTTGTTGTCAAAGAGACAACCCCACAAGGAATGCTCGAAATGTCTATCGTTGAGAACGTCCAACGCGAAGATCTTAATCCTATTGAGCGTGCACTTGCATACCGAAGACTGATCGACGAATTCGGCTTAGGAACAACCGAAGTAGCAAAACGAGTTGGTAAGAGCGTCCCAGCTGTTTCAAACACGATTCGTTTACTCTCTTTGCCTGACGCTGTTAAAGATGCATTGGTCGCTGGTGTCATTACAGAAGGTCATGTCCGACCACTCCTTTCACTTGGTGATCACAAACTTATGCTTGATGTCTTTAAGACCGTTCTTCGTGAGAACTATACGGTTCGCCAAACAGAAGAATTAGCAAGAAAAGTAAAAGGTGACATCCAAAAGAAAGAACCAGCATCAGTCAAAGATCAAATCTGGGTTCCAGAGCAAGATCAAATGGCAAAAGAAATCCAAGAAAGATATTCTGCAAACGATGTAAAGATCTTCCAATCAAGTAAATTGGCAAGAATCACAATTGTCGTAAAAGGTGGCCCTGAAGAAACAACAAACAAACTAAAAACCCTCCACGACATCCTCACCAAATAAGTCCCATAGTTGATTGTTTAATTTCCATTTGCTAAAATCCCTTAATGGCTCGATTTGATGATTTAGATGCTCACTTGCGACAACAAGCTGCGTTGGAAGAAGCGAGACAAGAAACACAACAACGATTACTAATAGCCGCAAGAAATTCACCTGAAATGGACGAACTTTTAAAGGGAAGCTTTGATGTCTTAACTGATTGGTATAAAATTATTCAACCACGAACAGATTTGGCGGTAGTTTTAAAAGCCAAAGAAGAGTCGAAACCTTCAAAGGTATTAACCGAAGATCACTATAAGTATCGTGCAAATCTTATCCCCAAGAGAAACTTCCCTTATCCTATTGATGATGAAGTCGATAATTTTTATCAATCTGGAGAAATTACTTATTTTGATTGGAATCCAAATGTTGCACTGCAATTTACTACACGGATGACTGGTCATTACGACAAGAAGGGGCTTATTAAAGATATCTCTGCTGGTGTTCATATGCTGTCTTGGGGTACTCTTCCAAGAGGACAAGGTGATCTCTTGCCAGAGGGGCTGTATGTTGAAAATAAAGATCTTGGATGGAATAAATATGGAACTCTTATAACAATATCGGGTGATTTGGCCAATCCTACAAAAACACACGATAACGTGGCTGCTGCTTTGACAATGATAACTCCGAATGTATTAAAACATAAAGAAATAATAAGGGGTAGATGAAGGTTTATTTTGTGTTGTTGTAGGGGTTTTTGATGACTCGCATTGTATTCACTGGCCAATAGACGAAGAAGGATTTTCCGATAATATCTTTTTTATCCAAGAATCCCCACTCGCGAGAATCTGAACTGTATGGTCGATTATCTCCCATCACGATGTATTCGCTCTCAGGAACTTTGAGCGGTGCTGCTCCATCTTGCAAGAAACTTCCCCCGTACGTCCGCACATCACTACTCAGATAATTACTTTCATCAATCTTAATATTATTGACATAGACAAACCCGTCTTTCAAATAAACAGAATCGCCTTCGGTTGCGATGACTCGTTTAATAAAATCTTTTTCTTTATCAGTAGGAGCTTTAAAAACAATCACATCACCTTTCTTAGGATCAGCAAATCGAAGCGTTACAAGATTGGTAAGAATATATTCTTTATTCTTAAAGGTAGGATACATAGATTCACCACTGACTTGGAAAGGGCGGAAGAGGAAAATATAGATAACAAGGAAAATCGATGCTGCAAGAAGAATCGTTTGGAGTGTATCTAAAATAAAAGCATAAACCTTCTTAGCAATTTCCATAATTGTCATTATCTCAATTGTAACGATTGTTTGTCAACGAGCGCAGTATTCACATTGTCTGCTTTATAAGTTACTTAACCTCATCCGCCAAGAAGGTTTTGCCCATTATTTTTTTCATGAAATCTTTTCCTCGTTGTTCTCCCTTAAACTGTTTATGCTTTCTAATTGATTTAATCATTCTATTTGTATAGTCAAAGTAAGGCTCTATTTTTGTCCAGCGTCTAAAAGAAGATTCGACGACGGAGTTGTAGTCAAAAAGGATTTTGCCTACGGGAGCAAGGTGGACGGCAATATCAATGTCTTCATGAACTTCTTTATCATCGAGACATACCTCATCTTTAATTAGTTCCCAAGCGGATTTTCGAAGCGCCATATTGGGGCCGTAGAGACAATCGTATTTCATAATTTGTTTGAAGATCCGAATATACGAGAAAGCGGCTTCTGTTGTTAATTTGCCCCGTTTAACTACTTCGGGTAAATCGTAGAAATGTGCAGGACCTGAAACAGCAACAAGTTCTTTATCTCTAAAATGTTTCTTTATGCGTTTTATCCAATCCGGAGGAACGATGGTGTCTGCATCTGTTCTGGCGATGATCTCGTATTGGGCTTCATTAAATCCCTTATTACGAGCAGGAGTTCTTCCTTGGCTTTTTTCGGTGATAACTCTCACAGGATATCGTTTGGCGATAGCGACGGTATCATCAGTTGAATTATTGTTGACGACGATAATTTCATCCGCAGGATCTTCCTGTTTCATCAAACTATCTAGGCAAGCAGCCAGGTATGCCTCTTCATTATAGGCAGGAATAACTACAGACACTTTCATCTCTCTATTTTACTATGTATGTTTGTAAACTACAACAGAGGCTATTGATGCAGTATTTGTTGTATAATAATGAAGAATGAAGCCAAAAATCTCAATTGTGGTCGCGGCATACAACGAAGAAAAACTCATGCCACGTTTCCTCCGATCGTTGCAGCGGCAAACCTATCCAAAAGACACGTTTGAAATCTTAATCATCAATAATAACTCAACAGATAATACTGCAAAAATTGCCAAAGAATTTGATGTAAACGTATATACGTATACAGATATCCAAGGATGTGGTCCCTCTCGGGCGTATGGAGCAAAACAAGCAAAAGGCGATATTATCGCTTTTTCAGATCCGGACTCCATTGTTCCAGCTGACTGGCTCGCGAAGATTGATAAAACGTTAAGTGATCCTAGGCTAGTTGCTATCGGTGGGCCTGCTGCTCCGGATGAAAAAAATATGGCGATGAATTTCCTCTTTGGTTTTTATCATGGGTTTCATTTGCTCAATAAAGCATTCAATAAGCCTATTCTGTGGGGATTCAATATGGCGGTCAAGAAAGATGCCTATGATGCAGTCGGTGGCATCAATCCCAAATTGCTTTCAAGTGAAGATTGGGACTTAGCTTTTCGTCTGCAGAAGCGGTTTGGGAAAAAGAGCGTTCAGTATATCTCTGATATGCCGATGCAGACTTCTGTCCGAAAACAAAGTGATGGAAAAGTTTTTTACCGCTACGCCATCAATGGCGTCATCAATTATTATAATTATGTTATTCTTGGAAAAGTGAAGGCTATTCCTACATTTAATGTACGCTAATGGTATAATCTATAATTGATGAAAATTGGAGTATTTACAGATTCATACATGCCCCTCCCAAATGGTGTTGCAACGGGAGTTGATAGGACCGTCAGAGCACTTGAAAAAAGGGGACATGAAGTCTCAGTTATTGCTCCTAGTGTTCCGGGATATAAAGATGAGCGAGATAACGTTTATCGACTTCCCTCTCTAAGGTTTGTTACCTCAGATTCCCGTTTTGCATTACATATTCCTAATCGCGTGATGCTTTCCATCGTAAAGTACGATTTTGATATTATTCATGCCCATAATGGGGGACCAATCAGCTTTTTGGGATGGGAAATAGCAAAAGCAAAAAAAATACCTTACGTCTTTACTTACTGGACGCTCGGGACTCGATACACACATTATTTCTGGAATGGGAAACTGATGAGTCCACGGATGATGCAGTTTATCAGCAAAGTGATTTGTAACTTCTGTGATTATTTGATCGCTCCAACAAACCGAGTAAAAAAAGAACTTCGCTCGTATGGTGTTTCTCAACCTATTAATGTAATCCCAACTGGCATAGAACTTGAAAAATATACCGCGCAAAAGAAAGGATTTATCCGAAATAAAATCAAAGTTGGCAAAGATACGAAGATTTTGCTCCATGTGGGGAGACTCGGAAAAGAAAAATCAATTGATTTTCTTATAAAAGCATTTGCTGAGGTTCGCAAAAAGCATACCGATACTGTTTTTGTTCTTATTGGAACAGGGAACGAAGAGCTGTCTCTAAAAGCATTGGTTGCTGAGTTACATGTAGAAGACTTTGTTTATTTCTTAGGCGCTTTTCATCCTGATCTTATCCCGGAAGTATATGCAGATGCGGATATTTTTACTTTTGCTTCGGAAACAGAAACACAGGGCATGGTGCTTTTCGAATCGTTGGCATCAGCGTTGCCAATTGTCGCTGTAGAGGATGACGTATTTGAAGGCATCTTATTAAATGGAGAGAATAGTTACTTAGTACCAAAAGAAGAACATCTCTTTGCAGAAAAAGTAGGAATGCTTTTACAGAATGAAAAACTTCGCAAGAAATTTGCTGCCAGTTGTTTGCGTACTGCACAAAAGTTTTCGATAGAAAAAACAGCTGAAATATTAGAAAAGCATTACGAGAAATTGATTGACAGTCGATCACGAGATACCTACATGACCTCCTTTAAAAACTTCATTACGAAACCGCTCTTTCTGATGAGAAAAGACTAGTTATGAATATTTTGTTTTTTTCCCGACGCTTTCATCCTTATATTGGCGGTGTGGAAAAACATGTCCTCGAGATAAGTAAGCGATTGCTGAAACAAGGTCATGTCGTTACTATCATCACCGAAGCAGTTGCCGGTTCTCCAAAAAAAGAAACAATAGAAGGAATAATTGTGCAAAGAATCAACGTTGGGAAAGAAGACCGATTAAAAAAGTTCCGAATTTGGAAAGAACTGTTTAGATTACAAGACCTCATCAACGACGCAGACATCATTCATTGTCATGACGTGTTTTTTTGGTATCTCCCGTTTCGTTTCCTCTCTCCACAAAAACCTGTCTATACAACCTTTCATGGATATGAGAGCTATCCAATTGCAAAAAAGGCAATTAGTATGAGAAAACTTTCTGAAAGACTATCGTTTGGAAATCTTTGTATTGGAGATTTTATCCCGAAATGGTACGGGACAAATCCTACTTACGTCTCCTATGGCGCTGTAGAGCTTCCTAAGAAAGAAAATCATGTCGCTGTAAAGAAAGAGTCAGCAGTATTTATCGGACGGCTTGATGAGCAAACAGGGATTCTCACTTATGTGCAAGCAATTGCTCTGTTAAAGAAAAAATATCCAAAGTTTGAATTTATCGCTGTTGGAGACGGAGACGAGAGAAAAAAGATTGAACAAAAAGTAAAAGTTACTGGTTTCCAAAAAAATCCTGAACGCTATTTTAGTACCTATCATTTTGCTTTCGTCTCGCGCTATCTCTCAATTCTTGAAGCCTTTGCTGCGAAGCGATTAGTGATTGCGGTTTATGATAATCCGGTCAAAGAAGATTACTTAAGAATGGCACCTTATGCCAAATGGATTGTTATTGAAAAAACACCCGAGAAAATTTTCGAACAAGTAGAATCATTACTCGCCAATCCGCAAAAAGAACAAAAGATGGTTAATGCAGCATATGAATGGGTTGCTCAGCAAACGTGGGAGAAAATGATTGCTACGTACTTACGTTTATGGAAAATAAAATAAATACAGAAATTGTCGTCGTGATTCCTACGTATAATGCACGAGAAGGCATCATCGATACAATGCAAGCGATTCAATCAGCAGTACCAGCTGCGGGGATAATCGTTGTTGACGATAACTCTCCAGATAAAACAGCAGACCTTGTGCTGTCGAAGTTTAAAGATGACAAACGTGTCTTTGTTTATCTCCGAATAGAAAAAGGAGGAAGGGGGTCGGCGGTTGTTGCTGGGCTGCGTGAAGGGTTAAAGAATAAAAAAGCAAAATATTTTATTGAGATGGATGCCGATCTTTGCCATAATCCCAAATATATCAAGCAAATGGTGCAGCAATGTAAAACAGCAGATGTCGTTATCGCTTCTCGTTATTTACCTGCATCCAACATTTATGGGTGGAATTTGAAACGCAAATTGATGAGTTTTGCAATTAATACCTTTGCAAAATTATTATTGCGTGTTCCGATTAGAGATTACACTGATGGATTTCGTTGTTATAGCAGAAAGGCTGTTGAATTTATCTGCTCTTATAAGCTACAATCACGGGGATATATTGTTTTATCAGAAATTGCCTATCTGTGTTATAAGAATGGTTTTATCTTTGCAGAAATTCCAATAGATTTTTATTTTAAACCCGTTTCGAAATCAAATTTGAATCTTAATGAAGCAAAGGAGGCAATAATGACGATAATCCGTTTACGATTTATACAAAATGAATAAAAGTCAAAACAAATCTTCAACATCTCTTCAAAAGCAACAAGTGGAAAAGTATTTTCGAAATTATCTCAGGATAGGACCATTGGCATTAGCTCTTTGGCGATCTGTTGAAGCAAAGCATTTAGGAAAAGTTGTTCTCAAAAGACCGATTCTTGATATTGGTTGTGGATTCGGTGAATTTGCCCTCGCTTATGCTGATGAACCAATTGATATGGGAATTGATACAAGCGCACGAGATTTGTATATCGCATCAAAAACAAAAAAATATAAAAACCTCACACTCGCTGATGCACGCGATTTACCGTTTGTCGATAATTCCTACGCGTCAGTTTTTTCGATTAGCACTTTGGAACATATTGAGAACTCAGACAAAGTGTTGAAAGAATTATATCGAGTACTCAAACCAGGTGGTCTGATGTTTCTTACGCTTGAAACGGATGAAGTTGATGGTGCGACATTTTACCGACCCCTTTTTAAAAAATCAGGACTCCCCTGGTTGAGTGATATCGCGACCAAAGGATACAATTCATTGTTTCATCGACAAACATTACTCCCTAAAACAGATTGGGTAAAAAAGATCGAGAAAGCAGGATTTAAAATCGATAAATCACAAAATATTATCTCAACAAAAGTTACCAAAATGTTTGATATGCTCTTGCCGCTGGCCTGGCCTTCGCAACTCTCGCGTCCGTTTATTGGTAAACGAGTAGTATTTCGACCAAAATTTGTAGAAGATTTTCTGACAAAGAAATTTTTGAAATATGTTACTGAAGAAGAAAAAGAAGGAACCAATTTGTTGATTATTGCACGAAAACCTAATAAAAAATGAATAACAAAAATCCTTTTGCAATTGAAAAATTGCGAGCACGACTTGCTGAGAAAAAGAACTATAAAAAATTGCAAGAAACCTATTCCTCAAAATCCCCAGAAATAAAAGATTTAAATACGCCAAAACTTTGGGATGATTTACACTTTAAAAACACGACAGCAGATCAAACACATCCAATGGCAGCAGATCGCTTGCAGCTTGTTTCAAGTTTTATAAAGGGGAAAAATATTTCTGTTTTGGATATTGGTTTTGGTTCTGCTAGTTTAGAAAGAGTTTTTTTTAAACAAAAACTTTCTCGAAACGTTATGTGGCAGGGTATTGAAATTTCTCCTTTGTCTGTTAAAAAAGCGAAAAAAGAATTCCCTGAGAGCACGTTTAAAATTGGCGACATTTTAAAG
>Ga0075364_10000493_pt1 | contig 20072 bp, 16 predicted proteins | sample EndMetdeltDD1764_FD_71517 | JGI IMG/M metagenome (GOLD analysis project Ga0075364, IMG submission 71517) | Populus endosphere microbial communities from Tennessee, USA - Endosphere MetaG P. deltoides DD176-4 | ecosystem: Host-associated > Plants > Roots > Endosphere | place: USA: Tennessee...
CACGCCACTGCCGACCGTGACGGCGCGCAGCGACGTGGCATCTGCGATCGGACCTTCGATGAACAGGCCGAGCGGATAGGCGAAGCCGAGCACGAAGTTGTTCAGGGTCAGCGCCCGCCCGCGCAGCTCGGGTGGGGCCGACTGCTGGGTGATCGAGGAGAAGCTGGAGATGCACGCCATGTAGAACCCTCCGGCGATCGCCACGCCGATCGCCGCGAGCACGATGTGCGGCATCAGCCCGTAGAGCGCGATCGCGGGACCAAAGCAAGACACCGCGCCGACCATCACCCGGCGGATGCCGAAGCGATGCGAGAGCGCGCCGATCGACGCCCCGGCGATCACCGCACCGATGCCCTGCGCAGTCACGAGCAACGATGTTCCCGACTGTTTGGTGTGGAACACCCTGGTCGCCATCTGGGCGATGAACCCGATGAAGGGTGCGCCGATCAACGCGACGAGGAACATCATCGGCAGCATCGAGCGGACGGCGGCGTTGGTGCGACCGAAGTGGATCGAGTCGCGGATGGCTTGCAGGATCGGCCGTTTTGTGCGCGGCGAGGCGGGGATGCGTGCGACCGTGACCGCCGCGATCACCGCCAGGAAGCTCGCCGCGTTGCACCACAGCGCGGCCGGTACCCCGCCGATCCAGATCGCCACTCCAGCTGCGGTCGGTCCGAGGATCCGGCCCAGGTTCCATTGCGTGCTGCTCAGGCCGATTGCCGACACGAGCTCATCCGCCGGGACGAGGTCGGGCAGCGTGGCCTGGAACGAGGGGAACCCGACGGCGTTCGCGCAGCCCGCGCCGAGAGCCATGATCGCGAGGATGCCGGGTGTGGCATCGCCGGTGGCGACGATCAGCGCGATCGCGGCGGCGATCACCCCGGATGCGGCGTTGGTCCAGATCAAGACGTTGCGTCGCCGGAAGCGGTCCGCCCAGGCGCCGCCGACCGGGCTGAGGATTGCCGTCGGCAAGAACCCGGCGGCGGCGACGATTCCAGACCATGACGCCTTGGAGGTGTCGGCGACGTAGTAGCTCAACGCTGTCGTCTCCATCCAGGTGCCGATGTTCGAGACCATCGCGCCGAACCACACCAAACGGAATGCCCGGTGACGAAACGGGGCGAACGACGTCGACGACATGCTTTCAACCAAGCTACCGCTGCCCTCGACATCTGCCCGGGAAAGACCTCGCAACTGTTGGCCTTTGCTAGAAGTGACGGATGCTCATGGACCTTGCCCGCGCGGTCGACGCCATCCGCCCCACGGATTCGCTGGCGGTGCCACTCGGACCGGGCGTGCCGGGCGGCTTCCTGCATGCGCTCGGCGCCCGCGACGACTTCGCCGATCTGCAGATCTTCGGGGCGCTGCTACCCGACCTGTACGAGCTGTTCACCCGCAATGGCGTGCACTACCGCAGCGGGTTCTTCGGACCGGCCGAACGCTTCCTGCGCGACACGGGTGCCTCGATCGACTTCATCCCGGCCGACTTCCGGCGCTTCGACACGGTGCTCCACGACCTCGCTCCGCGAGTGATGGCCACCGCTGCCGCGTCACCCGTCGACGGATGGGTCAGCCTCAGCGTCCATGCCGGTGCAACGATCGACGAGCTGCGCGCCGCCGGTGCTGATCCCGAACGGATCCTGCTGGTCGAGGTCAGCGAGAAGTTCCCACGCACGCTCGGTGTCGGCCCCGATCATCTCCACCGGTTCCACGTCGACGAGATCGACATCCTCATCGAGACCGACCGCGCCCCGTTCGAGCTGGCCGATGCGGTGCCGACCGAGGCCGAGCTGGCGATCGCCGAGTTCTGCACCCGATACGTGCAGGACGGCTGCACGTTGCAGACCGGCATCGGCGGGATCCCGAGCCAGGTCGCGAAGATCCTCGCCGAGGGTCCGTGCGGGGACTTCGGCATCCACAGCGAGATGTTCACCACCGGTCTGATGCGGTTGCACCAAGCAGGCAAGGTCACCAACCAGAAGGGCAGCCCCTTCGACGGCTATTCGGTCACGACGTTCGCGGCGGGCGTGGCCGAGCTGTACACCTGGCTGCACGACAACGACGCAGTGCGCTTCTTGCCCGTGAGTCTCGTCAACTCGCCCGAGCTGATCGCCGCCAACCGCGACATGGTGACGATCAACGGCGCAATCGCGATCGATCTCGCCGGCCAGGTCGTCGCCGACACGATCAACGGCAAGCAGTTCTCCGGCATCGGCGGCCACGAGGACTTCGTCGGCGGGCCGAGCCTGTCCGACGACGGCCGCAGCCTGATCTGCATACCGTCCACGAGCACGCGCGACGGTCAGCTGGTCAACCGGATCATGCCCAAGCTGCCCGAGGGCTCGATCGTCAGCACGCCACGCCATCACGTCGACATCGTGATCACCGAGCACGGCATCGCCGAGCTGCAGGGCCGCACCGTCCGTGAACGCGCACGTGCTCTCGCCGCGATCTCGCACCCGCAGTTCCGCGACGAGCTCCTCGCGACCGCGGAGATCTTCCCGATCGAGTAACTCGTCAGGTGATGGCTGCGACGCGGCGTTTCACGTCTTCGCGCAGGTCACCCTTGGCGACCTTGCCGCCGGACGACAGCGGCAGTTCATCGAGCACGAACAGGTACTCGGGGAAGATCTCCTTCGACACGCCTCGATCGGCGAGGTGAGCGGTGAGGTCGCGGAGCTCGAGCCCGTCGGCATCGGCGCGCAGCTGGGCGTAGACCGCGACCCGCTCGCCGAACACCGGGTCCGGTGCAGCGACGGCAGCAACGTGGGCGATCGCCGGATGGGTCGCGACCTCGGACTCGACCTGTGGCGCGCTGATGTTCTTGCCGCCGCGGATGATGATGTCGGAGGTGCGCCCGACGACCGACATGTAGCCGTCAGCATCGACGGTGCAGACATCGGCCATCAGCATCCAGCCGGCGCCGGTGAACAGCTGTCGATTCGCTTCGTCGTCGTCGAGGTAACCGGGGCTGAGCGCCGGGCCGCGACATCCGGGTTGGCCGCGCCCGGTGGAGGTGACGTCGACGCCGTTCTCGAACAGGCGGACTTCCATCTCCGCGGCGATCCTGCCGGCGGTGTGCAGGCGGTGCTCGGCATCGTCGTCCAACGACGTGCCGCTGAGCAGACCGGTCTCGTTCGATCCGTAGAACTGCAGCACGGTCGCGCCGGTGCGATCCTCGAAGTCGAGGGCGCGCAGGTACGGAACGGGTTCGCCGCCGGTGAACATCACCCGGAGCGACGACAGGTCGGCGCTGCTCGTCTCCCCGAGCAGCATGATGAACTGCGTGCTGACGCAGCACAGCACGGTGACCCGCTCGCGCTCGATGAGTTCGAGCGCCTGCGCGGCGTCGAAGCGTTCGACGGTGAGCACGGTCGCGCCGAGCACGAGGGGCGTGACGTGACTGGTCCAGATCCCGAACCCGAACGGCGTCGCGACGGCCCCGAAGAAGACGTCGTCGCCCGTGAGCGCGCCGTTCTCGACCGCTTTGCGATGGAAGTACATCCACCGGTTCTGGTGATGGGTGACGCACTTCGGGAGGCCGGTCGTGCCGGACGTCGAGTTGACGAGAAACAGGTCGTCGGGACCGATCCGTCGCTCGTGTTCGACCGCCTCGTCCAACGCGGTTGCGGTCACCGGCTTGCCGTCGACCAGCACCGCGTGCTCATCGGCCTCGAACCTCGGCACGACGACGTGGCTGTCGAGGGGCACGCCGTCGGCGCGCAGCGCGTCGACGATGTTCGCCTGATCGGCACCCCGGTGTTCGGCGAAGGTGACGATCAGCTTCGCCGCGGTCTTGGTGAGCAGGTGGCGCAACTCGCGGTCACCGGCCCGGGCGCCGATGCCGACGACGGTCAGCCCCGCCCGCTCGGCACCGATGAACACGGCGTGGATCGTCGGTCCGTCGGGCAGCATCACCGCGACACGATCGCCCGGTTCGGCCCCGGTCGATGCGAGAGCGGCGGCGACGCGATCCGCCGCGGCGTCGAGCTGGCGATAGGTCATGGAATGATCGGGCGTGACGTACGCGACCTTGTCGCCCTGCGTGATCACGTGGGCGCGGACGTAGTCGGAGACCGTCATGTCGCCCCACCACCCGTTGGCGCGAAAGCGCGCCGCGTCGACAGGATCGACGATGTTGCGGAACCCCGCGCGAGCGTTCACGGATGCACCCCGACCGGAGCGAAGCGCGGCTCGAGGATCAGCCGCACCGCCCGCTCGACCTTGACGCCGACCTCGGAGACGGGGAAACGTCCGTTGGTCCAACCCATCAGCGACGAGTGCCAGACCTGCCCGATCAATTCGATCAGGCCGTCGCGGACGTCGCCGTCGAGGTCCGCGAGGTACGGCTCGAGCATGTCGTGGATGTTGGTGGACACAGCGTGGTTCGACGCCGCGACCCCCGGGTCGTGCGACGACAGGGCGATCACGAACGCCTCGCCGAGCCGTGGTTGACGCTCCAACGAACGCGACGCCTGGCGCAGGACTTCCACGACTTGATCGACGGGTGAGCCGTGCGTCGGAGGCTTGGCCTTCACCCGATCGCGCAGGTCGGCACTCCACACCGCCATCGCCGCCGAGAGCAGGTGGTCCTTCGAGCCGAAGTAGCGATAGAGCGTGCCGAGGGCGATGTCGGCCTTGGCCGCGACGTCGCGCATCCGCACCGCGTCGTACCCACCTTCGGTGCCGAGATCGAGCGCGGCCTGGATCGCGCCGTCGCGGCGGGCGGTCTGCCGCGGCGTGGTCGGCTGCGTCGTTTCCAGTTGGGTCATGGCTGCTCAATCGTATTCGTCGTCCGGCGTTGGGTACAGATTAGAACGTGTTCTATATTGATGCCCATGCGAACTCCACTGTGTGACACTCTCGGCCTCGAGTACCCGATCTTCGCGTTCAGCCACTGCCGTGACGTTGTCGCAGCCGTGAGCAAGGCCGGCGGCATGGGTGTGCTCGGAGCCGTGGGCTTCAGCGCCGATCAGCTCGAGACCGAGCTGGTGTGGATCGACGAGCACGTCGGCGGCAAGACCTACGGCGTCGACATCGTGATGCCGGCGACGTCTGCGGGTGTCGAGGGTGCCGATCCAGAGGCGCTGCTGGCCCAGATCCAGGCGATGATCCCCGACGCCCATCGCCAGTTCGTCGACGAGCTGATGGAGCGCTTCGACATCCCGCCGCTGCCGGAGGGCGAGCGTGCCGGCGGTGTGCTCGGTTGGGCCGAAGGTGTCGCCCGGGCCCACGTCGACATCGCCTTCGGTCATCCGATCTCGCTGATCGCCAACGCACTCGGCTCGCCGCCGAAGGACATCATCGACCGTTCGCACGAGGCCGGCGTGAAGGTCGCTGCGCTGGCGGGCAAGGCCCAGCACGCGGTGCGACACGTCAACAACGGCGTCGACATCGTCATCGCCCAGGGTCACGAGGCCGGCGGCCACACCGGCGAGGTGACGACGATGGTCCTCGTTCCCGAGATCGTCGATGCCGTCCCCGGAACCCCCGTCCTCGCGGCCGGCGGCATCGGCACCGGTCGCCAGATCGCGGCCGGGATGGCGCTCGGCGCGCAGGGCGTGTGGATGGGCTCGATCTGGTTGGCGACCGCCGAGAGCAGCTCGGCCCCGGAGCACCTCGAGCGCTACCTCGAAGCGACGAGCAGCGACACCGTCCGCTCGAAGAGCTACACGGGCAAGCCGGCGCGCATGCTCCGCTCGGCATGGACCGACGCGTGGGCCGACCCGAACGGCCCGGGTCCGCTCGGCATGCCGCTGCAGAACATCCTCACCGCCGAAGCCAACGCCCGGATCGCACGCAGCCACCGAAAGGACATCGCCTTCGTGCCGGTCGGCCAGATCGTCGGCAGTATGAACAGCGTCCGTCCTGTGCGCGACGTGATGTTCGATCTCGTCGAGGGCTACATCGAGGCGGTGCAGCGCCTCAGCGCCGGCCTCGAAGGCTGAGCGTTCCGACCACGACCGTCGCGTCGATCTCGTCGGAGGTTGCGATCCGCGCGTCGAACCCGGCAGCGATGAACAGCTGTCGGGTCGCGTCTGCCTGACCTGCGCTCGTCTCGATCAGCAGGTGCCCGCCAGGAGCGAGCCAATCGGACGCCCCGGCGATCACCCGTCGTTGCGCGCCGAGCCCGTCGTCGCCGCCATCGAGTGTGATCAACGGTTCGTGGTCGCGGGCCTCGCGCGGAAGGGTCTCGATCTCGTCGGTCGGCACGTAAGGCGCGTTGGCGACGACGACGTCGACGCGCCCGCGCAGTGACTGCGGAAGGGCGTCATAGAGGTCGCCCTCGTGAACGGCGCCGCCGAGCGGTTCGACGTTGCGCCGCGCGCAACGGACGGCGGCCGGCTCGATGTCGGCCGCGTGCAGCTCGATGCCTTCGGCCAGCGTTGTCAGCACGGCACCGATCGCGCCAGACCCGCAGCACATGTCGACCACGAGCGCCGCTGGGCGGAGCAGTGCCGCCGCTTCGTCGACGAGCAGGTCCGAACGCCGCCGCGGCACGAAGACCCCCGGCTCGACGGCGATCCGCTGCCCGTGAAACTCGGCCCACCCGAGGACGTGTTCGAGGGGCAGTCCCTCGACGCGCCGCGCCACCATCGCCGCGAGTTCCGCCGCGTCATCGGTGGCGGCCAGCAACAGCGCAGCCTCGTCCTCGGCATAGACGCACCCCGCCGCGCGCAGCCTTTCGACGATGTCCTCCACGCCGTCGAGTCTGCCTGGTGCGACGACTGCGAACCCTTGCAATGAAGGGGGCGATCCCGCGGTCGGAACGTCTGCGGCCGCCGTTTCCCTCCTGTCGCCCGTCAGAAACCGCGCCCACGGTGGGAATAGCTGTCGCTAGGAGACAGCGAATCCATCCATGGGCGCGCTTCGTGACACGTTTGTTCGGATCCGGTTTGAAGGCGGCCCGATGGCCTCAGCCGGGGAAGGGGTCGATGCCGAGGAGCTGCGCGAGCAATCGGGTCACCGGGTTGTCCGTTTCCGGATCGGTCTCGCCGCCTTGGGGGATCACGCCCCACTCGTCGTACATCTGGATGATGCGCATCATCACGACGGCGAAGCGGAATCCGGCGAAGACCTTGTACCAGTGCAGATCGTGCACCTGCTGGCCGGTCGCCGCCTCCCACCTCGCGACGGTCTCCGCCTCGGTGCCCAATCCCTCCAGATGGGCGCGACCCATCTCCTGGTAGTCCATGAGGAAGATCCACCAGCCGAGGTCCATCGAGGGGCCACCGAGCGACAACATCTCCCAGTCGACGACCGCGCTGACCTCGACACCATCGAACAGGATGTTGCCGAGCCGGGCATCGCCCCACGACAACGCGGTCGGGCGGTGCGTCGGCATGTTCGCGTTCAGCCACGCCCATGCCGCGTCGGCAACCGGCTGCTTCTTGCCGCGCGCGGCCCATTCGTACGAACGACGCCAGTACTCGAAGATCTGGTCGAATCCGGTTGGACCCAGCTCTGGCTTGTCGAGGAACGACACGATGTCGAGCGGCACCTTGTGGACCGCGATCATCGCGTCGATCGCGTTCTCCCACAGCCGGTGCCGTACCTCCGGAGTGGAGTCGAACAGGAAACCGGCGTCGTTGTAGCTGGGCACATCGGCAGGCGCCGAGCCGCGCACCTTGCGCATCAGGAAGAAGCGCGCCCCGAGCACGGATGGGTCGTCCTCGAACCAGAGCATCTGCGGCACCTTGACGTCGGTCTGCTTGTCGAGGGTGTCGAGCATCCGGTACTGCAACGCGAAGTCGGCTTCCATGAAGACCCGGTAGCCCGACGGCTCGACGCGCACGACGACCGAGTCCGACATCTCGTGACCACCGGCGTTCCAGGTGATGTCGGCGAGGAACGTCTCGTTCGAGAACCCGGATCCGCTCGGCGCGTCGAGCTGTGAGATCGCCACGTCGGTGACCGGCGAATCGCTCTGGGCGGCGAGCTTGGGCGCGATCCAATCACGCAGAACGGTGCGGGTTGTCTCGAGATCGCGTTGGGCCGGGATCGGCATTGGGTAGTTCCTTCCCAGAAAGTGATCGAAGATGTGACACAAATCTTGCACGCAGAACTAGAAACCAGTTCCAGTCCCGACGTTAGGGTGCTTTCCATGACTGATACGGCGATCCGTCCCCAGGGCAACGATGCGGAGAACGTTTCGGGCAGCGATCATTACACGATCATCACTGCCGATACTCACGCAGGTGGCAGCCACGCCCAATATCGCGAGTACCTCGATCCGAAGTACCGCGACGACTTCGACGCATGGCGGGCGAAGTACCGCAACCCGTTCAAGGACCTGAAGGACGACCGCCGCGAGCGCAACTGGGACAGCGAGCGCCGCTGGCGCGAGCAAGAGGCCGATGGCGTGGTCGCGGAGGTCATCTTCCCGAACACGGTGCCGCCGTTCTTCCCGAGCTTCGTGCTGTTCGCGCAGCCGCCCAAGCCGGACGAGTACGAGCACCGGCTGGCCGGCATCCGGGCCCACAACCGTTGGATGGCCGACTTCGTGGCCGAGGCGCCCGAGCGTCGCGCCGGCATCGGACAGATCTTCACCAACAACCTCGACGACGCGATCGAGGACCTCCACTTCATCAAGGAGCACGGCCTGCGCGGTGGCGTGCTGATCCCCAACCTGGCTCCCGATGTCACGTGGCTGAAGCCGATCTACGACCCCGAGTTCGACCGTCTGTGGAAGGTGATCGAGGAGTTGGAGATGCCCATCAACGTGCACGGCGGAACCGGTGCGCCCGACTACGGCAAGTACCCCGTCGCCCAGTTGCTGTACATCAACGAAGTCGGGTTCTACTCGCAGCGCCCGCTGGTGCAGATGATCCTGTCGGGCATCTTCGAGCGCTTCCCCAAGCTGAAGTTCGTGATCACCGAGACCGGCGGGGCATGGATCCCGCCGCTGCTCGACCGGCTCGATCAGGTCATGGCCCGCATCCGCGACACGGGCGCCACCGGCGAGATCCGGTACCCGAAAGAGATCGTCCTGCCGAAGTTGGCCAGCGAGTACTTCGCCCAGAACTGCTGGGTCGGCGTCAGCCAGCCCGGTCCTGCCGACGCCGCAGTCCTCGACAAGATCGGGCGCGACCGGTTCATGTGGGGCAGCGACTACCCGCACGACGAAGGTACCTACCCGTACACCCGCGAGCACCTGCGCCAGGTGTTCCACGGCGTCGACACGCAGCAGATGCGCAAGATCCTCGGTGGCAACTGCGCCGATCTCTACGGCTTCGACATGAAGAGCCTGGCCGGCCTCGCCGCCGAGTTCGGACCGACCGTCGCCGAGCTGGAGGTGCCGCTCGAGAAGCTGCCCGACAACCCCAACGAGGCGCTGCTGAAGTCCGCCGCCGGCATGATGCTCTGAGCCGCGGCAACTCATGGATTTCGACGACTCACCTGAACAAGCCGCGTTCCGCGCCGAGGCCCGGGCCTGGCTCGAGGCCCACGCCAAGCCGAAGGCTCCGAACGCCGTCGGCAACGGCATGCAACTCGTCGCCGGCTCGGAGGCGGAGAAGAACCACGTCCGCGAGGCCCAGGCCTGGCAGGCGACGCTGTACGAGCACGGCTGGGCGGGCATCACCTGGCCCAAGGAGTACGGCGGTCGCGGCGGCACCTCCGTTCAACAGATGATCTGGAACCAGGAGCTGTCCAAGTTCGACGCCGCTCCCGGTGTCTTCGCCCAGGGCATCGGCATGGCCGGCCCGACGATCATCGCGCACGGCTCGCCCGAGCAGAAGCAGCGGTTCCTCGGGCCGATGCTGCGCGGCGACGAGCTGTGGTGCCAGCTGTTCAGCGAACCCGGCGCGGGATCCGATCTTGCTGCGTTGAGCACCCGCGCCGTCCGCGACGGCGAGGAGTTCGTCGTCAACGGCCAGAAGGTGTGGACGTCGAGCGCGCACTACAGCGACTGGGGCATCCTCCTCGCCCGCACCGACGTCGACGTGCCCAAGCACCAGGGCATCACCTACTTCCTCGTCGACATGCGCACGCCCGGCATCGAAGTGCGGCCGCTGCGCCAGATCACCGGCATCGCCCACTTCAACGAGGTCTTCTTCACCGATGTGCGCATCCCTGTCGCCAACGTCGTCGGCGACATCAACCGCGGGTGGGGCGTGACGATGACGACGCTCACCAGTGAGCGCACCCTGATCGGTGGGAACGCGTCGAGCACGAAGCAGGACATCATCGACCTCGTCCGTCGCGCCGGCAGCGGCGCCGACCCGGTCGTCCGTCAGGGCGCGGCATCGGTCATCACCCAGCTCGAGATCCTCAAGTACATGGGCTGGCGCGTACAGACCTCGATCAGTCAGGGCACAGCAGCCGGCGCCGTCAGCTCTGTCCTCAAGCTCGGGTACACGAGGCTGCAGACCGAGATGAACGACTTCGCCGTCGCGTTGGCAGGGGCTGAGGGCATGCTCTCCGACGGTGCCGATCCGGCGATCAGTCGCCGCGCCCAGCAGTTCCTCGGTCAATGGAGCAGCAAGATCGGCGGCGGTACCGATCAGGTGCAACGCAACATCGTCGGCGAGCGCATCCTCGGCCTCCCCGGCGACATCAGAGTCGACAAGGACGTCCCCTTCCGCGACATCCCGCGTTGAGGTCACACGCCAAGGCGGGCTTACGGCGACAACGGATCCGGCGCGGAGGTCCGGCGTAGGACCAGCTCGGTGACCGACGCGCTGGGGGAGAGGCGGAGCAGGAAGCGAACCGCTTCGGCGACGTCGTTCGGGGCGAGCATCGCCTCGGTCGGGATCGATCCCTCCAGCCACGACGTCATGTCCGTGTCGACGAACGCGGGGCAGATCGCGCAGGCGCGCACACCGTTGGCGGCCTCCTCAGCAGCGATCGACCTCGCCAGCGAGATTGCCGCGGCCTTGCTGGCGGAGTAGCCGGCCGAACCGACCGTCGGCCACACGCCCGACATGGACGACGTGATCACGAACCAGCCCGAGCTCACACGCAACGCTGGAAGCGCGGCCTTGGCCAGCGCGAACGGCCCGGCGACGTTGACCGCGAGCATCTTGGTGATGTCGGTGGGGGAGGCGTCGGCGACGGTTCCGTTCGTGCCGCGGCCGGCGTTGGCGACGACGACATCGATGCCGCCGCAACGCCCGAGGTGATCCGCCACCAACTCCGCTGCCGCGCCGTCGGCCGAAGCGTCGATGGCCACCGGATGGGCATCGAAGCCCTCGCCACGCAGCTCGTCCGCGGCAGCGGTGAGCCGCGCCTCGCGGCGGGCCACCATCGTCACGGTGAATCCGTCCTGGCACAGCGTGCGGGCGATCGCGAGGCCGATGCCTGCCGACGCACCGGTGACGATCGCGCTCGTCATGTGAGATCGTCGAACGCGGCTGCCATCAGGCCGACAGCTTCGCAGAGTTCGTCCGGCGTGTGGGTCGAGTAGGAGAGCCGCAGCGAGCGGGCGAACGCGCCGTCGCCATCGACCGTGAACTCGCTGCCGGGCACGAGAGCCAGACCGCGAACGCGGCAGGCGTCGATCAGGGCAGCCGAGGTGACCGCCGCATCCACGGCATCGACGATCTCGGCCCACGCGAACATTCCCCCGTCTGGGCTGCGCACCGTGAGGCGCCCGTCGAGCTGCTCGCCGACGGCGCTCACCAAGGCGTCGGCACGCGAGGCATAGATCGAGCGCAGCGTCGCGAGGTGTCGCTCCCACCATTCGGGCCGCTCGAGCAGCGTGCTCACGATCCGCTGCCCGAGCGACGACGCGGCCAGATCGGCCGCCTGCTTGGCGAGCACCAGCGGCCGCACCAGCCACTCCGGTGCAGTCAGGTATCCGACGCGCAGACCGGGTGCGACAACTTTGCTGAACCCGCTCAGGTACACGACGTCGTCGCTCATCGAAGCCACCGATGGCAGGTGCTCGCCGCGGAAGCGCAGCCGGCCGTACTGATCGTCCTCGATGACCACGAAGCCGTAGCTCGCCGCGAGTGCGGCCAACGCATGTCGGCGCTCGGTGCTGAGCGTCGCCCCGTGCGGGTTGGAGAAGTTCGTGCAGAGGTAGCACAGCTTCGGGCGCAACCCGTCGGTCAGCAGGCGATCCAGCTGGTCGACGTTCATGCCGTCGTCGTCGCACGCGACACCGACGACGCGAGCGCCCGTCGGCACGAGCGCGCGGAGTGCACCGACGTACGCGGGGTTCTCGACAACCGCGACGTCGCCGGGGTCGAGCAGCACGCGCCCGACCAGATCGATGCCCTGCTGCGAACCCGTCGTGACGATGATCCGCGATGCCGACGCACCGATGAGTTCGGCGATCTGGGCGCGCAGCCGTGGATCGCCCTCCGCGGACGTGTACTGGAGGGCGCGAATGTCGTGCTCGCCGAGCAGTTGCCCCGCGATCTCGGCCAGGTCATCGAACGGAAACGCCTCCGGCGGAGGCAGTCCGCCGGCCAGTGATAGACGCGGCGGTGCTCCGGCTGCCAGCATGTCGCGCAGAGTCGAAGGACGCATGAGGTTCGCTTGCCGGGACAACTGCCCGGTCTGTTGTGGTTCTCCCATTTCCTGGCTCGCTTCTATTCTGATTAAGATTGTAGTGTTAGCAGGTACAGCCGCTGGGGGTTTCAGTGGCTGCGGAGACCGAGGGGGAACCACAGTGGACCACGACGCGCAGACCGGCCCAGACGAGGGCTCGAGCGAACAGACGAGCTTGATCCCCTGGTTGGGCACGAGCTTCAACCGCCGCAAGCTGCTCCAGTTCGGGGCCGTCGCCGTACCCGTCTTCCTCGCCGCGTGCAGCAGCGACTCCGACACGAAGACCACGAGCGCCCCGACCACGACGGGTGCGTCCACCACTGCGGCGCCGACTACAGCCGCCCCGGACACCACGGCGGGCGCCGCCGAGACAACGGTCGAGACCACCGGCGACACCGAGGGCAGCACCGAGACGACGGCCGCGGTCGAGACCACGGAGGCCGAGACCACCACGACCGCGGCGCCGGCCGTCCCCAACGACCCGACCGCGATCCTGCGCTTCGGGGCGATGCGTGGCACGAGCTACGACCCGATGGTCGTCGGCACGCAGACCGAGTACCCACAGCTGAACGTCATCTTCGACACGCTCGTCTCGGTCGATCCGTTGACGAACGAGTTCCTGCCGCGTCTGGCGACTGAGTGGGAGATCATGGACGACCGGATCCGGATGACGTTGCGCGAGGGCGTGACGTTCCAGGACGGCACCCCGCTCGATGCCGACGCCGTCAAGTTCAGCGTCGAGCGCACGCTCAAAGACCCCGAGTCGAACATTGCGACGCGGGCACCGATGCTCAGCGGTGTTGAAGTCGTCGACCCGAAGACCGTCGACATGGTGATGTCGATGCCGCAGCCGGTCCCCCTGTTGCTGCAGCTCGCCGACCGCACGGGCATGATCGTGTCGCCGACGGCCGTGCAGAACGCCGGCAACAGCCTCGCCTTCAGCGCCGCGCCGATCGGTGCGGGGATGTACAAGGTCGAGGGCGAGTGGTTCCCCCGCGAGAGCATGTCCGTGCGCGCATGGGACGGCTACTGGGACAAGGACGCGGCCAAGCTCGGCGGCATCGATTTCACCGAGGTTGCGATGGCGGCGCAGCTCAACGCGCTGCGTGCCGGCGAGGTCGACATGGGCAGCTACCAGGGTGCCGACGCGCAGTCGATCAAGGATCAGGACAACCTGCGCCTCACCGTTGGCTATGCGCCGCTGATCAAGGGCCTCGTCATCAACATCACCAAGGAGCCGTTCGACAAGCTCGAAGTGCGCCAGGCGATCGCGTACGCGATCGATCGCGAGGCAGCCGTTCAATCGTTGACCTTCGGCTACGGCCGCCCGGCGTATCAGATGTTCGCTCAGGAGTCCGTCGCCTACAACCCCGAGATGGAGGGCTACTACGAGTACGACGTCGAGAAGTCGAAGCAGATCCTCGCCGACGCCGGCATCACCGATCTGAAGTTCGATTCGATCATCGGCTCGACCGCCGCGCCGTACGTCGCCTTCGGTCAGTTCCTGCAGGCCAATCTCAAGAAGGCCGACATCAACATGAACCTCGAGCTGGTCGACACCTCGACGGTCATCAACCGGCTGTACGGCGACTTCACGACGCCATCCGCGCCGATCGCGACGAGCGGTGGTGTGGCCGACACGATCATCCGCCTCCAGCTGCTCAGCGACGGCGCCCTCAACGCCGGCGACGTCGAGGTGCCCGGCGTGCGCGAGCTCGTCCTCAAGGCCGCCGTGGCGAAGACCCCGGAAGAGGCCAAGGGCTACTACCAGGAGATCTCCAAAATCCAGGTCGAAGGCGTCTACGCGATCATCCCGGTCTTCAACGAGCCCGCGCTGCTCGGTTACGAGGAGTACGTCGGTGGTGTCACGCGCGGTTTCGCCGACACCGACAACAGCCCCGAGATGTTCCGCGGCATCTACATCACCCAGGACAAGGTCCCTGCCGACAAGTGACCTCGCTCACGGGGAAGGTGGCGATCGTCACCGGGGCCGCGCGAGGCATGGGACGCGCCATCGCCGAACGGTTCGCGCTGGAGGGTGCGCGGGTTGTCGTCACAGACGTTGACGACGACGCGGGGCGCGCCGTCGCGAAGCCGTTGGACGGCTCCGTGTTCTACCAACTCGATGTCGGTTCACCCGGCGACTGGACGGCAGTGGTCGAGCACGCGGTCGGCCAGTTCGGTTCGGTCGACGTCCTCGTCAACAACGCCGGGCTCGTCCACCAGGCCGCGCTCGTCGACACGACGATCGCCGACTTCGAACGCGTCGTGCGCGTCAACCAAACCGGCCCGTTCCTCGGCATGCAGGCAGTCGTTCCCGCGATGAAGGCGGCCGGCGGCGGATCGATCATCAACGTGTCGTCGGTGCGTGGTCTGTCCGGCGCCAACGGGCTGCTCGCCTACACCGCGACCAAGTTCGCGCTGCGAGGGATGACCAAGGTCGCCGCGCTCGAGCTCGGACGGTTCGGCATCCGGGTCAACACGATCCATCCCGGTGCAGTCGCAACCGAAGGTGTGCTCGGCGCGGCCATCGCCGATCTCGACTCGGTCGACGCGCGCTTCGCCGAACTGCCGATCCCGCGCATCGGTCGCCCCGGCGACGTCGCGGCGATGGCCGTCTTCCTCGCCGGAGACGAGAGCAGCTACTGCACCGGCGCTGAGTTCGTCGTCGACGGCGGCGCATCGGCCGGTGTGCGCCGTGCGGGTTCGCCCGGCTATTGATCCTCCGCCGTGCCCGGTTCTTACCGGGCTCTCAAAGTGGTCGGCCGGCTGTCTTACCTCGCCTGGCCAACCTGTGGTCCATGCCGAACCTCCCCCAGCTCCCACACCTCTCCGCCGCGCCTTCTGTCGATGGCCTCGCCGACGAGATCGAAGATCACGATCGCGGGTTGTCGTTCGACCTCCCCACGATCCTCGAGCGCCGGCGTGTGCTGAAGTGGCTCGGTGGCGCCGGTCTGTTCGCCGTCGGAGCCTCGCAGCTGATCTCCATCAGCTCCGCCGCTGCCGCGGGCGTCAGCGCGATCCCGGAAGAGACCGCCGGACCGTACCCGGGCGACGGATCGAACGGCGTCAACGTTCTCACCCAGAGCGGCATCGTCCGCAGCGACATCCGCTCCAGCTTCGGGTCGTCGACAACCGTCGCACAGGGCATCCTCACCACGGTCACGCTCACCATCACCGATGTGGCCACCGATGGCGGTGCAGTCCAGGGCCTCGCGGTCTACCTCTGGCACTGCAGTCGTGAAGGCCTCTACTCGCTCTACTCGGCCGGGATCACCAACGAGAACTACCTCCGTGGCGTGCAGGAGACCGATGCCAACGGTCAGGTGACGTTCACCACGATCTTCCCGGCGTGCTACTCGGGTCGCTGGCCGCACATGCACTTCGAGGTCTACCCGTCGCTGGCGTCGGCGACGTCGCCGTCGAACAAGTTGGCCACCTCGCAGCTGGCGATTCCCAAGGAGACGTGCGACCTCGTCTACGCGACCACCGGATACAGCGCGAGCATCAGCAACCTCTCCAAGGTGTCGTTGTCGACCGACAACGTGTTCAGCGACGGCTGGACGGCGGAGACGCCGACGGTCACCGGCGACGTCACCAACGGGTTCGCGTTGGCGTTGACCGTGCCGATCAACGCCAACGGCAACGGCACGGCCGTCACCGGGTCGACGACCACGACGACCGATCCCGGCACGACGACAACCACCACTCCGACAACGACGCCGACCTCTGTCGGAGCAACCTCGGCGTACACGCCGCTCTCCGGGCCGAAGCGGTTGCTCGACACCCGCATCGCCACCAAGCCCGGGGCCGGATCGACCACGGTCCTGCCGATCCTCGGCCAGCAGGGCATCCCATCCTCCGGCGTCTCCGCTGTCGTGCTCAACGTCACGGGAACCGAGGCGACAGCCGCTGGCTACGTCACCGTCTGGCCGGAGGGCACGGCACCGACCGCATCGAACCTCAACCTCGAACGTGCCGGCCAGACTCGGGCCAACCTCGTCACCGTGCCTGTTGGTTCCGACGGCTCCGTCCGCCTGTACACGCAGTCGGGCGTTCACCTCGTCGCCGATGTGTTCGGTTACTTCGTCTCCGCCTCGGCATCGTCTGTCGGCCGGCTGCAGGTGCTCACGCCTGGCCGCCTGCTCGACACGCGGACGGGGACCAAGCCCGGCGCGGGGAAGACCGTGACGGTCGCCGTCCTCGGACAGCAGGGCGTCCCCGCGTCGGGTGTCTCCGCCGTGGCGCTCAATGTGACCGCGACCGAGGCGACCGCTGCCGGCTATGTCACCGCCTGGCCCGACGGCTCGCAGCCGTCGACGTCGAACCTCAACATCGAGTCCGCCGGACAGACGATCGCCAACCAGGTCGTCATTCCCGTCGGCGCGGACGGCTCGATCCGGCTCTACACGCAGAGCGGCACCCACCTCGTCGTCGATGTCACCGGTTGGTACACCGACAGCACCGCGACGTCGGGCACGGCTGGGCTCTTCATCCCGGTGACGCCGTATCGCGTGGCCGACACGCGCTCCGGTTCGCGCCTCGGAGCGGGCTCGACGTTGACCGTGCTCGCCGCTGCAACGGGTACCGCTGCCGCAGGCCGCTCAGGCCTGGCGATGAACGTCACCGCGACCCAGACCGGCGCCGCCGGCTACATCACGGTGTGGCCGGAAGGAACGCAGCCAACGGCGTCGAGCTTGAACGTCACCGCGGCCAACCAGACGATCGCCAACCACGTGATCATGGCCACCGGCAGCGACGGCGGCGTGCGGTTGTTCACGCAGCCCGCCTCGCACCTCGTCGTCGACGTCACTGGCTGGTACGTGTAGTCGGTTCGCCTCCGTCGCTACTCGCGTAGCTCGGGTACATCGAGCTTCTCCACCGCAGCCGCAACTGCCGTCAGCACCTCTTCGCTGACCGGCAGTTGCGGTTTGCGCGGGTAGCCGCCGGGCAGACCGAGGTGGTTGAGCACGGCCTTCGTGACTCGAATGCCGCCATTGCGGTAGAGGACGTCGGAGAGGCGCACGACCTTGCCGAATGCGGTCATCATGGTGGAGATGTCGCCGGCGTCGTACGCCTTCGTCACCGACGCACACAGTGCCGGAGCGAGGTTGGCCTCGGAGGTCAGAAAGCCCTGCCCGCCGAGCGACAGGTTGAGCAATCCCTGTGCCGGCCCACCGACGTGCACCGTGACGCGATCGCCGACGGCCTCGATGATGCGGGCGAGGTAGCCGTGGTCCTGATGGCTGCTGTTGATGCCGATCACATGATCGAACTGCTCGACCAGCTTCTTCAGCAACGGAACGCGCACTTGGTAGCCGACGCTCTGGTGGGTCGAGATCACGCATGGGGAATCGACCGCGCTGAGGATGTCGGTGAAGTACGCCTCGACCTCGGCTTCGTTCGGACGATGGCCGTGGCCCTGATCGAGCGAGTACACCTGACAGGCATCGACGCCGAGCGAAGCGGCCATCCGGATGTAACGGATCATGTCGCCGGCAAGGCGCGGCTCGACACCCATCGCGCGGACTGGAACCTTGCCATGCAGCTCTTCGACCGCGACCTCGACGACCCGTCGCGTCTCCGCTTCGTCGAGCGTGTAGCCCTCACCACTACCGCCACCGCCGACGTACACGCCGACACCGCCGGCCGCCATCCGGCGCAGATGGGCGCGGAACGCGCTCTCGTCGAACGCTCCGTCCTCGGTGAAAGGCGTGATGCTGATCACGTACGTCGAAGCGGGATGGACCATTCGGATTAGAGTAACGAACGGTACGTCGACGACGCATACCGCTGAAGAAAGGTTCGGTGACCACGGCTGTGTCGAGTGCCAATGGACGCACACCGCTCAACCGTCAACTGCGACAGCCTCGATTGGCGGAGATGGTTGCCGAGGCTTTGCGCGATCGCATCCTCTCCGGTGCGCTCGAGGACGGGTCGATGCTGCCCAAGCAGGACGAGTTGCTCGCCGAGTTCGGCGTCAGCATGCCGCCCATCCGCGAGGCGCTGCGCATCCTGGAGACAGAGGGTCTCGTCACCGTGCTGCGCGGCAACGTCGGCGGTGCGGTCGTGCATCGCCCGCAGCCGTACAAGGCCGCGTACATGCTCGGGCTCGTGCTGCAGTCGCGTGGCGCCACGCTCGGCGACGTGCTGCGCGGATTGATCTCGTTCGAGCCGGCCTGCGTTGCGGCGTGTGCCGCGCGCGAGGACCGTGCCGCAGCCGTCCTGCCGCGGCTGCGGGCGACGCTCGACCAAGCCAAGGCCGCCGTCGGTGATGCCGAGACCTACACCGGCCTCGCCCGCCAGTTCCACATCGATCTCGTCGAGACGTGCGGTAACGAGGCCATGACCCAAGTCGTCGGCGCGCTGGAAGCGTTGTGGACCGCACACGTGAACCAGCTCGCACGCAGCCGCTCCGAGCTCGGCTCCTTCGCCGAGCCCGCGGCCCGCAAGACGAGCATCGAAGAGCACGAGCAGATGTACAGAGCGATCGAAGCCGGCGACGTGGCGAAGGCCGAGAAGCTGGCCAAGGCCCACTACTCGCATCCGCAGAACCCCGGCTGGGGCGAGTCGATGCCCGCCAACCGCCCGATCAACGCCCTCTACATCCGCGACCTCTGACACGCTGTCACCGAACATCGCCAGACAGGCGATTTGCGGTGACAGCGTTCGCCGTCACATCGAACATCTGACGCATCGCTTGGTCGCGGGTAGGGCGATCAGACGCTCGGCGCCGATGAACTCGGCGCACACCTCACACGTCCCGTACGAGGCGTCGTCGAGCCGGTCGAGCGTTTCGCGGAGGGCGGCACGATCGCTGGACGTCTGGCGCAGCAGCGAGCTCACCTGTGAGCGCTCGAAGGCGATGGTCGCACCCTCTGGATCGTGTTCGTCGTCGGTGCTCGTCAAGTCCGCGGCTTCGACGATGTCGTCGAAGCGTCGAGACAACGCGTCGATCTGATCGTCGAGGCGCGACATCTCCTCGTGGATCGCGGCGCGAAGAGCCCGTCGCTCGCGCAGGGTGAGGGCTCGGCTCGATGCCATGCCATGTGATACCCCATGCAGGCGCGGCGCGCGACATGTGGAGTTGTCATTGGACATTTCTCTCTCGGGACTGTGTCACACCCCCTTCGTACGATGTCGGGTATGGGTTTGGCGGCCGTGATTTCCGAGGTGCCGATCTTCGAGGGGATGGAGCCCGAAGATCGGGATCAAATGTTCGGGTTCGCGCTGCGCGAGTTCTACCGGTCGTTGGGATTCGTCTTGGGGTTGCTGGACTCCGTGGAGCGCAACGCGTTCTTCAAGGAGGATGGTCATCGCTCGCCGCGTGCATACGCGCAGGCGGTGGGAAACATGTCCAGCAATGACGCGTCGTGGCTGCTCGGTTTGACGCGCACGTTGCGGTCGATGCCGTACACGGCCGAAGACTTCGCCGACGGCGCGGTGGGATTGAGTCAGGTGCAGGAGTTGGTCAAGTTGCATCGCTCTGCAGCGGTCAGAGCCCGCTTGGGTGAGGGTGATGAGATGTTGTTGGGGTTCGCGCGGTCGATGCCGTTCGATGACTTCCGCGACGC
>Ga0075364_10000494_pt1 | contig 20067 bp, 20 predicted proteins | sample EndMetdeltDD1764_FD_71517 | JGI IMG/M metagenome (GOLD analysis project Ga0075364, IMG submission 71517) | Populus endosphere microbial communities from Tennessee, USA - Endosphere MetaG P. deltoides DD176-4 | ecosystem: Host-associated > Plants > Roots > Endosphere | place: USA: Tennessee...
CCTCAAAGAGTTCATGGTCCGCAACACCTACATCTATCCGCCCAAGGCGTCGATGCGGATCATCTCCGACATCTTCGGCTACACCAGCACCAAGATGCCGAAGTTCAACTCGATCTCGATATCCGGATACCACATCCAAGAGGCCGGTGCCACAGCGGATTTGGAACTCGCCTATACGCTGGCCGACGGCGTCGAGTACATCAAGGCGGGCCTGGAGGCGGGCCTGGACATCGACAAGTTCGCGCCGCGGCTGTCGTTCTTCTGGGGCATAGGGATGAACTTCTTCATGGAGGTGGCCAAGCTGCGCGCCGGCAGGCTGCTGTGGAGCGAGCTGGTCGCCGAGTTCGACCCGAAGGACGCGAAATCCCTTTCGCTGCGTACTCATTCGCAGACGTCGGGCTGGTCGCTGACTGCGCAGGACCCGTTCAACAATGTGGCGCGCACCTGCATCGAGGCGATGGCCGCAACCCAGGGCCACACGCAGTCGCTGCACACCAACGCGCTCGACGAGGCGCTGGCGCTGCCGACCGACTTCTCGGCCCGCATCGCACGCAACACCCAGCTGGTCCTGCAGCAGGAATCCGGCACCACCCGCCCGATCGACCCGTGGGGCGGCTCGTACTACGTGGAGTGGCTGACGCACCAGCTGGCCGAGAGGGTGCGCGCTCATATCCGTGAGGTGAACGAGCACGGCGGCATGGCACAGGCGATCAGCGACGGCATCCCGAAGCTGCGCATCGAGGAGGCGGCCGCGCGCACACAGGCCCGCATCGACTCCGGGCAGCAGCCGGTGATCGGCGTCAACAAGTACCAGGTCGACGAGGACCACGAGATCGACGTGCTCAAGGTCGAGAACAACCGGGTCCGCGCCGAGCAGATCGCCAAGCTGCAACAGCTGCGTGCGCAGCGGGATCAGTCCGCGGTCGACGCGGCGCTCGCCGAGCTGGCCAAGGCCGCCGAAGGCGAAGGGAACCTGCTCGAACTGGCCATCGATGCGGCGCGGGCCAACGCCACCGTCGGCGAGATCTCCGACGCGCTGGAGAAGGTTTGGGGACGCCATCAGGCCGAAATCCGTACCATCGCCGGGGTCTACCGCGACGAATTGGGGGTCGGAAACATCACGCCGCTTTCTAAAGCGACCGAAATCGTCGAGAAGTTCGCCGAAGCCGACGGCCGCAGGCCCCGCATCCTGGTCGCCAAGATGGGCCAGGACGGGCACGACCGCGGGCAGAAGGTGATCGCAACGGCGTTCGCGGACATCGGTTTCGATGTCGACGTCGGCTCGCTGTTCTCCACACCGGACGAGGTGGCGCGCCAGGCCGCCGACAACGACGTGCACGTGGTTGGCGTCTCGTCGCTCGCGGCCGGGCATCTGACACTGGTGCCTGCGCTGCGCGATGCGCTCGCCGAGGCGGGACGGCCGGACATCATGATCGTGGTCGGTGGTGTCATCCCGCCTGGCGACTTCGACGAGCTGTACGCCGCGGGCGCCACGGCCATCTTCCCGCCGGGAACGGTGATCGCCGACGCCGCAATCGGCCTGTTGCAGAAGCTGGCCGAGCGGCTTGGCTACGACGTGAGCTAGCCGTCGGCTAGATGAACGACATTCCAGACCTGGCCGCCGCGGTGCGCAGCGGCGATCGCGCGGCGCTGCCAAGGGCCATCACGCTTGTCGAGTCGACCCGCCCCGATCACCGCGAGCAGGCGCAGCAGCTCCTGCTGGACCTCATGCCAGAAGCCGGCAACGCCATGCACGTCGGAATCACCGGAGTGCCCGGCGTCGGCAAGTCGACCACCATCGAGGCGCTCGGCATGTACCTGATCGAGCAGGGGCACCGGGTCGCCGTGCTGGCCGTCGACCCGTCGTCCACCCGCACCGGCGGGTCGATCCTCGGCGACAAGACGAGGATGGCGCGCCTCGCCGTGCACCCCGACGCCTACATCCGCCCGTCGCCGACCTCGGGCACCCTCGGCGGGGTCGCGAGGGCCACCCGCGAGACCATCGTGTTGCTGGAGGCGGCCGGATTCGACGTGATCCTCGTCGAGACGGTCGGCGTCGGCCAGTCCGAGGTGGCCGTTGCCAACATGGTCGACACGTTCGTGTTCCTGACCCTGGCGCGCACAGGAGATCAGCTGCAGGGCATCAAGAAGGGTGTGCTCGAGCTGGCCGACATCGTCGTGGTGAACAAGGCCGACGGCGAGCATGCCACCGAGGCCAAGGCCGCCGCCCGCGAGCTCACGGGTGCGATCCGGCTCATCTATCCACGTGAAACACTTTGGCGCCCACCGGTTCTCACGATGAGTGCGTTGAACGGCATCGGCCTGTCCGAGCTGTGGGACACCGTGCTCAAACACCGCGACGTGCTGACCGACGCGGGGGAGTTCGAGGCCCGCAGGCGCGCGCAGCAAGTGGACTGGACGTGGTCGATGGTCCGCGACACCGTGCTGGACCGGGTGCTGTCGCATCCCGCCGTTCGCGAGATCCGCGCCGAGGTAGAACGCCAGGTGCGCGACGGCGAGCTCACCCCCGCACTTGCTGCCCAGCAGCTCCTCGACGCCGCTGACGTGCAGTGACTTAACAATTCGGTAACCCTTGCTTTATTTGCCGGGGGTGCAGGTAAATTCAATACATTGTGACGGGTGTCAATGATCGGGACCGCAGCGCAGCGCTCCCGCACGGCATACAGGGCGCGGCAGACCCCAGCTTCGGCTGCACGGTGCGCGCCTTCTCCCAGTTGTTCCCCGGCAAGCGGTTCGGTGGCGGCGCTCTTGCCGTCTATCTGCACGGCGAACCGGTCGTCGATGTCTGGACGGGATACGCGGACCGCCGCGGCACCGAGTACTGGACTGCCGATACCGGCGCGATGGTGTGGTCTGCGACCAAGGGGATGGCCTCGACGGTCATCCACCGGCTCGTCGACCGCGGCCTGATCGACTATGACACGCCGGTGGCCGAGTACTGGCCGGAGTTCGGTGCCAATGGCAAGGCCGACATCACCGTCCGCGACGCCATGCGGCACCGCGCGGGGCTGTCCCAGCTGAACGGGGTCAGCAAGGCCGATTTGATGAACCACGTGGCGATGGAGGAGCGGCTGGCGGCCGCCCCCGTAAATCCGCTCCTGCACGGCAAGCCGGCCTATCACGCGCTGACGTACGGCTGGTTGATGTCGGGATTGGGCCGGGCCGTCACCGGCAAGGGGATGCGGGATCTGATCCGCACAGAGCTGGCCGAACCACTGAACACCGACGGGTTGCACCTGGGCCGCCCGCCTGCCGATTCCCCGACGCGTCCCGCTCAGATCCTGGCGCCGCAGGGCACCTTCAGCAATCCGGTCTTCAACTTCGTCGCACCCCGGATCGCCGCTCTGGCGTATTCCGGCGCATTCGGGTCGATGTATTTCCCCGGGATGAAAGCCGTTGTACAGGGCGATATCCCGTTCCTCGACTCCGAGATTCCCGCGGCTAACGGACTGGCCACGGCCCGAGGCCTGGCCAAGATGTACGGCGCGATCGCCAACGGAGGCCGCATCGACGGCAGACAGTTCCTCTCGGAGGACCTGGTGGCCGGGCTGACCGGCAAGCCGAGCCTCTGGCTGGACCGAAACATCTTCGTGCCGTTGAGCTTCCATCTGGGCTATCACGCGGTGCCGTTCCCGCCGGGGTTCATGCCCGGCTTCGGTCACGCGGGCCTGGCCGGTTCTGTGGGCTGGGCCGATCCGGAAACGGGTCTGTCGTTCGGCTTCGTGCACAACCGGCTGCTGACCCGGATGGTGCTCGACCAGGTGACGTTCGCCGGATTGCATGCCCTGATCCGGCGCGACGCCACGCAGGCCCGCAAGCTGGGTTACTGGACGATGCCCGCGTTCGGTGCTCCGTACGACGTGACGCGGCCCGTTGCGGGCTAGGTAGCCGCGCGGCGTCACTTACTGGCGGTGCTGAACCACTTGGTCTTGATGCGCCAGGACTGCGCCGACGTAAGAGCGAATCCTGCGCCGCATCCACAGGCGAAGATCCATACCAGCGTGCCGCCCTCGACCGTCTGCAATGCCGGCACCCAGGCGGTGATGATCCGCACGGTACAGGCGAGGACGCCGCTGGCCGATGCGACGAGATAGATGTTGGCGATCTTCCGCGACCGCGGATCCTGCCGGAGGATCAGCAGCGCCCGCGCTCCGTAGACCAGCAGGTAGATCAGCATGCCGCACAGCAGGGTCCAGTAGACGGCCAGCCAGAAGTCGGTCGGCACGTCGAAGAAGTCCGGCTTGTAGATCTTCGCGCCGTTGCCGATCGAGAACGTCGCCAGCAAAAGGGGGATGCACAGCGTGGCTGGGCGCTCCACATACGCCTTGAATGTTCGCTGCATGGCGTGGTCGTCCGCGAGCCTGCCGAGCGCGTTATAGACAACGGCCGACGCGGCGACGATGTAGGCGTCGTGGCCGATGTAGTCCTCGAGGTTCCACATGCCGGTAAGGGCATGCAGCCCAACGCCGAGCGTTTCTGAGGCCCACGGGGACATCAGCAGCACAGCCACACCCTGCAACGCGATGTTAAGGGTGGCGGCGACCTCCCACCGGCACGACCACGTGACGCGACGGATCCACAAACTCCAACCGATACACGCGAGGGTGATCGCTATGAGTGTTGCCAGAGCCATGGGAGTCGCCTTCGTACTGAGCTGTCAGCAAAGTGTACGGCTTATCCGGCTCAAAGAGGAGGAGCGTCTGCTCTCGGCTTCATCTCGGATAGCTTCGGCGGGCGGGTCGTCTGCTTCGTCTGCACGGCTTCCTGCACCGCGGTCATCGTGAACGGTGCCGATTCGATGTAACTCCACACCTCTTGGCGACTCATCAATCCGAACTGAATTTGCAGGTCGGGGTAGCTGAGGGCGAACCTGTCGGCCACTCGGCGAAGCTCCTCGGCGTTGGGGTAGTCGTCCTCTTTGATACGCCGGTAGTACGTGCTGCTCGAGATGGTGAGGGCGTCGTAGATGTCCTTGGCGTCGATCTCTCCGTCGAGGAGGTAGTCGAGCAACGCTTTGAGCTGTCTACCGTTCTCATCGGTCCGGGGCATCCACCTACCATAAACCCTCGTCCCAGCTTTGGGCAGCACCCGTCGCAAATCGGATGAGGTAGCCATTATTGACATGGGCGTCACAGTTTTGGGAGCGGTCTCCCATTTTTGGGAAAGGGTGTGTACGGTTAGCTACATGGCTGCTCCCTACTTAGCTGATCAGACCAACGACTCGATGTATCCGGTCGACTACCTGGCGATGCCTACGTTGCGCGTCGTCGACCATGAAATTGCCGAGGGTGCCTCTCCGGTCCTCGACAAACTGTCCATCGCCCCGACCGACGAGGTGACCGCCGAGATTGACGGAGCAACCGATTGGCTCGGGTTGGCACCCGACGAGATCCTGCTCGCCGCGCTGGGCCGGACCATCGCGCGAACCATCGGCGAAGGCGTCGTCGCAGTCGATGTGACCGGTGAACGCCGCTGGCAGCTGCACGCGATTCCGCTGATCTGCGCAAGCGCACAGCAAGCGAGTCCGACCGAGATGCTCGGCAATGTGCATCGCATGTTCGGCGCGGTGCCGGCGCACGCCGCGCCCCTGGCATCCGAGATCTTCCTCAACTACATCGGCACGTTGCCCGACGGAACGACGCCGATGTACGAGACGCCGCCCGGCCTTGGATACGCGCTGGAGCTGCGGGTGTATCGCACCGACGGACAGCTGCACCTCGATTGGTGGTACGACACCAGCCGGTTCGACCGCTACACGGTGGAAGAGCTAACCGAGCAGTTCCCGTTTGCCCTCTTCGAAATGACCTCAGACGCCGCCGCTCCGGTATGACGTCATCGGGCATCTTCCAGGTGGAACCCGACTTTGAGGGTTACCTGGAAATGCCCGATGGCGCCGTCCTGAAGATGCCCGCGGACTGACTGCACCTCGAACCATTCGAGTCCGCGCATCGTCTCCGATGCCCGGGATATGGCGTTGCGGATTGCCGCGTCGATGCCGTCGGGTGAGCTGCCGACGATCTCGATGACTCGGTACGTGTGATCGCTCATGGCGCGACGCTACGCGGTTTAGGGTGCGGCTATGCCGGACTCCGCGACAGCGCGTGCGTTGGTGCTGGAACGGCCGCGTCACCTCGTGATCCGAGACATCCCGCTGCCCGCCGGCGGCGACGACGACGCACTGGTTCGGGTGGAAGCGTGCGGGCTGTGCGGAACCGACCACGAGCAGTACACCGGCGAACTCGGGGGCGGATTCGCGTTCGTCCCCGGCCACGAGACGATCGGGATCGTCGAAACGATCGGACTACGAGCCGCCGCGCGGTGGAGCGTGGCTGCGGGTGATCGGGTGGCGGTCGAGGTTTTCCAGTCCTGTCGTGACTGCAAGGCGTGCGTGAACGGGGAGTACCGCCGGTGCGAGCGGCACGGCCTGGCCGACATGTACGGATTCATCTCCGTCGACCGCGCGCCCGGGCTGTGGGGTGGTTACGCCGAGTATCAATACCTGGCACCGGATTCGATGGTGTTGCCTGTACCGGCGACGCTCGACCCGGTCGTCGCCACGGTGTTCAACCCGCTCGGGGCTGGAATCCGTTGGGGTGCAACGATACCCGGTACAGGGCCCGGAGACGTGGTCGCCGTGCTCGGTCCTGGCATCCGCGGACTGTGCGCCGCCGCGGCCGCCAAGGACGCCGGTGCCGAGTTCGTGATGATGACCGGTCTCGGACCAAGGGACGCCGACCGGCTGGCGCTGGCGTCGCGGTTCGGTGCCGATCTGGTCATCGACGTCGCCGTCGACGATCCCGTCGCGGCGCTTCGCGATGCCACCGGCGGGCTTGCCGATGTCGTCGTCGACGTCACCGCAAAGGCGCCTGCCGCGTTCGCTCAGGCCATCGAACTCGCCCGCCCGGCCGGCACCGTCGTCGTCGCGGGAACCCGTGGGTGGGCCACTGGCGCACCAGGTTTCATCCCCGACATGGTGGTGCTGAAGGAGCTGCGGATCGTCGGCGCCCTCGGTGTCGACGCCGCCGCGTACCGAGCGGCGCTCGGCGTGCTGGCGTCCGGCCGATATCCGTTCGCGGACTTGCCGCGTCGCTGTGTCGGACTCGATGAGGCCGAGGATCTGCTCGCCACGATGGCCGGCGAGCGTGACGGCGTGCCGCCGGTGCACGGGGTGGTGACGCCGTGACCGAGTCTCGTGTCCCACGGTTGCCGATGGAGGAGGCCAAGGCCGCCGCCGATCAGGCGGGCGTACCCGACTACATGGCAGAACTGAGCATCTTCCAGGTGCTGTTGAATCACCCGACGCTGGCCCGCGCACTCAATGATCTGCTCGCGACGATGCTGTGGCACGGCGCGCTCGACCCCAGGCTGCGGGAGCTGGTGATCATGCGGATCGGCTGGCTGACCGCGTGCGACTACGAGTGGACCCAACATTGGCGGGTCGCCTGCGGGTTGGGCGTGCCTGCCGAGGACCTGCTCGGTGTGCGGGACTGGTCGACACATGACGGTTTCGGTTCCGCGGAGCGGGCGGTGCTTGCCGCCACGGACGAGGTGGTGCGCGACGGTGCGGTGAGCGCGCACACGTGGGATGCGTGCGAGCGGGAACTCGGCGCGGATTCAGCCGTCCTGATCGAGCTGGTCACCGCGATCGGGGCGTGGCGGATGATCGCCTCGATCCTGCACAGCCTCGACGTGCCCCTTGAGGACGGCGTCTCGAGCTGGCCGCCGAACGGTCAGCCGCCGAGTCGGTAGGTCTGCACCGCGTGGGCGACGACATTGCCGTTGGCGTCGGTGGCGGTGATTTCGGTGAAGGTGAGTTCCTTGGCCCGGCGTACGGTCCGGGCGTGGCAGATCAAATCTGAGCGCTTGGCGGCGCCGACGTAGTTGATCGTCATCGAGATCGTGGAGGCACGCGTGCCTTTCTCGAAATCATGGTTGGACCACGCCGCGGCCGCGCCGGTGGTGTCCATCGCCGCTGCGATCACGCCGCCGTGGTAGTAGATGCCGTCGTTGGTGAGGTCCTCGCGGAAGGGCAGCCGAATCGTGACGTCGTCGGGCTCGTAGCGGTCGAACACGATGCCCAGCCAGCTCATGTACGGCGTGGACGGCATCAGTTCGACGACCGCCTGTCTGCGCCGTTGCTGCTGCTCGTCGGTCAGAGATTCGGCCATAGACGAGCACGTTACTGGCGAGCAGTTGCCAAACCATTTGGTTTGGAAGTACGGTCGAGTTTCCGAACCAATTGGTTTGGCAACGGGAGGAGTGGCATGAACATCGAGAAGGCTCGGACGCGCTTCGCCGAACTGCGTGGCCAACGTGACGTGAGCCCCGGTGATCTCGACGAGGTCTGGTCGGCGCTTGACACCGTCCGATCCGCCGACATCGTCGGCACCTGGAAGGGCGACGAATTCCACACCGGGCACAAGATGAACGGGCACCTGGAGGCCGCGCGCTGGTTCGGGAAGGTCTTCAATTCCGTCGACGACGTCGAGCCGATCGTCTGTTACGACGCCGACGGAAACCTGTTCTCCAACAACGAGTTGAGCCGCGGCGGCGCCAGCCTGTGGGACGTCGAATTCCGCGGTGAGGTCACGGCCACGATGGTGTACGACGGGCAGCCTGTCTTCGACCATTTCAAGAAGGTCGACGACAACACGCTGATGGGCATCATGAACGGCAAGCGGCAACGGGCCAGCGGCAACTACGTGTACTTCCTGCTCGAACGAGCCTGATGAAGATCACCGCCGCGCTCAGTCGATCACCGGACTCGCCTTTCACGCTCGAATCGGTCGAACTCGACGAGCCGCGACCCGACGAGGTGCTCGTTCGGGTCCACGCGACCGGCGTGTGTCACACCGACTTGACGTTCAAGTCCCGGGTTCCGGGCCCCGCCGTGCTCGGGCATGAGGGCGCAGGCGTGGTCGAGGCGGTCGGTGCGGAGGTGACAGGGATTCGGGCCGGCGACCATGTATTGCTGAGCTATCGCAGCTGTGGCGAGTGCGTAGAGTGCCGAACCGGGCACCCGCCGTACTGTTCGCGCGGCGCGCTGCTCAACATGTCGGGTGGCCGGGCAGATGGCACGGCGACGTTGTTCCAGAACGGAACTCGGCTGTTCGGGTCGTTTTTCGGGCAGTCGAGCTTCGCGCAGTACGCGCTCGCCGCTGCGGACAACGTCGTCGTAGTCGACCCGTCTGTCGACCTCACCGTGGCCGCACCGCTCGGGTGCGGGTTTCAGACAGGCGCGGGTGTGGTCCTGAAAGTCCTTATTCCTGAACAGAACTCGCGGCTTGTGGTGTTCGGAGCCGGGGGCGTCGGTCTGGCCGCGGTGATGGCGGCGAAAGCGCTCGGGGTCGAGGATGTCGTAGTGGTCGATCCGGTGGAGTCGCGCCGCGCCAAAGCCGTCGAACTCGGTGCGAGCCAGACTGTGGATCCGACGACCGAGGACGTCGCAACGGTTGTGCGCGGCGCGACGCATGCGCTCGACACGACCGGGCTACCCGACGTCGTCTCCAGCGCGCTGGGCCTGCTCGAATCGCGAGGGATGTTGGTCGTGGTCGGTCTGGGTGCTCGGCACGCGACCATCGACGTCAGGGATCTGATGTACAGCGGCAAGACGATTCGCGGCTGCGCGGAGGGCGACGCGAACCCCTCGGAGTTCATCCCGGAGTTGCTCGCGCTGCACGCGCAGGGCAGGTTTCCGATGGAGGCCATCGTGCGACGCTACGACGCCGCCGACGTCGAAACGGCCGTCGCGGATTCGCGGTCGGGCGCTGCGATCAAGCCAGTATTGGTCTGGTGAGTGGCGATGCGAGCAGCCGGACATGCGACGCGGGAGCGCATCCTTGCCGCGGCCAAGGACGAATTCACCGAATACGGTTTCGCCGGCGCGCGGCTGAACCGGATCGCATCTGATGCGCGCGCGAGCAAGGAACGGTTGTACAGCTACTTCGCGAGCAAGGAGCAGCTGTTCGAGGCCGTCGTGGCGCAATGGATCGAGGACGCGCCCTACCGTGTGCCGCTGACGGCCGAGGACGTGCCGGGGTACGTCGAGGGGCTGTTCGACAACTTCGTCGCCGACCCGCGCGGGGCACGGTTGCAGCGCTGGATAGAACTCGAGGCACCCTCGGGGCTGTCCGACGATCACCTACTTCGACGGTTGTTTCGGGCGAAGCTCGCCGAGGTGCGCAGGGGTCAGCAGGCCGGCCTCATCGACCCGAGCTGGCACCCGATGGACCTGCTGACGCTGCTCACCGAGATCGTGCAGTCGATGGCTGCCGGCGCCTCTGTGATCAGCAGCATCGTGGGCGAGGAGCGGGCCGGTGACACGCTGGCCGAGCGGCGAGCCGCGGCGGTAGAAGCGGCCCGCCGCCTGGTCGCCTTCTGATTTGCGGCGGCCATTAGACTTGACATTGAACGGCACCGATCCGGCCATCACCGGGGAGCCTTCGGAAGAACAGCTGATCCAGCCAAGTAGACCCGAACGGGTGGGCCCGTCATCGCCCGCAGATGAGCGGCGCACGCGACTGTGCGCAAGCGGGGTGGTACCGCGGCGCTCGCGCACCGGCGCGACGTCGTCCCCGTGCCTGACATTCGGCACAGGAGACCACGCACCACAGTGACCGCATATCCCAAGCCGGCATCTGGAGCTCCGAAATTCCCGGAGCTCGAACTCGACGTCCTCGACGACTGGGAGAAGGACGACACCTTCCGCGCCAGCGTCGCGCGCCGCGACGGCGCACCGGAGTACGTGTTCTACGACGGCCCGCCGTTCGCCAACGGCCTGCCACACTACGGGCACCTGTTGACCGGCTATGTGAAGGACATCGTGCCGCGCTACCGCACCATGCGCGGCTACAAGGTGGAGCGCCGCTTCGGGTGGGACACCCACGGCCTGCCCGCCGAACTCGAGGTTCAGCGCCAGCTCGGTATCTCCGACAAGGCGCAGATCGAAGAGATGGGCATCGAGAAGTTCAACGACGCGTGCCGCGCTTCGGTGCTCAAGTACACCAATGAGTGGCGGGCCTACGTCACTCGGCAGGCGCGCTGGGTGGATTTCGACAACGACTACAAGACACTGGATCCCGGCTTCATGGAGTCGGTGATCTGGGCGTTCAAGCAGCTGTGGGACAAGGGCCTTGCCTACGAGGGCATCCGGGTGCTGCCGTACTGCTGGAACGACGAGACCCCGTTGTCCAGCCACGAGCTGCGGATGGACGACGACGTCTACCAGAGCCGCCAGGATCCGGCCATCACCGTCGGATTCCGCGTCGAAGGTGGCGAACTCGCTGGCACACATCTCCTCGTCTGGACCACCACACCGTGGACGCTGCCGTCCAACCAGGCCGTCGCGGTCAATCCGGATGTCGAGTACGCCCATGTGCAGGCGCCCGATGGACGGCGCTACCTGCTCGCCACGGCACGCCTCGCCGCCTATGCCCGCGAACTCGGCGAAGAGCCCGAGATCATTGGCACGTATCGGGGACAGGACCTGCTGGGCATGCGGTACCTGCCGCCGTTCCCGTATTTCATGGACTCCGAGAACGCCTTTCAGGTCTTGCCCGCCGAGTTCGTCAGCACCGAGGACGGCACCGGCATCGTGCACATGTCGCCCGCCTACGGCGAGGACGACAAGGCCACCACGGACACGGTCGGCATCGTGGCCGTGACGCCGGTCGACTCCAAGGGTCGCTTTGACGAGACCGTGCCGGACTACGCAGGCCAGCACGTGTTCGACGCCAACCCGCAGATCATCCGCGACCTGAAGAACCAGGGCCGCTCGGCTGCCGTCAACGGTGCGGTGCTGCTGCGCCACGAGACCTACGAGCACTCCTACCCGCACTGCTGGCGGTGCCGAAACCCGTTGATCTACCGGGCGGTGTCGTCGTGGTTCATCAAGGTCACCGAGTTCCGCGACCGCATGGTCGAGCTGAACCAGGACATCACCTGGTATCCGGAGCACGTCAAGGACGGCCAATTCGGCAAGTGGCTTTCGGGCGCCCGCGACTGGTCGATCTCGCGAAACCGGTACTGGGGCACGCCGATTCCGGTGTGGAAGTCCGACGATCCGGCGTACCCGCGCATCGACGTGTACGGCAGCCTCGACGAGCTGGAGCGCGACTTCGGCGTGCGGCCGAACGACCTGCATCGGCCCTACATCGACGAACTCACGCGACCGAACCCCGACGATCCGACCGGCAAGGCGACCATGCGGCGAATCGAGGACGTGTTCGACGTCTGGTTCGACTCGGGTTCGATGCCGTACGCGCAGGTGCATTACCCGTTCGAGAACCAGAAGTGGTTCGACGGCGTCAGCGGCGACGGCGACAACGCCGGGGTGGAAGCTCACTTTCCCGGCGATTTCATCGTCGAGTACATCGGACAGACCCGCGGCTGGTTCTACACCCTGCACATCCTGGCCACCGCGCTTTTCGACAAGCCCGCGTTCAAAACCTGTGTGGCGCACGGCATTGTGCTCGGCAATGACGGCCAGAAGATGAGCAAATCGCTGCGCAACTATCCGGACGTGACCGAGGTGTTCGACCGCGATGGGTCCGACGCCATGCGCTGGTTCCTGATGGCGTCGCCCATCCTGCGCGGCGGCAACCTGATCGTCACCGAGCAGGGTATCCGCGAGGGTGTTCGGCAGGTGTTGCTGCCGTTGTGGAACGCGTACAGCTTCCTCGCGCTGTACGCACCCAAGAAGGGCAGCTGGCGCACCGACTCTACCCACGTGTTGGACCGCTACATCCTGGCCAAACTGGCGCAGTTGCGCGACGACCTCACCGAGTCGCTCGACATCTGCGATATCTCGGGTGCATGCGATCAGCTGCGCCAGTTCACCGAGGCGTTGACGAACTGGTATGTGCGACGGTCTCGTTCGAGGTTCTGGGAAGAGGACGCCGACGCCATCGACACACTGCACACCGTGCTGGAGGTGACCGGCAGGCTGGCGGCGCCGCTGCTGCCGCTCATCACCGAGGTGATCTGGCGCGGGGTGACCGGCGAGCGGTCGGTGCATCTGACCGACTGGCCGGAGGCTGAGGTGGTGCCCGCTGATCCCGAATTGGTGGCGGACATGGACCTTGTTCGTGAAGTCGCGTCGGCTGCCTCGTCGCTGCGCAAGGCCAAGAAGCTACGGGTACGGCTACCGCTGCCGAAATTGACTGTGGCGGTGGATAGTCCGCAGCGCCTTGCCCCGTTCAAGGACCTCATCGCCGATGAGCTCAACGTCAAGGAAGTCGATCTCACCGATGACATCGCCAGCCACGGCCGGTTCGAGCTGACCGTCAACGCGCGCGTCGCGGGCCCGCGGCTGGGCAAGGACGTGCAGGCGGCGATCAAGGCGGTCAAGGCCGGCGAGGCGGTCGTCAACGCCGATGGCACGCTGACCGCGGGTCCGGCGGTACTGCAGGCCGAGGAGTACAGCTCAAGGTTGGTGGCCGCCGACCCCGAGTACACCGCCGCGCTGTCCGATGGCGCGGGGCTGGTGGTCCTCGACGGCACCGTCACCGAAGAACTGGAGGCCGAGGGCTGGGCCAAGGACCGCATCCGCGAACTACAGGACCTGCGCAAGTCGACCGGTCTCGACGTGTCCGACCGGATCCGGGTGACCATCGCTGTGCCCGATGACAAGGTGCAGTGGGCGCACACTCACGGCGATCTGATTGCGCGCGAGATCCTGGCCACCAGTTTCGAGTTCGGCGAGCCGGTCGACGGCACCGAGATCGGCGATGGTGTGCGGGTGGCGATCGCGAAGGCCTAATGCGGCGGGTGGATGTCGTCCACCCACTGCACGTGCTCGGGATCGGGCTCGACGTCGGGTAGATCCAGATTGACGACGACGGGTTCTTGGTCGCTGCGGACCACGACGCACGACAGCGGCGCGTCGGCGCTCGCGTTGATCTCCTGGTGCGGCACGTACGGCGGGACGTAGATGAAGTCACCCGGACCGGCTTCTGCGGTGAATTCGAGGTGTTCGCCCCACCGCATCCGGGCTCGGCCAGCGACGACGTAGATCACGCTCTCCAGGTGTCCGTGGTGGTGCGGCCCGGTCTTGGCGTCGGGATGTATGACAACCGTGCCCGCCCACAACTTCTCGGCGCCGGCACGCGCGGCGTTGATCGCTGCGGCGCGACTCATGCCCGGCGTCTGCGGGGTGTTCGGATCGAGTTCGTCGGCGTGCACGATCCGGACGCCGTGGAGGCGGTAGTCGTCGGTGCTCATCACATACGAGTGTGCCGCCGATGGAGAACGTCGGCGACCACCTTGGCGAAGTCTGCCAGCACGTCGCGGATGAACCGTGTGCGCCGATAGCCGATCGCGTCGAGCAGGGGACCGTGATCCATTGCGACGACCACCGTCGCCCCGATCGCGGTGAGCCACCAGAACGCGAAGGCCATTACCCGCGACAGAAGACCTGAATGGGCGAACCCTGCGCGCAGTCGGTCCCGCTGAAACCGCACGTGCGGGTGCTCGTCGGCGACGATCCGTGCGGCCACCGCCCGCACCACCGGATCGGGGCCGTCGGCGGCCAGACCGCCGTAGTAGGAGAGCGCGACCACCTCGGCGACCGTCAGCACCATCAGCTCGGTCCGCAGACCCATCAGCCGGCGCAGCCGAACGAACACCGCATCCGACCAGTGCTTGCTCATCGGCGTGCCGCCGAGGTAGCCGAGCAGGCGCAGGAGCAGGGATGCGTGCTGTTGCTCCTCAGCCACGAACAGCTCTGCAGCGCGAAGGTATTCGGGGTCGCCCGCCTTGGCGGCCTTGCGCAGTAGTTGTCGTCCGTCGCCGCTTTCGCCGAGCTGGAACCGGCGCACCGAGGCGATCAAGGGCTCGCGCACCGCTTCGGGAACCGCGCAGGTCCCTTCGAAGTCGATGGTTGCGTCGACGTCTGCATGCACGGCCACGTTCTGTTCGAAATGGATTACCCAGGGACTGAACTCGCTGACTACACGGGTCTGTTGCGTCATGGGCGTCAGGTTAACGCCATAGCATCGGCAGCTGTGGACGACCGCTGGGTGTTGCACTTCGACATGGACGCGTTCTTCGCGTCCGTGGAGCAGCTGACCCGTCCCACCCTGCGGGGACGACCGGTCCTGGTCGGAGGGCTGGGCGGCCGCGGTGTGGTCGCAGGCGCCAGCTATGAATCCCGCGTCTACGGTGCGCGATCGGCGATGCCGATGCATCAGGCCCGCCGCATGGTCGGCGCGACGGCGGTGGTGTTGCCGCCGCGTGGCGTGGTCTACGGCGTGGCCAGCCGCCGGGTGTTCGAGACCGTCCGCCCCCTGGTGCCCGTGCTCGAACAGCTGTCGTTCGACGAAGCCTTCGGCGAACCGGCCGAACTGGCTGGCGCCTCGGCCGACGACGTCGAGGCCTTCTGCCAGGAGCTACGCGCCAAGGTCCGCGCCGTGACGGGGCTCGTCGCCTCCGTCGGCGCCGGATCGGGCAAGCAGGTCGCCAAGATCGCCTCCGATTTGGCCAAGCCCGACGGCATCCGGGTGGTGCGCCGCGACCAGGAGCGCGTGCTGCTCGACGGGCTACCGGTGCGGCGGTTGTGGGGGATCGGGCCCGTCACCGAGGAAAGGCTTCACAAGCTCGGCATCGAGACCATCGGATCCTTCGCCGCACTTTCCGACGCAGAAGCGGCCAACATCCTCGGCGCGACGGTCGGCCCTGCATTGCATCGGCTCGCCAAGGGCATCGACGACCGGCCGGTCGCCGAGAACGCCCCCGCCAAGCAGATCAGCGCCGAATCCACCTTTCCCGAGGACCTGATCACCCTCGACCAGTTGCGCGAGGCGGCGGGTCCGATCGGTGAGCACGCGCATGCGCGCCTTGAGAAGGATGGCCGCGGTGCGCGCACCGTCACGGTCAAGCTGAAGAAGTCCGATATGAGCACACTGACTCGCTCGGCGACGCTGCCCTACGCCACCACCCACGCCGCCACGCTGATCGCGATGGCGCGCAGGCTGCTGCTCGACCCGGTCGACATCGGCCCGATTCGCCTTGTCGGCATAGGCTTTTCGGGGCTGTCCGACGTCCAGCAGGAGTCGCTGTTTCCAGATCTCGAGCTGGCCGCCGAGGAGGTGTCGGACACCCGGCTGCCGCCGACGCTCACGGACGCCACCGCGACCGCACCGGCATGGCGGATCGGCGACGACGTCGCCCACGTCGAGCACGGGCACGGGTGGATCCAGGGCGCAGGCCACGGGGTGATGACCGTGCGGTTCGAGACCCGCGGCACCGGGCCAGGGCCGGCGCGCACGTTTCCCGACGACACGCCCGACATCGACCGAGCCAATCCCGTCGACAGCCTGGACTGGGCCGAGTACGTCAGCGAACTGGCCGCCCGCTCAGCCCCAGCGGGCGACGACGTCCTCAACGGGTGAGCCCGCGGCCAAGGCGGCCATCAACAACACCCGCGCCTGCGACGGCCGCAATCGCGGCACCACCACCGCGCCTGCGTCCACCAACTCCCTGCCAGGCCCGTAGCCGGCGCTGACCTGTCCGCCGGGAACACGCGTCGACACCGCGACCGCCACCCCGTCACGACAGAGCCTGCGGACCCCGCCGATCACGGCCGCCGGGGCGTTGCCCGAACCGACCGCCTCCAGCACGATTCCCCGCGCCCCGGCCGCCACGCAGGCGTCCATGGCCACCGCGTCGCCGCCCGGGTACACCGCGACGGTGTCCACCCGCGGCGCATCCGCCGCCGACAGCGGGCCGAGAAACGGCCGATCCTTCGATCGCTGCGCGACGAACCGGCCATCGGCGACCGTGCCGACCGCCTGGCCCGTGAAGCCGCGCAGGTCACCCGTCGCGGCCTTCTGCAGGCCCAACGGCTGCCACACAGTGCCCGCGAGCGTCACCAGCACGCCAAGGCCGCGCGCGTTCGCGCTGCCCGCGAGCGCTAACGCGTCGCGCAGGTTCCCCGGCCCATCGGCGTCCGGTGCATCCGCGCTGTGCAGTGCGCCGGTGATCACCACGGGCGCCGCGCCGTCGTAGGTCAGCTCCAGCCACAGCGCCGTTTCCTCGATGGTGTCCGTGCCGTGGGTGATGACCACGCCATCTGCGCCAACGTCCTTGCAGGCCGAAAGCACCGACGCGCGGATCTGATCCCAGTGCGGCGGTGTCAACTGCGAGCTGTCCATCGCCATCAGGTCCACCACGTCGACGTCCAAACCGGCGGTCAGGTCCGCTCCGCTGCGGGTGGGCCGCTTGACCCCGTCGTGGTCGCTGCTAGTGGCGATGGTGCCTCCGGTGGTGACGACGACGAGGCGACCCATGGGGGAAATCATTCCCCATTGCCACTAATGGATGATGGGGGAGTGACTGATGAATCCCCGGGAACGGCCGAACCGGTGACCGACGAGGCGCCGCAGCCTGCACCGAAGCGGGTGCGCCTGCTGCTCACCATCGCCGCGGTGGTGCTGCTGCTCGACATCGTCACCAAGGTGCTCGCGGTGAGGCTGCTGACACCGGGCCAGCCGGTGTCGATCGTCGGCGACACCATCACCTGGACACTGGTGCGCAACTCCGGCGCCGCGTTCTCGATGGCCACCGGCTACACCTGGGTCCTCACGTTGGTCGCCACAGGTGTGGTGATCGGCATCATCTGGATGGGCAGGCGGCTGGTTTCGCCGTGGTGGGCGATCGGCCTCGGCATGATCCTCGGCGGAGCGATGGGCAACTTGGTCGATCGGTTCTTCCGCTCGCCTGGGCCGCTGCGCGGGCACGTCGTGGATTTCCTGTCCATAGGCTGGTGGCCGGTGTTCAACGTGGCCGACCCGTCGGTGGTTGGCGGGGCGATCCTGCTCGTTGCCTTGTCGCTGTTCGGTTTTGACTTCGATACGGTCGGCCGCCGCAAGGCCGACTCGTCATAGTGTCGACCCGTTCGATGCCCGTCCCCGAGGGGCTGGCGGGGATGCGTGTCGACGCCGGGCTGGCGCGGCTGCTCGGCCTGTCGCGGACCGCAGCCGCGGCGCTTGCCGAGGACGGCGGCGTCGACATCGACGGCACAAGGGCGGGCAAGTCCGACAAGCTGACGGCGGGTGCGTGGCTGGAGGTGCGGCTGCCGGAAGCGCCTGCGCCGGTGGAGAATACGCCCGTCGAGATCGAAAACATGGAGATCCTGTACTCCGACGACGACATCGTCGCGGTCGACAAGCCGCCGGGCGTTGCCGCACACGCGACCGTCGGATGGCACGGGCCGTCGGTGCTTGGTGGCCTCGCCGCCGCCGGTTTCCGGATCAGCACATCGGGAATCCATGAGCGGCAAGGCATTGTGCACCGCCTCGACGTCGGTACGTCGGGCGTCATGGTGGTGGCGCTGTCCGAACGCGCCTATACCGTGCTCAAGCGGGCGTTCAAGCAGCGCACCGTCGAAAAGCGTTACCACGCACTGGTGCAGGGGCATCCGGATCCGTCAAGCGGGACCATCGATGCGCCGATCGGGCGGCACCGCGGACACGACTGGAAGTTCGCGGTCACCGAAGGCGGCAGACACAGCGTCACGCACTACGACACGCTGGAGGCGCACCAGGCGGCGAGTCTGCTCGATATCGAATTGGAAACCGGCCGCACCCACCAGATCCGGGTGCACTTCGCCGCCCTGCATCATCCCTGTGCCGGTGACCTGACGTACGGTGCCGATCCGACTCTGGCGAAAAAGCTTGGCCTGGAACGGCAATGGCTGCACGCGAGGTCGCTCGCGTTCGCGCATCCCGCCGACGGACGGCGGCTCGAGATCACCAGCCCCTATCCGGCCGACCTGCAGCATGCGCTGGACGTGTTGCGCAAGCACGAACTGTGAGCGACCCGGGTAAGGACACACGCCGATCGGGGTTGTTGTTCGGCGTTGGCGCCTACGCGTCGTGGGGCCTGTTTCCCGCGTTCTTCCCGCTGCTGAAGCCCGCAAACGCTTTCGAGATTCTGGCGCACCGGATCGTGTGGTGCTTTGTGCTGATGGTCGTGGTCATCGCGGCTGTGCGCCGGCTTGGCGACATTCGGGCGATCACCCCGCGCACATGGCTGCTGTTGACGTTCGCGTCGGCCCTTATCTCAGTCAACTGGGTCATCTACATCTATGCGGTCAACAACGGCCACGTGGTCGACGCCGCGCTCGGCTACTTCATCAACCCGCTGGTGACCGTCGCGCTGGGGCTCCTGGTCTTCCGCGAACGGCTCAACCGCGCGCAGTTCGTCGCCCTCGCCATCGCGGTGATCGCCGTGATTGTGCTCACCGTGGAGGTCGGCTCCCCACCGATCATCGGCATCGGGCTGGCACTGTCGTTCGGCTTGTACGGGGCGGTGAAGAAGGTGGTGCCGACCGATCCGCGGGTCAGCGTCGGCATCGAAGCCGGGTTGGCTGCGCCTTTTGCGCTGGCCTACATTGTCGTGCTGCACGTCACGGGCCAGGCCACGTTCGTCGACTACGGCCCGGGTCACGTCACGCTGATGATTCTGTCCGGGGTGCTGACGGCATTGCCCCTGCTGTTCTTCGCCGCCGCCGCCCAGCGGTTGCCCATGGTGACGATGGGCCTGCTGTTCTATCTGACCCCTGCGATGCAGTTGACGTGGGGCGTGGTCGTCGGGCATGAGCCGATGCCGCCGGCGCGGTGGCTGGGCTTCGCGCTGATCTGGCTGGCGCTGGCGGTGTTCACCGCCGACGCGTGGAGGCGGACCCGTGTCGATCGGGCCGCCCTCCAATCGTCATACCGGTGACACCATCGAGTCAGAGAGGAATTGAGTCATGCGGTACTGCCTGTTGATGCACTACCAGGAGGGCACCGAGGTCGGATTGACCGAGGAGGATATGGCGCCTGCCATGGCCGCCTTCCAGCAATACGCCGACGACCTTTCGGCCGCCGGAGTGTTGGTCGCCACCGACGTGCTCGAATCCGTCGTCGCCACCACCACCGTCACCGCGCGCAATGGCACGCCCGAGATCCAGGACGGGCCCTTCGCCGACACCAAGGAGAAGTTGGGCGGCATCTTCGTCATCGAAGTCGACAACCTCGACGAGGCGCTGAAGTGGGCGCAACGCAA
>Ga0075364_10000495_pt1 | contig 20059 bp, 17 predicted proteins | sample EndMetdeltDD1764_FD_71517 | JGI IMG/M metagenome (GOLD analysis project Ga0075364, IMG submission 71517) | Populus endosphere microbial communities from Tennessee, USA - Endosphere MetaG P. deltoides DD176-4 | ecosystem: Host-associated > Plants > Roots > Endosphere | place: USA: Tennessee...
CATTTCTATCGTCTGGGTGAAGGCGCGACGGGTTCACCGATCGCGTTGCTGGGTGCGGCCGCAGGCTTCGCCGTGGGATTTGTGTCCTGGAATACGCTCTACGAGCTGGCCATCCGCGATGCGCCCGTGCTGTGGTTGCCGCAGCACCTGGGTTACGGCGGCACGCTGCTCGCGCAAGTGGGGGCCCTGGCCGTTATTGCCGCTTTGTTGCTGCGCGCCCACCGCACGCCCCTGTCTGCCCCGGATGCGGATCGCGCTCGCGATGCGGCTGATCAGACGCAAGAGGGCGGCGGGCAGGGGGGAGCCCGTGTTTCAGGATTCTGGGCGACGATGTTTGGCACGCGCTGGCCGGCTCACACGGGCGGAATACTGGTCGGGCTGATCGCAGTTCTGGCCTATTTTCGCAGCGGCCCGCTGGGCGTGACGGCTGAACTGGGCAGCCTGGCGCGCACGGCGGCCGATGCCACCGGGTGGCTGCCGGCGCGTCTGGAAGGGCTGGATAGCTTCGCAGGGTGTGCCACCGTCGTGAAGCAGGCGTTTTACTCCAACAATGGCATGTTCATCGCGGGGCTGGTCCTGGCCGCGCTGGCCAGCGCACTGGCTGCAGGAGACTTTCGGCCGCAGCGCCTGCGCGCTGGCGATGCGTGGCGAAAGTTCGGCGGGGGACTGCTAATGGGCTGGGGGGCCATGGTGTCTTTGGGATGCACGGTGGGCGTGCTGCTCTCGGGCATTATGGCTGGCGCCGTGTCGGGCTGGGTGTTTGCCGTGTTCTGCCTGTCCGGTGTGTGGGTGACCCTGAGGCTGCGCAGGGCGCCGGTATCCGCGCACGGAACTCGTTAATATGGGTCGTCAGACACCGATCCATAACGAGAGCCGACAGAGGAGACAAGATGAAGACGACAGGGCAGCGGGTACTGGTGACGGGAGCCAGCAAGGGTATTGGTCGGGCCGTGATGAAGCGACTCCTGGAAGACGGCTATCAGCCGGTGGGGCTGGCGCGCACCCGGCCAGAAGACCTTGCCGACGGTGAGGTGTTCCACACGGTGGATCTGTCCGATCTGGATGCCACCCGATCGCTGATCGAATCGCTGGCGCGCGAACAGCCGTTCTATGGGCTGATCAACAATGCCGCCATGGCCCCGACTACTTCCCTGGACGACTGTTCAGTTCAGGATATGCAGGATTCTTATCTGCTGAACATGACATCGCCACTGGTGTGCACGCAGGCGGTGGTGGCCGGCATGCGCGGCTTGGGTGCAGGGCGCATTGTCAATCTGTCGTCACGGGCATCACTGGGCAAAGCGGGTCGCACCGCCTACAGCGCTGCCAAGGCAGGCATTCTGGGCATGACGCGCACGTGGGCGCTCGAACTGGCGGCGGCCGGCATCACGGTCAACGCGATTGCGCCCGGGCCGATCGCAACCGAGCTCTTCCGCAAGTCCAGTCCGCCCGAGCTGCCCAGTACCCAGGCCCTGATGGCGTCGGTGCCGGTGAAGCGGGTGGGCGAGCCGGAGGAAATCGCGCACGCCGTCGCCTATTTGCTGGACAGGCGCGCGGGATTCATGACGGGACAGACCCTGTACATCGACGGTGGGCTGACGATCAGCGCCGTTCGATTCTAGGGGGCCGTGGCAGACGGGGGCAGGCCCTTGTTCGAAGGGGCCATGACCCCCGACACCCGCTCGGGTGTCAGGCGCGCTTGGTTCAAACCTGGAACAGGTCCTTGTAGCGGCGTGGCTGTGAACGCAAGTATTGCTTGGGTGCATGGACGGTCGCGCCCAGTTGGGCGGCGGCATGCCACGGCCAGCGCGGATCGAACAGAATGCCGCGCGCCAGGGCGATCAGGTCGGCGTCGCCCGTGGAGACGATCGCTTCGGCCTGATCGGCCTCGGTGATCAGGCCGACGGCGATGACCGGCATGGCCACGGCCTGCTTGATACGGCGCGCCAGAGGGACCTGGTAATTCGGCCCCAGCGGAATGCGCTGGCCGGCCGCCACGCCACCGCTGGAGACGTGAATGAACGCGCATCCGCGCGCATCGAGCGCCTGCGCGAACACGACACATTGCTCGACATCCCAGCCCCCGTCGAACCAGTCGGTGGCCGACACACGCACCCCCAGCGGGTAGCCTTGCGGCACGACGGCCTGAACGGCATCGAACACCTCAAGCGGAAAGCGCATGCGGTTTTCCAGCGTGCCGCCGTAGGCATCGGTGCGCTGGTTCGAGACGGGCGACAGGAATTGGTGCAAAAGATACCCGTGCGCGCCGTGCAGTTCGATCAGATCCAGGCCCAGTGCGATCGAGCGCTGCGCTGCCCGAACGAAGGCATCACGCACGCGGCGCAGGCCGGCTTCATCGAGTTCGGTGGGTGCGCGCTCGCCTGGCAACATGGGCACCGCCGAGGCCGAACAGGTCTGCCAGCCCCCCTGGTCGAGCCCCAATTGCCGACCGCCCTCCCAGGGCGCCTGGGTGCTTGCCTTGCGCCCGGCATGGCCCAACTGGATACCCACCGGCATATCCGAGTAGCTGCGCACCGCTTTCAGGGTGCGGGCCAGCGCTGCTTCGTTCTGGTCATTCCATAGCCCGAGATCGGCGGGCGTGATGCGACCTTCGGGCGCCACGGCAGTGGCCTCGATGATCAGCAGGCCGGCGCCCGATACCGCCAACTGCCCCAGATGCATGAGGTGCCAGTCGGTCGCATTGCCCTGGTCGGCCGAGTATTGGCACATGGGCGCGATGACGATGCGATTGGGTAATTCGAGATTGCCGAGCCGGGTGGATTCGAACAGCTTGCTGCCTGACATGAATGCGTCCTTTGCAAAATTGGTGAACGTATTCTAGGCTTGTCGCCCCGTGGCGTGCATGCTTCTCCTATGGAGAGGGGTGTGGCCCGCTTATTGCTTAGTAAGCGTACAACTTCTCGCTCAGGCTCCGATCATGACTACTGCATCCCCGAAAATACCGATCACGATTCTCGCGGTTGAAGATGAGGCGCCCATACGCATGCTGCTGGCCGAGTTCATCGAAGAGATGGGCCACTGCGCCGTCATGGCCGCCGATGGCGAAGATGCCATTACGCAGCTGGCCAAACACGATAATGTTGATTTGCTGATTACCGATATCCGGATGCCCGGCATGAGCGGGCTGGACCTGGCGTGGCTGGCGCGGACCAAGCGGCCCGAAGTGCCCATCGTTTTCATCACCGGGTACGCGCCCGAGTTGAACGACACGCCGCTGTCGCAGGAGGCGAACACCGCCGTGTTGACCAAGCCTTTCACGCTTGAACAACTGCGCGCGGCGGTGCGCCGCGCGCTGGGGAACTAGCGCTCAGACGCGTTCCAGAATGACGGCGATGCCCTGGCCGACACCCACGCACATGGTGCACAGGGCATAACGGCCACCTGTTGCGTGCAACTGGTTGACTGCCGTCATGGCCAGGCGGGCGCCGCTTGCACCTAGCGGATGGCCCAGCGCGATTGCGCCACCATTGGGGTTCACACGGGCATCGTCATCGGCGATGCCCAATTCGCGCAGAACGGCCAGCGCCTGGGCGGCAAATGCCTCGTTCAGTTCGATCACGTCCATTTGATCCAGTGTCAGACCGGTCTGAGCCAGCACGCGACGCGTTGCGGGAACCGGACCAATGCCCATGACACGGGGGGCGACGCCAGCGGCGGCCATGCCGACCACGCGAGCGCGGGGCGTCAGGCCCAAGCGATCCACCTGGGCACGCCCGGCCAGCAGCACGGCGGCTGCACCGTCGTTCACACCCGACGCATTGCCTGCCGTGACGCTGCCGTCCGGGCGGACGACGCCGCGCAACTTCGCCAGGGTCTCGATGCTGGTTTGACGGGGATGCTCGTCGCGGTCGACCACGATCGGATCGCCTTTCTTTTGCGCGATGGTGACCGGCACGATTTCGCTGTCGAAGAAACCGCGTGCCTGGGCAGCCAGGGCGCGTGTCTGGCTGGCCAGTGCCAGGCGATCCTGGTCTTCGCGGGCAATGCCATAGTCATCGGCCACATTTTCGGCGGTTTCCGGCATGGCATCGACGCCATACTGCTTCTTCATGAGCGGATTGACGAATCGCCAGCCGATCGTGGTGTCATACATGGTCATGTTGCGCGAGAAGGCGGTGTCCGCCTTGGGCGAAACGAAGGGTGCACGGCTCATGCTTTCCACGCCACCTGCGATCATCAGGCCGGCTTCTCCCGCCTTGATGGCACGGGCGGCGCTGCCGATGGCGTCCAGTCCGGAGCCACACAGGCGATTGACGGTGGAGCCGGAGACTGCCGTGGGCAGTCCGGCCAGCAGGGCGGCCATGCGCGCCACGTTGCGGTTGTCTTCGCCGGCCTGGTTGGCGCATCCCAGAATGACGTCATCGATTTCCGACCAGTCGACGTTCGGGTAGCGCGCCATCAGGGCGCGAATGGGAATGGCGGCGAGATCGTCAGTGCGCACCGACGAGAGGCTGCCGCCGTAGCGACCAAATGGGGTACGGGCGGCATCGCAGAGGTATGCATCGTTCATGGTGTCTCTCCAGATAATGGGTATGGGGTGCCCTGCGTAATCAGGCCCGGTGCGCCAGCGCGACCGGCTGCATGTGCCGCGCCGGGCAGGCGCTGCCATGCAGGTCCTGCGCTGCGTCAGCGCGCGTCGATCAGTTCGACTGGCGTGACGCGCTGTATGTCCTGGAAGTCGACGCCCGGCACGATATCGATCACGCGGGCCTGGCCTTCGATCAGGTCGATGACGGCGACATCGGTGTACACGCGGCTCACGCACGCCACCCCGGTCAGGGGATAAGAGCACGTCGAAACCAGCTTCGCTTCGCCCTGGCGAGTGAGATATTCCATCATGATGACGGTCTTGCGTGCGCCAATGGCCAGGTCCATGGCACCGCCTACTGCGGGGATGGCGCCTTCGGCACCTGTGTGCCAGTTGGCCAGGTCGCCGTTGACGCTGACCTGGAAGGCCCCCAGCACGCACAGATCCAGGTGCCCGCCACGCATCATGGCGAAACTGTCGGCGTGATGGAAGAATGCGCCGCCGGCCAGCAGCGTGACCGGCTGCTTGCCGGCGTTGATCAGGTCGTAATCTTCCTTGCCCGGCTCGGGCGCCGGACCCATGCCGATCACGCCGTTCTCGCTGTGCAAAATAACCTCGCGATCGGCGGGCAGATGGTTGGCCACCAGGGTGGGCAGGCCGATTCCCAGGTTCACCACCATGCCTTCTTCGATGTCGCGCGCCACGCGAGCCGCCATCTGGTCACGGGTCCATTGTTTGGAAAATGCTGTCATGTCTTGGAGTCTCCGATGCTTTGTGGCTCAGCCGCGCGCGGGGGCGGGCAGCTGGACGATGCGATTCACGTAAAGCCCGGGCGTGACGATGGTCTCCGGGTCGAGTTCGCCCAGTTCGGCCACGTTGTAGACCGAAGCAACGGTCAGTGTCGCGGCGGTCGCCATGACGGGGCCGAAGTTGCGTGCCGTTTTGCGATAGACCAGGTTGCCCCAGCGATCGCCTCGCTCGGCCATGATCAAGGCCACATCCCCGACGATGGGGTATTCGAGCACGTAATGGCGACCATTGATCTCGCGGGTTTCGCGATCGCCTGCCAGGGGCGTGCCATAGCCGGTGGGCGAGAAAAACGCGCCCACGCCAGCGCCGGCGGCGCGGATGCGTTCGGCCAGATTGCCCTGCGGCACCAGTTCCAGCTCCAGCTTGCCTGCGCGATAGAGCGCGTCGAAGACGTGCGAGTCCGCCTGACGGGGAAACGAACAGATGATTTTGCGCACGCGGCCTTCTTTGAGCAGGGCGGCCAGGCCGGTTTCGCCATTGCCTGCATTGTTGCTCACCACTGTCAGATCGCGTGCGCCCTGTTCGAGCAACCCGTCGATCAGCGCCGAGGGTTGCCCGGCGCCGCCGAATCCACCAATCAGCACCGTTGATCCATCCTTGATATCGGCCAGTGCTGCCTGGATCGATGGGGAAATCTTGTTGATCATGTCTGCCACCACTCCACGTCGGTTTACAACCTCGCTTTTGCGACGTTATTATGTTCGCTATACGAACAATAGTTCGCAAAGCGAACACGCATGCTAGCCAATCCCTTATGCGGGTACTACAAGGGTAATCCCTATGTCTCTTTCCACGCCCGTCCCGGGTGATCATCATGTGCAGTCGTTTGCGCGAGGGCTGGCGGTCATTCGCAGTTTCAGCGCTGCCGCGCCCGAACAGACCATCACTGAAGTCGCCCACGCGACGAATCTCACCCGTGCCGGGGCCAGGCGCATTCTGCTGACCCTGCAGGGCCTGGGCTATGTCGCGGTCACGGGTCGCTCGTTTCGCCTGACTGCCAAGGTGCTGGATCTCGGGTTCGCGTATCTGACATCATTGCCCATGTGGGAACTGGCCGAGCCTGTGCTGCAGGCGCTGGTGCATCAGGTGCAGGAATCGAGTTCCATCGCGGTGCTTGAAGGGTCGGATATTGTGTATGTGCTGCGCATTCCTACGCGCAAGATCATCACCATCAATCTGGCGGTCGGCAGTCGCCTGCCTGCCCATTGCACCTCCATGGGCAGGGTGATGCTGGCCGCACTCCCGCCCGCCGAGCGGGATGCCGTCATCGAGCAGGCCCAGTCATCGGCGCCAGCGCCGATCGACACGGCGCAGCTGTATCGGTGCCTTGAGGAGGTGCGCACGCAAGGGTGGGCGATGGTCGACGAGGAACTGGAGCCGGGGCTGATCTCGTTGGCCGCGCCCGTGCGGAACACGCAGGGAGAGGTGATTGCGGCCATCAATCTGAGCAGTCATCGCAGCCGCATGTCGGCGGCGAAAATGAAGCGGGAATTGTTGCCCGAACTGACCCGCGCGGCCGGGGATATCAGCCACGCGATTCGGGCGGCTCGCCGCTAGACGGCGCCCGTTGTGGTTTCACGCACGCTGCCTGCCTGGATGTGCTGGTCGATCCAGTGCGCGTCGAAACCCAGCTCTGCAAGCACTTCGCGCGAATGCTCGCCGATCAGCGGCGTGCGGTAGTCACGCGGGTTGCCATCGCGTGGCGTGCCCGGAATGTGCGCCATGGGCAGTGGGCCGAATGCCGACTCGCCTGCCATCCGGTAGGCCTGAACCGCCTTCACATGGTCATCTTCCAGCCAGTCGGCATAGCCCTGAACGGCTTCGGCAAACACGCCCGCCGCATGAAGATCGGCCAGCCACTCGGCACTGGAACGCTTGGCCACTTCCTTGCGAATCTCGCCGTTGATGATCTCGCCGAATTGCGCGCGTGCCGGCTGGGTCGGCCAGCGCGGGTCGCCGGCCAGGTCAGGGCGATTCATGACTTCGCAGATGGCGGCGAAATGGCGATCGCGCATGCCGCTGATCACGATGTAGCCGTCGGTCGTCTGGTACATGCCGGAAGGCACGTACAGCGGCGCGGGCTTGCCGTCGAAAGCCGCATGCTCCATGATCTTGGCCGCCTGGAAGGCGGCGGCCGATTGCATCATGCTGATGTCCAGATAGCTGCCTTCACCGAATCGGATCTGACGAATGAGTGCAGCGCTCACGGCCTGATAGATGTAGAGGCCCGTGAGCACGTCTACCGCGATCATGCCCTGGCGATGGGGCACACCCTCGGGCGTGCGGTTCATGACCATCATTCCGGAATAGGCCTGGATCAGACCATCGACGGTGGGGCGCAGCGTGTTGGGGCCCTGTTGACCGAAACCGGACACCGAGGCGTAGACAATGCTCGGCTTGATCTTGCGCACCTCTTCATACCCCAGGCCCATGCGTGCGATGACGCCGGGGCGAAAGCTCTCGATGAAGATATCGCTTTGTTCGATCAGACGCCGCACGATATCGCGTCCGGCATCGGACTTCAGGTTGCAGGCGATGGACCGCTTGGCGCGGTTCACGGCAATGGACTCGGTCGTCTCCTGCCCGGATGGTTTGCCCAGCACACGGGACCAGTCGCCATCGAGCGGTTCGATCTTGGTGACATCGGCGCCGTGCAGTGCCAGGAGCATGGTGGCGTGTGGCCCGGCCACCCCCTGCGTCAGATCACACACCCTGATGCCGCTCAATGCCCTTGTCTCATTTCCCATCTTGACCTCGCTGTCTCCGTTATCGATTTATCTTGCTTGTTTGCTTGCAAGCATAGCGCGAAACCTGGGCTAGGCCGCTGCGAAGGGCGTGGGATCGATAGGGGGGTTTTCACCGCCCAGAAGACTGCATAGCAGGCGGGCACTGCCGCACGCCAGTGTGAAGCCCAGGGCCCCGTGGCCCACGTTCAGCCACAGGTTGCCGGCCCGTGTGCTGCGCCCGATCACCGGCTTGCCGGTAGGCGTGGCGGGGCGCAGGCCAGCCCACACGCGGGCATCATCCAGGTTCAGTGCGGGAAACAGGTTTCGCACCTGTTGCTTGAGTTGCGTCATGCGCACCGTGTCCACCGCATCGTCGCGTGCGCCGATATCCACCATGGCTGCAATGCGAAGCACCGATCCCAGGCGCGCGTAAACGATGCGCTGTTCGTAATCGGTGACGCTGATGGCGGGCGCGACGCCATCATCGGTGTCGAGGTCGACACTGAGTGAATATCCCTTGAGTGGGTAAATGGGCACGTACTGCCCCAGCGGATCCAGCAGTGCGCGTGTTCCCACGCCAGTGGCCACGACGAACGCATCGGCGGTGATGTCGCCCCGGCTGGTCTGGGCGGCGACGATCCGGTTGCCCGATCGCGCAAGAGCCAGCACACCGTGCCCCATCTCGGCGCGCGCACCGGGCAGGGCAAGAAAGCGTGCAAACAGATTCGTGGTGAAAGCATGGCAATCGCCGGCTTCTTCGCTCGGGGTATAGATGGCGCCAGCCAGCGCACTGCCCATGGCCGCGATGGCTGGTTCCAGGGCCAGCGTTTCTGCGGCAGTCAGCACCTGCTGCGAGGTGCCATGCGCGGACTGGTATTTGACCAGTTCGCGTGCGCGCTCCACTTTGGCCGGGTCGCGATAGACGATCAACTTGCCGTTGCGCACATGGTGGAAGTCCACGGGTTCGCGATCCAGCAGCCGATTCAGTTCGTCACGGCTCAAGTAGGACAGCGTGAGCATTTGCGCGGTAGCCGTGCGGGCGCTTGCCGTGTTCGATGCCATGGCAAAGGCCAGGCTCCAGCGCCACTGCTGAGGATCGAGCCTGGGAGTAAAGCGCAGGGGCGAATCGCGCTTGCACAGCCAGACCGGCAAATTGGGCCAGACGTCCGGGGCGGCCAGCGGTGCCACATAGCTATAGCTGAGTTGTCCGCCATTGGCGAAGCTGGTGCGTTCGGCCGGTTGCGTGCGGGCGTCGACCAGCGTGACCTCATGGCCTTCGCGTGCCAGCAAATAAGCACTGGTCACGCCGATCACGCCCGCTCCGATGACACACACTTTCATGGCTTGCCTTTTTACTGAAGTCGTTCACAGGTCTCTACTGTAGACCATGGTGCAAGTGGCGTCTGCGGTGCGCGGCGGGCGGCTCAGGGCATGACGCACGCGGGGCGATTGCCGTGCCGGGCAGGGCGGCCGGATCACTGCGCACCTGACTGGCGCTGCAGACTGCGGCTGTGTATCCCGGCCGTTTTCGTTCGCCTGCAGGATTGGTACGCGCGTCGGGCTACTGTAAGATTGGGCGCCACATGGCCCGCAAAGCCGACGCCGATCGGCTCGCCTGTGCATGTGCCGCGCTCGGCCCGGGTCTCCTGCCTCTCTTTTAAATGACGATTGCCCCATGAATAAGCCTATCGATTGGTCGTTGAACTATCCCTCACGCAAGATGCCGGTTCTGGCAGGTCATGTTGTGAGCACCACTCAGCCGCTGGCCGCGCAGGCCGGGCTTCGCATGATGCTCGCGGGCGGCAACGCCGTAGACGCTGCGATCGCCACGGCCATTACGCTGACGGTGGTCGAGCCGGTCATGAACGGCATCGGGGGTGATATGTTCGCGCTGGTGTGGCATGAGGGCGAGCTCTATGGGCTGAACGCGTCGGGCCGCTCACCGGCTGCCTGGACACCGGAATTCTTTGCCGGGCAAGATGCCATGCCGCCCCTGGGCTGGGGAACCGTCACGGTGCCGGGTGCCGTGTCGGGCTGGAAGGCCTTGTCCGATCGCTTTGGGTCGCTGCCGTTTGCCAAGCTGTTCGAACCGGCAATCGAGTATGCGCGCAATGGGTTTCCGATCTCACCCACCGTGGCGCGCCAGTGGGCCACGCAGGCGCCCAACCTGAAAGAACAGCCTGGCTATGCCGAGGCCTTCATGCCTGAAGGCCGCACGCCCGTGGCCGGCGAAATCTGGCGCTTCGAGGCTCAGGCCAAGACGCTGGAAGCGATTGCCGCATCGGGTGGCGAAAGCTTTTACCGCGGGGAACTGGCCAGTCGCATTGTCGATTTCGCGCGTGAAGGCGGCGGTGGTTTGTCTGCCGAAGATCTGGCCGCGCACAAGGTCGATTGGGTGGAGCCCGTCTCGCAATCGTTCGGCGATCTGCGTCTGCACGAGATTCCGCCCAACGGGCAGGGCATTGCGGCGCTGCTCGCGCTGGGCATGCTCGAGAAGTTCGACCTGGCAGCCATGGGGCGCGACAGCGCCGACTATTACCATGTCTGCATCGAAGCCATGAAGCTCGCCTTCGCCGATCTGCATCACCACATTGCCGATTCCGATCACATGCACGTGGACACCGCTGCGCTGCTCGATCCCGCCTATCTCGCGGGTCGTGCAAAAGACATCCGTATGGATGTCGCCGGTACCCCGGATGCGGGCAGCCCGACCAAGGGCGGCACGGTGTACCTGACGGCTGCCGATGCCAAGGGCACCATGGTGTCGTTCATTCAGTCCAACTACCACGGCTTCGGTTCGGGCGTGGTCGTGCCTGGCACCGGCATCGCCCTGCACAACCGCGGTCGCGGTTTCGTGCTCACCCCGGGTCACGCCAATCAGGTCGCACCGAACAAGCGTCCCTTGCACACCATCATTCCGGGCTTTGTCACGCAGGCAGGCAAGCCCCTCATGTCGTTTGGCGTGATGGGCGGCAGCATGCAGGCGCAAGGGCATCTGCAGATGGTCACCCGCCTGGGCGCGTTCGGGCAGAACCCGCAGGACATGTGCGATGCGCCCCGTTTCCGGGTCGAAGCCGGGCCCATCGTGCACGTCGAGTCGCACATGCCTGCCGCTGTGGTCGAAGCCCTGCGCAGTCGCGGGCACAACGTTCAGGTCGCACCGGCCAACAGCCTGGAGTTTGGCTCGGCGCAACTGATCTACCGTGACGAAGGCTTTTATTTCGCGGCCTCCGATGCCCGCCGTGATGGACAGGCCGTCGGATTCTGATTCATGCCCTTGCCCGCCCGAGCGGCGGGCACAAACACCGATTGACGGCATAGCCACCCGTGCGAATAATCGCGGCTTGCCGTTCCCTCGGTTTCTATAGCGGAGTTCCCATGAAGTTCAGCGCCACCTTCGCCACAACAGCCGCGGCAGTGGGCTTTGCCCTGACTGCCGGTGTGGCAAGTGCCCAGTCCCTGACGATCGCCCTGTCGGCAGAGCCGACCTCTGCCGATCCCAATTATCACAAGATGACCGCCAACGATGCGTTGGCCTCGCACATCTACAGTCCCCTGGTCGCGCGTGATGCGCAGATGAACCTCATTCCGGCGCTGGCGCTGTCCTGGAAGACCCTGGACGACACCACCTGGGAATTCAAGCTGCGCCCGGACGTCAAGTTCTCCAACGGCAAGACGTTCACGTCCGAAGACGTGCTGTTCACGATCTGCCGCACGCTGAACAACGAAACCAACGTCTCGGCGTCCTACACCGAGGTGACCAAGCGCATTGCCGACGTGCAGACGCCTGATCCGCTGACGGTCATCATCAAGACCTACGAGCCGCTGCCTTTGCTGCCCGCCGAAATGGCGCGTTCGCTGCCCATTCTGTGGAACGGCATCGTCGAACACGGTCCGCTGACGTTCAAACCCAAGGAAGGCTGCGGGGTGACGGGTCCCTGGCCTACTGCTGCCGATTTCAACACCGGCCGCATCAATGTGGGTTCGGGTCCTTACCTCCTGAAGTCGTATGTGAAGGGCTCGGGCGTGGTGCTCACGCGCAACGAGAGTTACTGGGGCCCCAAGCCTGCGTGGTCGGAAGTGAAGTTCGTGCCGGTGCCCAATGCCGGCCCGCGCCTGACCGGCCTGCTCTCGGGTGATTTCGACGTCATCGAGAATCCGGCTGCGCGTGATCTGTCGCGCATCAAGGACAGCCCCAAGCTCGCATTCGTGGCGACCCCTTCCACCCGCCTGATTTTCTTCCAACCCGATATCGGTCGCGATGCCAGCCCGATGGCCAAGGCCGCCGACGGCAAGAACCCGCTGCAGGACGTGCGGGTGCGTCGCGCGATTTCCATGGCCATCGATCGCAAGGCCATTGCCGCACGCATCATGGATGGCATGGCCACGCCCGCCTATCAGTACATGCCGGATGGCATGTTTGGTGCGTTGCCCAACCCGCCCGAGATCAAGTATGACCCGGAAGGCGCCAAGAAGCTTCTGGCCGAAGCTGGCTATCCCAACGGCTTTGAAATGGCGATCTCTTCGCCCAACGACCGCTATGTGAACGATAGCCAGATCTCTCAGACGGTGGCGCAGTATCTGTCACGCATTGGTATCAAGACGACGGTCGATGCGATGACGGCGTCGATCTACTTCTCGAAACGTGCCAAGCGTGACTTCAGTTTCTCGATGGGCGGTTGGCCATCGGAAACCGGCGAAGCCTCGGCACTGTTCCAGTTGTGGGTTGCCTCGACAGATGCGCCCAAGGGCATCGGCACCAGCAACTATGGTGGCTTCACCAGTCCCGAGTTCGACAAGGTCTATCTGGCCGCTGCCGGCACGGTCGACCCTGTGAAGCGTCGCGCCGAGCTGGAGAAAGCCACGAAGATTGCGCTGGACAATGTGCCGCTCATTCCGCTGCATTTCGAAAGCACGATCTGGGCATTCCGCAAGGATCTGAACTATGAAGGTCGGCGCGACCAGTACACCCTGGCTACCTCGGTGACGCCCGCCAAGAAGTGACGCGTGCCCGCGCATCGATCAGCATGTCGGGCAACGGTGACGCCTGTCCTCCTGGCGTTTCCCAGGCCCGCTATTTGCTGAAATTGCGCGTCGCATTGGGGCGGCATACTCAGGTTCCGGGGAGGACATCTTAATGAAGAATATCTCGAAGCATCTCGTATGCGTCACGGTCGCTGGTTTCATGCTGGCTGGCTGCGCGAACACCACGCCACAGCAGCGCAACACTGCCGTCGGCACGGGTGCGGGCGCAGCGGTGGGCGCGGGCATTGGCGCGCTGATCGGTAACGGACGCGGCGCGGCCATTGGCGCAGGTATCGGAGCCGTGGCAGGCGGCCTGGCCGGCTACAACTGGAAGGTCGTCAAGGACGACGTGCAGGCCTCTGGGGCCTCTTCGCTGGGCATCGACGTGGTCGAGATGCCGGACGGCAGTTTGAAAGTGAACATTCCCAGCAACGTGTCCTTCGATACGGGCAAGGCCGATCTCAAGCCCGCCCTGTTGCCTGTGCTCGACAGCGTAGCCCGCTCGCTGCAGCAGCATCCTGAACTGCGCGTGAAGTCGGTAGGCCACACCGATAGCACTGGCACCGCTGCGTTGAACCAGACGCTGTCGCAAAATCGTGCGGCAAGCGTGTCGAGCTATCTCGCCAAGCAAGGCGTTGCACCGGCGCGTCTGACGGCTGAAGGCCGCGGTCCCAGCGACCCGATTGCCGATAACGGCACCGCTGAAGGCCGTGCGCAGAATCGCCGCGTGGAAGTGTATCTGTACGCCGTTCAGCAATAAGCGCGACACAACCGCACGTCATTGTGCGACAAAGAGCCCCCTAGTGGGGCTTTTTGCTGCCTGAGTGCGGTCGATGCAGGAGGGACGCGGCAGACGGCGTGCGCGCACGTAGCCCGCGTTGATGTAAAAACAGCCCCTGCGCCGTCGGGCGAGGGGCTGTGTCGCGCGTGCCTTCGCGGCCACGCACTGCGACCGGATCAACCGCGCTTTGGCTCGTCCCCAGCGTCTGCCGTGGATGGCTCGCCTTGCGCAGGCGCCGGCACGTCATCTGTCGGGACAACCTCTGCAGGCGCGGCATTCACCGGCGCAACATCCGAAGACACCCCATCCGCGCGTGCAGCATTCACAGGCGCGACATCCGCAGGTGCAACGTCCGTAGGTGCGTTGGCCGCCATCACAGCCAGCGCGTCGGGTTCAGCCGACGCTTCGGGTGTCGATGCCGCAGCGTTTGCGGTGGCAGGCGCAGGTGCCGATGCGCCGGTATCGTCGTGACCAGCGACGCCCTGTGTATCTTTCTGGTCAGCTGACGAAGGTGCACTCTGGATAGCCGCGGGAGTTGCTGTCGCATGCTGATCGCCAGGCGCACTCGCATGACCAGGTTCACCGGCTGAAGAAGTGTCGCCTTGCTCTGGCTTGGCCGCCGGCTTCTTGCGTTTGGCTGCGCCACCCGTGCGTTGCCTGTGCGCCAGTTGACGGGCGCGCTTGGCTTCGACTGCGGTCACCACGCCCACGGCTTCGCCATCAAGCGAGACGCGTGCTGCGTTTTCGACCAGGCAGGCCCAATAGCGTGCGCCCTGACACCAGGTCTTGATCGCCAGCGTGATGTCTTCGGCAGGCAAGCCCAGCGCCTCGGCCTGGCCCAGCAGTTCCTCGTGCACACCCAGTTTCAGCGGCACTTTGGCGGCCGGCTTCTTCGGGAAGGCTTTCGGGAACTTGCGTTGCAGCCGCGAGATGGTCACGACGACGGGATCGACATCCTGCGCCGGGGGCGACGGGCGGTGGCCTGATGCCTGTGGCGTGCCCGGCTTGCCGCTGCGCGCGGGCTGCCCGGCCTTGCCAGGCTGAGCAGGCGCGCCGCTCTTGCCCGACGATCCGGGCCTGGCGGCGTGCGGTGCCGGCTTGCCTGGCTTGCCAGTGCGGCCCTGCGGTGCGCCGGCTTTTCCGGGGCGTGCATCGGGAGCAGCCTGCTTGTCCGAAGCGGGCGACGACTTTTGTCGTGCGCGTCGCTCCTGTTCTGCCTGCTCGGTAAGCTGCTGCCTGAGCGCGGCAAGTTGTTCAAAACCCATAGCGGTGACCTGCCCTAGTGAAGAGCGGGCATTGTACCGTTCTATCGCCTCAGTGAGGCAGATGTGTGAACATCAAGGGTTTACGACAATCAGCGCACCATGCAGGGGCGCTTGTTGTCGAAGCGCCAGCCCGATACGAGATATTGCATGGCGATGGCGTCATCGCGCGCGCCCAGCCCATGTTTCAGGTAGAGGCGATGCGCCTTTTCGACCTGTTCCATGTCGATGTCCACCCCCAGTCCAGGCCGCTTGGGTACGTGTACGAGCCCGCCCTCGATCTTGAACGGCTCGCGTGTGAGGCGCTGCCCGTCCTGCCAGATCCAGTGGGTGTCGATTGCGGTAATGTGGCCGGGCGCGGCAGCGGCGACATGGGTGAACATGGCCAGCGAGATATCGAAATGATTGTTGGAATGGGATCCCCAGGTCAGGCCCCAGTCGCAGCACATCTGTGCCACGCGCACTGAACCTTGCATGGTCCAGAAATGCGGGTCGGCCAGCGGGATGTCCACCGACTGCAGCATGATGGCGTGACCCATCTGACGCCAGTCGGTGGCAATCATGTTGGTGGCGGTAGGCAGACCTGTCGCACGCCTGAATTCGGCCATGACCTCGCGTCCGGAATAATCACCTTCTGCGCCGCAGGGGTCCTCGGCGTACGCCATGATGCCGTGCAGGTCCTTGCACAGGCGAATCGCATCGGCAAGCAGCCAGCCGCCATTGGGATCCAGCGTGACGCGCGCCTGGGGAAAGGCTTCATGCAAGGCAATGATGGCCTGCACTTCGTCTTCGCCTCGCAGCACGCCGCCCTTGAGCTTGAAATCGTTGAATCCATAACGTGCATGGGCGGCGCGCGCCAGCTCGACGATGGCCTCGGGTGTCATCGCCTTTTCGTGTCGCAGCCTGAACCAGTCCGAATCGGCGTCAGGTTCGCTGCGATAGGCCAGATCGGTCACTGTCCTGTCGCCTACGTAGAACAGATAGCCCAGCATCTCGACCGCGTCGCGTTGCTGACCTTCGCCGAGCAATTCCGCGACTGGCACGCCCAGATGCTGGCCCAGCAGATCGAGCATTGCGGCTTCCAGCGCAGTGACCACATGGACGGTCGTGCGCAGATCGAATGTCTGCTTGCCCCGACCCGCAGGGTCACGATCGGCGAACTGCGTGCGCACCTGCTGCAGCAGGCGTTGCCAGGTGCCGATCGGCTGGTGCAGCACCAGATCGCGTGCCTGCTCAAGGGTCGTTCTGATGGCCTCACCGCCCGGCACTTCTCCCACCCCGACATGGCCTGCGCTGTCCTTGAGAACGACGATGTTTCGGGTGAAGAAGGGCCCGTGGGCCCCGCTCAGATTGAGCAGCATGCTGTCATGTCCCGCCACGGGGATGACCTGCATCGTCACGATGACTGGGGTGGCGTGTGGGTGGGTGGAGTCGGTTGCAGCGGTCATGAAAATCCTTGGGCGCTCAAAAAAAGAGGGTAGGTCAGTTTGCGGTGATGTCGCCGGTCTGGACGACCTGCTTCCAGCGGGCAAGCTCGCGTGCCTGGAAGGCCTCGAAGGCTTGCGGGGAATTGCCAACGATCTCGAAACCCTGTTCAAGCAGTTTGGGCTTTACGGTGGGATCGTTGATCGCCGCGACAATGTTCTCGTTCAGCGTTTTGCGCACTTCGGGCGGCAGGCCCTTGGGCGCGGCCACGGCCTGCCAAGAATAGACATCGACGTTGTTTACACCGGCTTCCTGCATGGTGGGGACATTGGGCAACAAGGCCGAGCGCTTGTCTCCGGTGACGGCCAGTGCACGCAGCTTGCCAGCCTGAATATGGCTGATCACGGCATTGATATTGGCAAACGAGTACTGGACCTGACCGCCCAGCAGGTCGGAGACGGCCGGTGCACCGCCCTTGTAGGGCACGTGCACGCCCTTGGTGCCACTTTGCTGCCAGAACAGTTCTGCGGTGAGGTGATCCGACGAGCCGCTGCCCGAGGACGCAAACGTCACGGTGTCTGGTTGTGCCTTGAGCGTGGCCACAAGCGATTTCAGATCAGCGTCTTTGCCGGCTGGCCCTGCCACCAGAACATTGGGTGCCTGCACGGCGACGGTAATCAGATCGAAATCCGTGCTGGGATCGTACTGAAGGCCTTTCTGCAAGTGTGGGTTGACGACGAACACGGCCAGGGAGGACACCAGCAGGGTGTAGCCATCGGGCGCGGCGCGTTTGACCTGGGCAGCACCGATGGCACCCGTGGCGCCTGCCTTGTTTTCGATCGGGAAGGGCTGCCCCATGCGCTCGGTCAGCTTCGCGCCGATGATGCGCGCGATGTTGTCGGTGGAACCGCCTGCGGGGAAAGGCACCACGATGGTGACCGCGCGGTCGGGATATTCAGCAGCGTGCGCCAGGGGGGCGGCGGCCAGCGAGGCGGCCAGCACCATTCCGATGATTTTCATGACGTCTCCAACGATTATGTAGTGTTTTGGAAGGGTGATGTTAGCGCTAACATCGATAGATTCTCCACTACTACCCGATCAGGGATTACCCGCGTTTGCAGGGCCTCGAGGGTCTTGGCGCGTCAGGGCTGCGGTCCAGCGTCGCTCCGTCTGCCCGGTTCTGGTTAACTGCTGGCGCGCTCGACCAGCGTGTAGCCGACATCTACGACAGCGCGTTCAGGCGAGCGACCTTCCGCGCGGTCGATGATGAACCGTGCCGCCTGCCCACCGATGGCCGATGCGTCGATGCGCACGGAGGTCAGGGCGGGGTGCAGGCTGGCGGAGAAATCCAGATCGCCGAAGCCCACCACCGACAGGTCTTGTGGCACGGCCACATTCCGGCTGTGCGCCTCGGTCAGCGCACCCAGGGCAAGCATGTCAGAACTGCAGAACACGCCGTCCGTGTCGGGGTGGTTACGCATAAGCGCGTTCAGGCCCTGGCGGCCGCCGGCCAGTGTTCCCGGCGCACTGGCCGTGGCGATCGGAATGCTGGGCAAATCGAGTTCACGCGCGCGTGCGATGAACGCCTGATTGCGCCGCGCCGCGCGTTCGTCTGTGGCCGAGAGCAGGGCAAGGTGGCGGCGTCCCTTGTCAAACAGATACTGGCAGACGGTGCGCCCGACCTCTTCGTGCGAGAAGCCCACCAGCATATCGATCGGGTCATCAGTCAGATCCCAGGTTTCCACCACCGGTATGCCACAGGCCTGCAGGCGTTTTCGACCGCCCGCAGAATGCATGACACCGGTCAGCACGATCCCGTCCGGGCGACGCCCGATGATGGCATCGAGCAGATCGTCCTCGCGTGTGTCCTCGTAGTTGGTTTGTCCAAGCATCAACTGATAGCGATCTTTTGCCAGCGCTTCGGTCAGCGCCTGGACGCTGGCGGCGAAAATCGGGCCCGATATCGTGGGAACGATGGCCGCCACCAGCCGTGTGCTTCGGTTCGCATTGAGGTTGCGCGCCAGCAGATTGGGCACGTATCCGGTCTGGGCAATGGCGGTGCGCACCCGTGCGAGCGTCGCCTCGGAGAGTTGCTCAGGTGAGTTCAGGGCGCGCGAGATGGTGATGGCCGACACACCGGCCACGCGCGCAACGTCGTGCGCGGTGGCGGGTTTGGTCAGTGGCGTCGCGGCACGGGAAGCAGGTTTCGAAGAAGTCGGCATGGCGCAGTCATCGGGACATGCCGGGCATCTTAGCGTGAAGCCAGGGTACAGGGATGCTGCGGGATCATTCCTGCTGCATGTTTGCGCGCTGGACGACGCCCTTCATGGTTTCCAGTTCGGCGGCCTGGAAGGCTTTGAGCGACTGGGGTGTGCCGGTGAAGATCTCGGCACCCAGGTTGTTCAGGAAGGTCACGCTTTCAGGCGCGCGCAGCAGTTCGGCAATCGCGTCGGCCAGCACCTTGACGGTCTTGGGGTCCATGTTGGCGGGGCCGAATACGGCAGACCAGGCAAAGGCTTCATAGCCTTTGGTGCCGCTTTCCTGCATGGTGGGAACGTCGGGCAGATCCTTCAGGCGTTCGGGGCTGCCCACCGCCAGGGGGCGCAACTTCCCGCCCCGGATCAAGGGCATGACCGCGCTCACATCGGCCAGGCTGTACTGCAGAATGCCGCCTGCCACATCGGTCAATGCGGCACCCGTGCCCTTGTAGGGCACATGGGTCGATTTGATGCCGTTCATCTCGTGAAAGAGTTCCAGATAGGCTTGATACGTTGCCGTGCTGGTCCCGAAGTTCAGCTTCCCAGGCGCCTGCTTGGCGGCGGCGACCAGTTCAGCCACGTTCTTGTAAGGAGAGTCGGCGCCAACCACCAGCACCATCGGGAATCGGGCCACCGGCGCAATGGGCGTGAAATCACGGATCGGATCGTAGGGAATGTTCTTGTAGACCGCTGCGTTGGTGGTGACCGGCGAGTTGGTCGAGACGAACAGCGTGTAGCCGTCCGGCGGCGAGGCGATCACAGCCTGGGCGGCGATGAAGCTGTTGGCGCCGGGTCGGTTTTCGACGACGAAGGACTGCTTGAACCGATCACCCAAATGGCGCGAGAGGAACCGCGCCGTATTGTCTGCGGCGCTGCCAGGGGGCAGCGACACGATGAGTTTGACGGTGTGGTCGGGATAATCGGCTGCATGCGCAGCACCCCCGGTCAGGATGGCGCAGGCCATCAGCGCGCCCAGCAGCTTGCGCATAGTCATCTTCAGTCTCCTTTGTTATGTTTCCCTCATACTAGGGAAGTTGGCTCAGGTATCCCAATACTTTATTGACATGCAGCTATATAGCGTCAGCATGGCTCTGGGCGACTGCATGCTTGGCAACAAACAAGTAAGCTGAGGCTGGCCGATTTCTGCCTGTCCCACATTCGCCGGCGCCACCCCGATGTATGGGTGAGCGCCGATGAGCCCCCAAGGAGATAGAAAATGAACA
>Ga0075364_10000496_pt1 | contig 19996 bp, 22 predicted proteins | sample EndMetdeltDD1764_FD_71517 | JGI IMG/M metagenome (GOLD analysis project Ga0075364, IMG submission 71517) | Populus endosphere microbial communities from Tennessee, USA - Endosphere MetaG P. deltoides DD176-4 | ecosystem: Host-associated > Plants > Roots > Endosphere | place: USA: Tennessee...
GTCCGAAGCGTCTGCCTGTTGCGCGGTGGCCATCGGAGCGGCGGCTTGTGCTTCTTCTGGGACGGCTGAGCGAACCTGGAAGTAAGCGGAGTCAAACCCAGTTGCGATAACGGTAATAATTAGCTCGTCTTCAAGCTCTGGCTTCAGCGTTGCACCAAAGATAATGTTGGCATCTGGCGCAACCGCGTTGGTGATAACTTCGGCGGCTTCGTTGATTTCGTGCATCGACATGTCGTAGCCACCAGCGATGTTAAAGAGCACACCGCGAGCACCATCAATAGACACCTCCAAAAGCGGCGACTCAATAGCCTGCTGCGCTGCCTGTACCGCACGGTTTTCACCACTGGCGCGACCAATGCCCATCAGCGCGCTACCAGCGTGCTGCATAATCGTCTTTACGTCGGCAAAGTCCAGGTTAATCAAACCATGCTCGGTAATCAGCTCGGATATACCCTGCACACCCTGTCGAAGCACATCGTCGGCAATCTTGAACGTTTCAAGAAGTGGCGTACGACGATCAATGGTTTGGAGCAGTCGATCGTTTGGAATAGTAATAAGCGTATCTACTTGCTGGCCCAGCTGAGTGATTGCCCAATCCGCATTTTGACGGCGCTTTTCGCCCTCAAAGCTAAATGGCTTCGTAGCAACACCAACCACAAGAATACCGAGCTCGTGCGCAACTTCCGCCACTACATGACCAGCGCCACTACCGGTACCACCACCAGCACCAAGCGTAATAAACACAAGATCAGCACCTTCGAGTGCTTTTTTAATTTCATCGCGAGATTCTTCTGCGGCAGATTGTCCAACAGATGGGTCAGCGCCAGCACCCAAGCCACGAGTCGTTTCGCGACCAATGTGGATTTTGTGCTGTGCTTTTGAGTTATGGAGCGCTTGCGCGTCTGTATTTACGGCAATAAATTCAACACCCGTTACGCCGGCATCAACCATACGGTTAATAGCAGCGCCACCGGCACCGCCAACGCCAACAACTTTAATGGTTGCAAATGTTTGAATATCAGCTGGTTTTATTTCAGGCATTATCGTCTATCCTCGCTTTCATTAACGCGGCTGTTCACAATTAGTATACATCGACATACAGTGCAGGTCCAAATGTGTGTTCGCCAATTTTTGATTATTGTTCAGCCAAAAAATTAGGCTTTGAATTTCTTGAATAAGGAGTTAGCCCGTTCAACAAAAGTACCCAATTGGTTTTGAGCGTTCTTTGCGGCAGCAGATTTTTTCTTAGTTTGCGCACCGGCTTGCGGTACATTTTGCTCTTTTTCAAAATCAAGAAGCATCAAACCCAGTGCCGTTGCAAACTCTGGCTTATTGATCTTGTCACTGATACCGCCCATGTCATGCATCTTGGCAACGCGAGCTGGCAAACGAAGTGCTTCTTTGGCAAACTCCGCAATATGCTGCATATCTGCCCCACCACCCACCAGCACAATACCACCAGGCAACTTACCCGAGCGGTCAATTTGCTTCAGCTCTTTATCGACAAGTTCCATAATTTCTTCCAGACGAGCTTCGACAATCATGTCGATTTCTTTTACTTTAAATGTAAGTTTGTCTTTGCCGCTTGTCACTTCTATCTCTTTAGGTTTGTCCTTACCAGACTGCGGCAAGGCGGAAGCATGCTTTACCTTGATTTGCTCGGCAACGTCGAGGTCGGTCCGAAGGCCAATCGCCAGATCGTTGGTAATATTTACGCTACCGATTGGCAAAATAGAAACATGCTGCAAGTCGCCTTCTTCGTACACGGCGATACTGGTGGTTGTACCGCCCAGGTCAATCAGTGCAACTCCATTTTCCATCTGCTGCGGGCTGAGTACTGCACGACCAGCAGCAAGTGCCGACACTACAACAGCGTGCGGGGCGGTCTCTGTCATCTCAAGCGCTTTGAGTAAATTTTTAACATGCGGCGTCAGCGCCGTAATAACATGGGCGTCTACTTCCAGCCGAATACCGCTCATACCGAGTGGGTCCTTGATGTTTTCCTGGCCATCAAGTTGATAACTTCGTGGGGTAACCTGCAAAATTTCGCGGTTTGCAGGCAATTGCACAACGGTTGCAGCCTCTTCGGCGCGAAGCAAATCGTCTTCAGTGATTTCGTGATCTTGCGAGCCAACCGCAACCACGCCACGCGATGTCATAGCAGAGATATGCGCACCATTTATATTCACAGCCGAGCCATGCACTTGATGGCCGGACATGCGTTCGGCATCTTCGAGTGCTTTATCAATTGACTGTGCAACGTTCACGATGTTTACCACCATGCCTTTGCGCATGCCGGTGTTAGGCGCCTCCCCTACACCAACGATACTTGGCGTCATTGAGCTACCATCTATATGGCCGACAACACAGCGAACGGTGGTCGTACCAATATCGATTCCGACGCCATAACGAGACATTTCTTGCATGATATCTAGTATACCGCTTATGGCACCTGCGGGGCAACCCCGGCCCCTCCCCTCCAAAAATTAGGGGTGGCATCCGACGGGGCAGCACCCAAAAATTTTTCAGGCACTCCAGACAAAATCTTTTAGGGGCGGATCGGATGACAGGACCCCAGTCCATATGCCCAGGTGCCGCCCCTAGTTAATTATTCCTGCCACGCAGTCAAAATTTCGTAGCCGTTGTCGGTAATCAAAATCGTGTGTTCAAAGTGTGCGCTCAGCCCGCCGTCGCGCGTGCGGATAGTCCATCCGTCGGCATCCACAGTGATTGCGTGAGTACCAAGTGTCGCCATCGGCTCAATTGCAATCGTCATGCCTGCGCTCAATTTTTGACCAGTACCGGCAATACCATAGTTTGGGATGTTTGGATCTTCGTGCAGTTCGTGGCCAACGCCGTGCCCTACAAGCTCGCGAACAATACCAAGCTTTTCGCGCTTCAAGACACGCTCGATATTGCTCGCAATATCACCAACGCGTACACCGTTTTTTAGCTTTTCAATACCGGCATACATTGAACGCTCCGTCGCCTTGAGCAGCCGCTCGGCATCGGCAGAGGGCGCCTTACCGCCAATAAACATACTGAATGCGCTATCGGTAATCATTCCTTTATACGTCACGCCAAAATCAAAGCTTGCCAAATCGCCGTTCTTAAATGGTGTATCAGTAGGAATACCGTGTACCACAGCATCGTTAACAGAGATACAAATAACATCCGGGAACCCTTGGTAGCCTTTAAAGCTCCCTTTGCCACCAAGCGACTTCAGCTCGCGTTCGGCAATACGCACAACGTCGCGACCCGTCATACCTTCGGTAACTTCTTGGCTAATTGTCTTTAGGACATGGGCAAGCATTTTGCCGCTGGTACGCATCGCCTCAATTTCTGCCGGAGTTTTTACACGAGTGAACATTTTTCCATTACCTCCTCGATACGATCATGAACGGTGCCTACGCTACCCATGCCGTCAATGTGCTCAACAGGAATGCCTTGCTCGGCAAAAAAGTCAGTGACTGGCTGTGTTTGATTGCGATACTCTTGCAGGCGCTTACGAACAATTTCCGGCTCGTCATCTAGGCGACCTCGAATCTCTAGACGGTGCAAAATTTCGTCATCACTCACCTTCAGAATAATCACCGCCTCTATAGCGCGGTTGTGGTTTGGCAAAATTTTGAGCAAGCGCTTGGCTTGTTCTACGTGACGTGGATAGCCATCGATAATAACATGGTCGATGTCTTTTGCGCGTCGCAGCGCCTCGTCAAAAACACGGTTCGCAGCGTCGTCGCTTACCAAGCGGCCTTCGCGCATAGCCGAAATAACATCAACGTCTTCTGTTTCGCGCAAAAGCTGCCCGGTACTCAACCAACGCCAGTCATGGCGCGCAGCTAAGAGCTGCCCCTGGACGCTTTTACCTGATCCCGGTGGGCCAAAAAATATAATCATGAATGTCTTTCTTTAAAGTGTTAAGAGCCTAACTTTGCTTTGACTGCGGCTGCGATACGTCCGCCGTCGGCTTGAGCACCGACTTTTTGTCGAACTGCACCAATTGCTTGTCCCATCTGAGCATTCTGACCAAGACTGGCAATAACTTCGTCTACGATAATGGCGAGTTCTTCGTCGCTCATTTGAGCGGGTAGGTATTCTTCGAGGATGGCTTTTTCCGAAAGCTCTGCTTCGGCGCGGTCCATGGCATTGGCCTGCTTATACATATCGGCACTTTCGCCGCGTTTTTTAGCCTCTTTGCCGATAAGGATTAGGACTTGCTCGTCGCTCAGGCCTGTTTCGCGAAGGCCTTTTGCGATCTTCTCGTTAAGCAAAACACTTTTAAGCCCACGCAAAACCTCGGCGCGCTTTTTGTCACCGCCGAGAAGAGCTGTTTTAAGATCTGCTTGAATTTTGCCTTCGAGCATTAACGCCCCACACCAAGGCGGATTCGCTTGAGCTTGTCGGCCTTGCGAGCTTTACGAATAATTGCCTTTTTGCGGCGCTCAGTCTTGCTAATTGGTTTTTCAAAGTATTGCAGAGCTTTTACTTTGGCAATAACACCAGATTGCTGGACTTTGCGGTTGAAACGGCGAATAAGGTTTTCGTTAGCTTCTTGTGGGTCTTTACGAGTTACTTGAATCATATGTTTGTTATTTTATCAGAACAGAGGCGGCGATGCAACTCTTTCTCTTAAGCAAACTGCACTACATTGACTAGATGCTTATTTTATTTAATAATTACAATGTTCGAGTCAGAAAACCCTTCAGGAGTGTCATGAGCGTCACTGTACGTCCTTCGTATTTGCGGTTCAAGTTCATCGATCCGGCAAACATCAGCGCTGAGGCGTGCGAAACACCTCTGCTCGAGGTCGGCGTGTTCATCCCCGACGACTACACCGTACTCTCAGCCTTCATCGCTGATCCGCGCGCACTGGCGGTACGCCTCAGCGACCTAATCGGCGGCAGCCAGCTGGAGCATTCGGCCGAAGGTCGGCTCATGCTGCAGATCAGTAACACACCGGTCCGCAACGTGATCGAGCTGTACTACTGTATCCACTGCGGCGGGCGGCTCGAGACCGACCACTGCTCGATCTGCGGCCGCGAGTACCTGCAAGGCTCTATCCTCGGTCGCTGGCATGTACAGCCCGATCTGCCGATACAGATCGCCCAGTACGTCGTCGGCAACAAGGTCGGCCACCGGTTCTCGCACTAACGCCAGACTCGACGCCCGGGGTAGCACGCAAATCGCGCCTACCCTGGGCGCTGCCTACTACAAAGGCTCGACTCGCAAAAGCCGCCCCTCAACGCTCACGCTCCCTCGCCATTCGTTCTCTATAAGTTCCACCCACGCTTCGATCATATCGCCAACGTCAGCTAAAACCTTATCGGCCATGTTAAATCCAATCACCGAAAAAAAGCATTTATTTTCATCACACAATTTAAGTTTTAGGTGCTGACCCTCTTTGCCCATTATCCGCCGCTCAGCCACGGTGGCCTGTGGAATATGAAAAACTGGCGATGGATTACCATTACCAAACGGCTCGAGCCGTTTAAGCTCAGTAGTTAATGTGCGGCTGGCATCGTCGAACAGAGTAATACGTGCATCTGGTTTTGGTTGTAGATGACGAATCTGATCCGTCAACTGCAAGGAGCGATAAAAATCATTAATAGCTTGGCGAAAATCGGCAATATTTTTCGTTGGTAGCGTTACACCCGCCGCCAATTTGTGGCCACCACCCTTTGTGATCCACTGTTCCGACGCGCGAATACCATCTGCTGCACTAAAATCACCATAGCTGCGTGCGCTGCCCTTGCTCTCCTCACCCATTTCTTGCAGCACAAATGTTGGCTTGGCGTAACGCTCGAGCATTTTTGCCGCAACAATACCAATAATACCGTGAGACCAACTAGCGTCAGACAAAACCAGCACTGGGTCGTCGACAAATTTTTCTGCTTGGGCCTTAGCTTCCTTGGCGATACGATCTTGCTCGGTGCGACGTGCACTGTTCATCTCGTGCAGCTGGTTGGCGATTTCAAGCGCTTTGATATTGTCGGTTTCAGTCAAAAGATCCAAGCTGTATTGCGCTGTCTCCAACCGCCCGGCGGCGTTAAGATGCGGACCAAATACAAAGCCCAAAGTGCGCGCATCAATTTCCTCTACGCGTACGCCCGCAACTGCAGCAAGCGCGCGAATCCCCACCCGCCTGGTTTTATGCATAACTTTTAGACCCCAAAAAACCGTCGAGCGGTTTTCGTCGAGGAGCGTCACAACATCACAAACCGTGCCAAATGCCACGAGGTCGAGCAGCCATTTTTCTTGCCCGGCTGGTATGCCATCGGTTTTTTGTTGCAGCGCCTGCACCAGCTTAAACGCAACACCAACGCCCGCAAGGTCAATAAAAGGATACTTGTGATCTTTGCGCTTAGGGTTAATGGTGGCAATTGCTGCAGGCATTGTTTCGGCGACATTGTGGTGGTCGGTCACAATAACGTCAACGCCGAGCGTGCCGGCAAGCGCGATTTCCTTATGCGACAAGCTGCCACAGTCGACCGTGACAATAAGCGATGCACCGGCTTCCGCCAATTGTTTTACAGCCGATTCCGCCAGGCCATAGCCTTCGACGAATCGATTTGGGATAAATGCTTTGCGGTTGATGCCAAATGCCTGAAACGCCTCAAGCAGCACCGTGGTGGCCGTGATACCATCAATGTCATAGTCACCATAGATGTATACCAATTCACCAGACTCTTTCGCTTTAAGTAGGCGCTGGACAGCGGGTTCCATATCAGGCAGCAGGTAGGGGTCATGGCGCATAGCTTCGTAGTCTGGAGCCAAAAATGCATCACGAACAGCTGGGTCGCTTAACCCTCGCGCTTTTAATAATTCCTCAAAAAGTTTACTCGCCATGTTTCTACCCTACCACTACCGGCCCCGTGTCATAAAGACTGGGGTCCTGTCAGCCAGTCCGCCCCTAAAAGATTTTGTCTGGAGTACCAGAAAAATTTTTGGGTGCTGCCCCGCTGGCTGCCACCCCTAGTTTTTATCTGGCATGCGCCAGGATTCTATTATGCGTTAGCGCTTCGTTTTTTGCTGCGCCTGTTGCGACTTCAAGACGATACTTTGCAATTCTTTAAAAATTGCAAAGTGTTTGTTGGTAGAATACATCTTTGTATTCCCCTGTTTTTCAGAGTGAAGAAAGCCAACTTTTTCAAGGCGTTTGAGCTCACGCTGAATATTGCCTGGGTCTTCTTTAATAAGTTTCGCCAAGCCGCGGACGTGCGTCTTGAAGTCTGGGTACTTTGCGTACACAACTACAATTTTTCGTCGCACCCTCGAGGTGATAAATATATCCAGCATCTCTCTTACCTTACAAGTTGATTTGTCCTTGTTGCTAATAATTCTACATTCATCAGGCTAAACCGACAAGCCCGAATCGCTCATTACTGCCAGTTATGGACAATGTCGTTAATCTTTTCAACGATTTGTTCGTGCGATGGCACATCATTAACGTCATAGTAGTGATTGGTACTGATGTAGTTTTCAGTGACACTTAAACAGTGTAGCTCATCGGCGATAATATGCATACGGTCAACAGCTTGGACCGATGCAATTGGCGTCGCCACAATCAGCTTTGCAATCTTGATGTGTTTAAAAAAATCAGCAGCAGCGTCAAGCGTCATGCCCTGCTTAAAGCCGTCTGACACCAAAATAACAACGTGCTCGCGTAGTGTTCCGGCATCAAGCAGCCCGCCTTGTCCAAGCAGCCTGTTGAGTCGCGAAAATTTTTCGCGCTTTTGATCTTCAACATACCCATGAAACTCGCTATAGTACTCGTCGACCTCACCCTGGGATAGCGCGGTGTTGTACACAAAACCACCGTCCTGCGTGACCGTTCCAAGATTAGTATGCTCTCCTGGCATACCGATGTTTTCGCTGAGGAGCATTGTAAACGCTGCATGGAGTCGCATGGCTATCTGCTCAGCAACGATAGCAGCGCCGTCTCCCAGCGCCACTACGGCAGTGTTCTCGTAACGATATTGCAAAAGTTCGTTGGCAAGTTTTTGGCCGGCTTCGGTTCGTGAATGAAAATACATACTGCCTAAAGTTTACCAGACCGCTTATAATCAATACCACCATGACCTACTACCTCGTTGCCCCATTGACCGTTGTTCGAGATAACGAAACTGCGTTTACGTACCACAGCGACACCCCCCTTGCCATTGGCACAGTGGTTCGTATTAGCGTTGGGAAAAAAGAATTAACCGGTGTGGTTATAAAAACCGTTACCCAAAAACCATCATTTACAACAAAGCCTGTTCTCTCTGTTATTAACCATCATCCTATCCCCACGCCCCTACTTTCATTAGCAGAATGGATGAGTGTGTACTACGCTACGCATCTAGCACTTGTGCTGCAAACTATCTTTCCATCTGGCCTGCACAAGCAACGTCGTCAAAAAGAAACATCGACCGCATTTGCGCAGCGCGCCCGAACAAATATTGTACTCAACAAAGAGCAGGTTTCTGCGGTTAAGGCCATTACCGAACACCCACAAGGCACGTTACTCATTCATGGCGTGCCGGGTTCTGGCAAAACACAGGTGTACATAGAGTCGGCCAAGCACGAGATTGCAGCCGGCAGGTCATGTATCGTACTTGTACCAGAAATTGCACTTACGCCGCAGCTTGTTGCCGAGTTCACCAATCACTTCTCAAATGTCGTGGTCACCCACTCGCACATGACTGAAGCGGAACGGCACAAGGCCTGGGTTCATGTGCTCGAAAGTACTACGCCGCTGATTGTCATTGGTCCGCGCTCTGCGCTATTTATGCCTATTAAAAACCTAGGGCTCATTATTATCGACGAAGCCCACGAGCCAAGCTACAAGCAGGATCAGTCGCCTCGTTACTCTGCGCTTCGCGCCGCGAGTGTTCTTGCTAAGTTCCACACCTCAGCAAAAGTACTCCTCGGCAGCGCAACGCCGAGCATCCAAGACTACTACCTTGCGAGCCACACCAAAAGCCCCATCATTACCCTCGCAAAGCCGGCCGTAGCTACGCAGCCACCGCGCGTAGAGCTTATGGATTTGCGTAAAAAAGATCTGTTCAAGCAGCACCGATTTCTTTCTGATGAACTCATAAATACTATGCGCACCGCACTTGAACAGCATAAACAAATCCTTATTTTTCATAACCGGCGCGGCACAGCGCCTACCACCCTCTGCGCAAGCTGTGGATGGTCGGCATTGTGCGACACTTGCTTTGTACCTACCACCCTACATGCAGACTCGCATAAACTGCTCTGCCACATTTGTGGTCGCGCGCAAAAAGTCCCGCCAAGTTGCCCCAGCTGTGGCAATCCGGATATTGTCTTTCGCGGCATTGGCACAAAACTTATCGAAACCGAAATACACAAACTTTTCCCTAAAGCACGCACTGCTCGTTTTGACGCCGACAGCGCCGCCGACGAAACGCTCGACAAACGCTATCAAGATATTTACGACGGCAATGTCGATATTATGATTGGCACCCAAATTCTTGCCAAAGGCCTGGACATTCCAAATCTGAGTGTTGTGGGTGTTGTGCAGGCAGACAGCGGCCTCCACTTGCCCGACTACCAAGCCGAAGAGCGTGTGTTTCAGCTGCTTTACCAGGTGGCGGGCCGTGCTGGCCGAAGCAAGCACGAAGGCCATGTTATCGTGCAATCGTTCGTGCCGGACCATCCGGTTATTCGGTTGGCTCTTGCCCGAGACTTCGCAACATTTTATAGCCAGCAACTTGCAGAACGTCGCACTGCTCTGTTTCCTCCGTTTACGCACTTGCTCAAGCTCACAACAAGCTACAAAACAGAGGCCGGTGCTATCCGCGCGGCTCGCAAGCTCGCCACCGAACTGCGGACGCACAAAAGTCTTATTGTCCTGGGGCCCACACCGGCTTTTTACGAACGCCTGCATGGCAATTACCGTTGGCAAGTACTCGTAAAGGGCAAAAACCGCGCAGAACTCGCCGCGCTTGCCAAAAAAATGCCAACCGGTTGGCATGTCGATCTCGACGCAGCCAATCTCCTATAAAAGGCTTCGTACCCCGAGACACATCTGTTATACTACTAGCAACATGACACGAGATAACATTATTACGCTGCCTCACGAGGACTTGCGCAAAAAATCACAGCGCGTTCACGTCGTAACGGACGAAGTGCGTGAGCTCATCCAAAATATGGAGCAAGCAACGCTCGACTGGGAAGAACATCGACCACATGAGCTTGGCGTCGCCCTTGCCGCAGTTCAGGTAGATGAGCTTTTTCGCGTTGTTGTTGTGCGAAGCGACTTTGATAACCGCGAAGACAAAACATTCTTTACGCTCATAAACCCAGAAATCGTGAAGCTTGAAGGCCCCGTTAAATACGACCACGAGGGCTGCTTAAGCGTCAAAGACATCTACGGACTTGTGCCACGCCACGACCGCGTGCGCGTCAAAGCCATGGATAGCAACGGTCGCGAAATCCGCCTGAAAGCTGAAGGATTTTTAGCCCGCGTATTACAGCACGAAATCGACCACACAAACGGTGTGTTGTTTATCGATCACATTAAAAACGAGGACGCCTTCTTCAAGCTTTCCGAAGATGGCGACTTAAAACGAGTGCCCCATGAAGAAGTCACCCAGTCTCGTATTCTTTGGGAATGAACGGTTAAGTAGCGGCTTCTCGCCTAATGGCGCCCCTACGCTCGAGACGTTGATTGCTCACGGCTACAACGTCAAGGCGGTCGTTGCTCATCACGAAGCGGCTCAATCACGAAAAGCTCGTGCGCTTGAGATAGAAAACGTGGCCAAAAAACACAGTATTCCAGTCCTCCTGCCGCACAAACTAGCCGACATTCGAGAGGAACTCCAAAAATACCAAGCCGACGCTGGCGTCTTGGCGGCCTACGGCAAGATTATCCCTCAAAGTATTATCGATATCTTTCCAAAGGGAATTCTAAATATCCATCCCTCGCTCCTCCCCCGCTACCGCGGCTCAACACCTATCGAACAAGCTATTTTAGATGGCGTAACTGAAACTGGTGTTAGTATAATGAGCCTTGTCAAAGAGATGGACGCCGGACCAATCTACGCACAGACCCGAGTGTCACTTACCGGCAGCGAAACAAAACAAGAATTAACCACCAAGCTCCTGGGGATTGGTGGCGATATGGTAATCGAGACACTCGCAAAAGTATTTGACGACACAGTCAAGCTTCATCCCCAAGATGAATCGCAGGCAACGTATACAAAACTCATTCAAAAAAACGACGGCATTATAGATACAACAAAACCAGCAGAGCAAATCGAACGCGAAATCCGCGCCTACGCTGGCTGGCCAAAAAGTAAGCTAGGCATCTTTGGACATACCATTACAGTTACTAAAGCACGCACCGCAAAAGATAACTCAGATGGCGACCTTGTCGTTGCTTGCAACCCTGGATGGCTTTCGATAGAAGAACTTATAGCGCCAAGCGGCAAAACAATGCGCGGCGCTGACTTTATTCGCGGATATAAGAAAGACTAAGCTTCTTCGTCGGGCGCCAAAAGACGCTCTCGACCGGCAAGAATCTCTTCTTTTATTGTTTCGAGTTCTTGTTGCACAACCTGCTTGTAGTTGGGACAGTTTTGTTGCAGCCAAGCGGTTGCGCCAGCTTGGTCTTTGGCTTCAACAAGCTTTTCAAATTGTTCTAACTTTGCATCGCTCATGCCCCTTGAAAGCTCCGTGCCAACTCTTAGTTGCAGTTGTTCAAGGACATACTCAATGAATGCTTCTTTCTCTTCCCTGGGCATCGCGCCAAGGCCTAAACTGATTAAAAAATCTTCATCTAGCTGAAACATAATACTTACACCTTTTTATTTATAGTAGTGCAAGTGCTAGTAAAATGCCACCCAGGCTATGCTACTTCAGAAGTGAAATGCGCAAGACTTTGGGTGCGGAGTTCAGTAAACCGCTGATACTCAGCCTGAAACGCAGCCCGCTCCCGCTGGCTCATAGCGCCAATACGGTTCAGCGCGTTATAAAACGGCGCCAAAAACGACCGCTGTTCGCTCTCGGTCATATCAGGATGACTGTCAAGCAATTCGTTGATAAGCCTCTGGCTTGTGCTATCTAGAGCGTGGCGCACCTTTTCAAGCTGGGCGACGTCCCATCCAGCACGCTCAATGCAGTCTATGAGCCCGTCATAATGTGCGGCTGCTGCCGAAAGCTCAGCCAAAATATGCTGCCTGCCAAATAGCGCATGAAACGCACGTCCAGCAGAAGACATAAAACTACCTTGTGTTGTTTTTGTTGTCATGGTTTTTATACCTTTGATATTTTTTATTTTTTGTTAACTAACTACTTACTTTTATAGCATAAGCGTTACCTTTTTGCAAGATACATAAAGACACATTTTGGCTATAATACAAAAAACTACCTCACTCACTGGGGTAGTCGTATCGTTTTTTACTACAATAAGCTATCTTCTTACAATCAACTAGATTTGCTGCCCCATGCGGGACACCCAGATCAGGCCCAGTAGGCCCAACGGGCGTCCCGCACGGGAACGGCAAGTGAACGGTCACTCAGATGTTGGAGGTCTTGAAGCGGACCAGTACCGTCGACTTGGTGTCGGCACCGAAGGTGATGCGGCCGTAGCCGTACTCACCCATCGAGACCCACTCCTTGAACACCACCTTGACCACGGGGCCGTTGGTGTCCGGGTAGACGGCGGACCACTTCTTCCACGCACCGTCCTTGCAGACCTCGATGTACTTCGTGGTCAGCTTGGAGTCGGTGTCGTCGGTGGCCATGCTCGGCGCACCGCAGTCCACGGGCTTCTCGGTCTTGGTTGCACTCGGCGTCGACTTCGGAGAAGCAGAGGGCTTGTCGCCCACGTTCTTCGGAGCCGTCGAGCTCTGGTCGGCGATGGCGGCCGGGGTACGGTCGTCGGTCGTCGAGGCGGAGCTGGCGCCGGCCTGCGTGCCCTGCGTGTCATCCTTGGCGAAGGCCGCGAATGCGAGCAGCAGGAACATCAGGAACACGGCCAGGCTGCGACGGATCACTCGGATGAGAGGCAGCTTGGGGCCGGAGACGAACCAGCGCTTGACCGGCGTCCTCCGCCAGAAGAACTCGTCGAACTTCTGACGGCGGCCCTTGTCGGCGGCGGCCACCGTTTTGTCACCGGGGCGCGTGAAACGCTTCGGGTACAGCAGCCAGATCGTCGCGAGGACGAACAGCAGGATGAACGGGACGATCAGGAAGAGCGCGACCCAGCCGAAGAACGGGATGTTGAGCAGCACGATCTCGAAGATCGTGAGGTACACGACCGCCGAAAGCAGCCGGAGCCACTTGCGCGCGACCTGCGAGTTGATGTCCGCGCCGTGCTTGGAGCTCTTGATCGCACGCAGCCAGCAGATGGCCGCGACGATCAGAAGGAGATGCGGGATACCCGCCAGGAGCATGGCTCCGGGCGAGAGCTGGAAGATCTGCATGATGGATCAGCCCCTCAAGTCGTCGTCGTTGTTGTCGTCGGAGCCATTGATGGCCTCGTCGTCGGCGGAACCCGCGCCGTTGGGTGAGCCCTCGGGGCGCGTGGCCTTGCGGCGACCCCGGCGGCGACCTTCACCAGAAGCGGTGTTGTCGGAGCTGGCCTTGTCGTCCGCCTCATCGGCGGCGCCGTCAGCGCTCTCCTCCTCGTCCTCGCGGGCGAAGAAGCTGGGCTCGTCGTCATCCGAGGTCGTGGCACCGGAAGCGAAGGACGCGATCTGAGCGATCGCGCTCATGAGCTTTCCGGAGCCGTCGGGAGCCGAGTTGGCGATCAACGTGATCGCTTCCATGGTCTTGCCGGCACCGAGGAGCGCGATGATCTCGAACGCGGTCTCGTCGTTGCCGTTGACGGCGATCTGCATGGTGGCAGCCGCCGCGTTACGGAGCCCGTTCGGACCGAAGTCCTGACCGTTCTCGCGCTTGGCGACGAAACCTTCGAGAATCTCGTTGCACTGCTTGGTGGTGGGGGCTGAAGCCCTCATGGCTTCACCTCTCATTCCTTGGGTTGAGTGTGTTCACTTGCGTACCAAAAAGGCCTTTACGAGGCCAATCTGGGCGTCGAACTAACAGAGTGCAACCCCATAGGGGTCGACCTCTGTAGCGCGGCACATCGTATTTACGGGAGTACCTTAAACACGACGCACCGAACTACAGAGGTCATTCTCTGTTAATTAGTAAACTGTAAGAAATAGCTTATTAATGTCCTGTGTCAGGGGTAATCCGCCTCCAGCACTAGATATACATTATATCACTAAAATAGAAAATGTCAATACACCCCACTCAAGAGCTATAGCGTACGTTGACGAAGTTCACGGGTAAAGAATTCGAGCTTATCACCTTCTTCAAGGAGTATCTTACCCTTGGTGCGAAGCTGCAAACCACACATTTCGCCCTCAAAGACTTCTTTTGCCTCTTGTTGCTGACGCTGAACAGTCGTAACTTCAACCTCACCAAGTACCTCATCACCACGCATAACCCGCGCAAGTGCTTTTGGCTGAACCTTACCTTTGGTCATCTCACCACCACAGATAATCTCTTCTTTGGTCGTACGGAATATACCACGTACGATAAGCCTACCGAGGTCGGTTTCAACGATTTCTGGGCTCAGAAGCTTTGTAAGGACTTCACGAGCATCATCAATTAACTCATATATGATCTTATAGATACGAATCGTAACGTTTTCTTGCATTGCAAGGCGTTTTACAGCTGGCGGCAGCTGTACGTTAAAGCCATAGATAATCGCATCGCTACCAGCAGCTAAACGAACATCGTTTTCAGAGATATTACCTACCCCTGAGCCAACAACGCGAAGCGAAAGCTCATCATTCTCGAGCATTCTAAGGCTGTCTACAACAGAGGTCAAAGAACCCTGAACGTCAGCCTTCACCACCGTATTAACCTGTTGTTTTTCGTGGCTACGGGCGATCATGTTCAACAAATCAGTACTGCTCATGCTGCTTTTGGCGTTTTCTTGCTTGTGCTCTTGCTCATGTTTTGCAGCAAGCGCACGAGCAGCCTTTTCGTTTGCGCATACAGAAAAAGTATCACCAAATTCAGGCAAGACTTTAAAACCAGTTACCGTTGCAGGCGTTGATGGGCCAGCTTCTTTTGCCGGACGACCAGCATAATCAAGTAGCGTACGTACCTTACCATAGGTACTACCAGCCACGATAAATTGCGTAGGCTTTAGAATACCATTTTCAACCAGCAGGCTCACAACAGGGCCGCGACCCAACTCCATGTGTGCTTCAATAACAAGGCCTTCAGCCGGAGCTTCTGTGTCAGCCTTCAACTCTTCAAGATCAGCCACAAGCAGGATAAGTTCAAGAAGCTTATCAAGATTCTGTTTCGTCTTGGCCGAAACTTCAATCATCACCGTGTCGCCGCCCCACTCTTCAGGGGTTAGCTGGTGCTCGGTTGCGAGCTGCTGTTTAACACGATTAACGTCTGCATCTGGTTTGTCGATTTTGTTGATTGCAACAACGATTTTGGCGTGCGCCTGTTCTGCAAAGCGAATCGCTTCTACCGTTTGCGGTTTTACGCCGTCATCTGCAGCAACAACAATTACCACAACATCGGTCAAGGCTGCACCATGCTGACGAAGCGCGCTAAACGCCTCGTGGCCAGGCGTGTCCAGTAGCGTAATCGGTCGGTTTTTGTAGACGGTCTGGTAGGCCGAGATGTGCTGCGTAATACCGCCAGCCTCACCGGTTACTACTTTTGTATCAAGAATTGCGTCTAAAAGACTTGTTTTACCGTGGTCAACGTGGCCCATAACCGCCACAATCGGCGGACGTTCTGTTGCCTTTTCGCTGAAAATACGATCTTTGCGGCGAGCGACCGCAGAGTCGTCGTCTTTCTTTTTCTCGAGCTCAACATCGAGGCCGAGCTCATCAATAATAATCTGTGCTGTTTCCAGGTCAATCCGTTGGTTGACCGTAGCCATAATACCATTTTTGAATAACTCACCGATTAATTTTGTAACCGGCAAATCAAGCTGAACCGCCAGCTCACCCACGGTGATCATATCTGAGATGACTATTTTTTTCTGAGCCATACCGTGCCCCTTTCTGGCGGAGAAGCGGCGCGTTTACCGCGCCGCTTACCCTTTACTGTGCTTATTTCTTTAGACTGAGAGAAATCTTGCGATTCTCTTTGTCGATGTCGAGCACCACAAAGTGCTTCTTCTCGTTGAGCTTGAACAGCTTCTCTGGGTCAGCACCTTCACCTTCACCAAGTTCGGTGATGTGCACAAGCGCCTCGACAGCTGGGCTGATCTGGATAAACGCACCGAATGGTGTAATACGCGTAACCGTGCCCTCTACATCGTCGCCTTTTTTGAACTTCTCAACTTCTTTGACCCATGGGTCTTCCTGAAGTTGTTTGAGGCTCAAGCTGAGACGGTCTTTGTCGATAGCAATGATTTTTGCTTCAACAACTTCACCAACTTTTACATAGTCACTTGGGTTGTTTACACGCTCCCAAGAAATTTCTGAGATGTGAATGAGCCCTTCAATGCCATCAACATTGACGAATGCGCCAAAGTCTACAACACCAGTGATCACGCCCTTAACGACGTCGCCAACTTTGAGTTGCTCAAAGCGCTGCTGCAAACCATCGCGAACGGCTTCCTTCTCTGAGAAGATAAGCTTGTTCTGCTTGCGGTCAGCGTCCAGGACGCGGACTGAAAGCGGCTTGCTTACGATTGCGTTCAAGCGCTGAAGGATTTCATCCTTGTCGGCGCCAGATACGCGTGGATAGTGCTCTGCGCTCAGCTGAGACACTGGCAAGAAGCCACGAATGCCTTCAAGCTCAATCAGCAGACCACCGCGGTTTGCGTCGTACGCAGTAACCTCGATTGTCTCGCCTGCTTCAAAAATGCGCTTAATTTCGTCCCAACCGCGATCTTTCGCAGCTTTACGGAGACTGAGGAGCGCGTAGCCCTCATCCATCTCGGTGTCGACAACGCTTGCAGTAACGCTGTCACCTTCACCAAGGTTACGAACAAAGCCAATCTCGCGGCGTGGTACCAAACCGATACCGTGAGCCCCTAAGTCGACCCAAATCTCGTGCTTTTTAACAGAAAGCACCTTTCCTTCAACTACCTCACCGGAGGCAAGTTGTGCGGCTGCCTCTTCATTCAAGAGGTCATCCATTGTTATAGTGGCGGTTTTAGCCATAGTGTACTAATACACTCCCTTCAAAAGTATTTTCTAAGGGTACGCAGAAATAGAACGCATACCAAAAGATTACCTCTATTATAAGCGAAATGACCTACAAAAGTAAAGGGGTGGGCCTCTGTTCTAAAATGCTTAGCCCTCAAGGTGCCGACGGTAGGTGTTTCGGGCACGGACAAGCTGTCCACCAAAGAATGCGGCAGCCATCATAAGTATCATGGTTGTAATCATGCCGGGCAGCGACGGACCGGTCGCCGGAACGGCTGTTGGTACGGCTGCGGTTTGGTCTTCGGCTTTTTTGTTGTCGGGCGCTGGTGCGGGGGTCGGCGTAGCTGGCTTGGTAGCCGCTACTGGTTTGTCGTCGGTCTTTTTGTCATCGTTCTTGAAGGTTGATGAAGATTTATTTTCGTCGGTTTTTGCAACATCTTTTTTAGATTGATCTGTTGCGGCTGGATTTTGTTTTTGCGGTGTCGGCGCCGTATTCACAGTAGCGAGGGTATGGTTTCGCGACTTCAAAAAGAACATGCCACCAGTGGCGAGCCCGATAAATCCAATTGCTATAACGCTAAAAATCACAACAGAGCGTACGGTATTTGTGGCCATTGCCTTCCCTTCTCAAATATACTCCCCTTTATCATAAAGCCTTTTAAGATGAGGTTCAAGAGAGGCCGTCTATGCTACACTAGGATTATGATTGTGGCCGTTGATATCGGAGGAACAAAAACGCTCGTGGCGAGCTTTATTGATGGCCTACATGTCGCAAACGAGGAGCGTTTTCCGACACCCCAGAACGAGTACGAGTTTATGACAATGCTGCAAGCAACATTGCAAAATTTCGCTGCAGAAAATGCCGACGCCATTTGCGTTGCAGTGCCCGGAATTGTTGATGCAGATGGCGTTGTACTGCGTTGCGGCAATCTACCCTGGACTAATTTCCCCCTGCGCCAGCGGCTTGCCGAGAATTTCTCGTGCCCTATCTATATCAACAATGATGCAAATTTGGCCGGCCTAGCCGAAACGCACAGTCTCGCCGAAATACCTCCTCTGAGCGTATATGTAACGGTCAGTACCGGTATTGGCACTGGCATCATCACGCATGGGCGCCTTGATCAGTCTCTAGCCGGCAGCGAAGGCGGCCATATGCTTTTGCCTACACCAAAAGGCCTTCAAGAATGGGAGGACTTTGCCTCTGGTAAGGCAATCTACGAATCACACGGCAAGCTCGCACGTGACATCCAAGACATCGAAGAATGGCATCGCATTGCTGAAGATTTGGCGCTTGGCTTTCAGGCGCTCATACCGCTCCTTCAGCCAAATATTATAATCATCGGCGGAAGCGTCGGTCGCTATTTTAACCGTTTTGGCCCGCTTTTGTCAGAGACACTTAAAAGCAGAATGCCCGCCTATATCCCTATTCCGCCAATCGTCCAGGCCCAACACCCAGATGAGGCGGTTGCGTATGGCTGCTACTACTATGCAACTCACCAAACTAGTCCAAAAACTACAGTCTGACTTCCCTGCGCTAACGTTTATGGCGGCGGATGATTTTTTATGGTCATCCGAGAAGAAGACTATTTACTATGCACCCGAGAAACACGCACAAATACTGCTGCTCCATGAGCTAGGACACGCACTGTGTGCGCACACTGACTTTGCCTTTGACATTGAGCTGCTATCGCAAGAGCGCGAAGCATGGGAAATTGTACGACGGATTTTGGCAGAAAAGTATACTGTACAACTAGATGACGAGCTTATCGAAGACAGCCTCGACACCTATCGAGACTGGCTTCATAAACGCGCCCTCTGCCCTTCTTGCGGGCTCACAGGCCTTCAAACCAAAACGAGCACCTACGTTTGTGCAAACTGTCGGTGCTCGTGGCGCCCTAATGACGCCCGTCGGTGCGCGCTGAGGCGCTATACGGCTACTGTTTAGGCAGCGAGTGTTACGTCGTCCTGAGAAACAACTGGCGCTGTAACGTCAGCAGTAACTACCTGCTCGACCGCTACGGCTTTACGGCGGCGAGAAATGCGACCACCTTTAGCGCCGGCAAGGCGCGCGAGGTCGCGGTTAGCAGCAAAGCCACCGGTTGTACCTTTTTTGCCACCGGCTGCGCCGATGCGTGCGTAAAAATCTTTACCGTACTTCTTCTTGTTCGTATCAGCGGCTTTTTTGCCACCATTAATCGTACCTGGCATGTGATAATCTCCTGTTAAACTCACACTTGAGATAGTGTTGATATATAATATATCAGCTTATGTTTATAAAGTCAATATTTACATAAGTACTTTTAGATTTTACAGAAGGTATGAAAAAACGTACTCAATCTGAGGGCCAGTGAACAACTCGAATATCACAGTAGGCATAACGCAACGATCGCGCCTGTCGGTCATATATCATGCATCATATAAATCTCGTAGACCGCCCAAAAACGCCACATAAAGAAAAAGACTCAGGCGTTAACCTGAGTCTTTTTATAAAACGGCACCGTGCTAGTTTCCCGCGAAAGCAGTATAATCGCCGCAGCTGGGCTTAACTTCTGTGTTCGGAATGAGAACAGGTGTTTCCCCAGCGCCATGGGCACCGAGCTAACCGTACTCACCATATTAGTGACTACCGTCGTACTCGACGTCCATGCAATGCGCATGAATTAGGTTCTGATAAAGAACAACGTTTTGGTGTTATACACACCAACTACTAGTCAACCTTACCTTATCCGCGATGTTTATACAAGTATAAACGATGCGGATAAGGGCATAAAAAGTCGATTGGACTATTAGTACGCTTCGGCTCCATACATTACTGCACTTCCACCTTGCGCCTATCAAAC
>Ga0075364_10000497_pt1 | contig 19965 bp, 24 predicted proteins | sample EndMetdeltDD1764_FD_71517 | JGI IMG/M metagenome (GOLD analysis project Ga0075364, IMG submission 71517) | Populus endosphere microbial communities from Tennessee, USA - Endosphere MetaG P. deltoides DD176-4 | ecosystem: Host-associated > Plants > Roots > Endosphere | place: USA: Tennessee...
GATGTTGCGGGACAACGCAAACAGCTGACGGCCCATCGCCCCGCCGACCATCGATCCGAGCGTGGACTCGCTGAGCTCGGCGACATCGGCGACCGTGATGATGCCGTGCGCGTGCAACTTCTCGGCCGTCTTCACGCCGACGCCCCAGAGCCGGCGCACCGGCAGAGGATGAAGGAATGCGAGTTCACGGTCCGGCGGCACCAGCAGCAGGCCGTCGGGCTTGGCCTCCTGGCTGGCTACCTTGGCAAGGAACTTGGTGCGCGCGATGCCGACCGTGATGGGCAGACCCACCCGCTCGCGGACCTGCACGCGCAACCGGGCGCCGATCTCGACCGGGGTGCCCGACACCCGCCACAGGCCGGACACGTCGAGGAACGCCTCGTCCACCGACAGCGGCTCGACCATGGGTGTGGTGTCGTGAAACACCTCGAACACCGCGTCGCTGGCTTGTGAATACGCAGACATCCGCGGCGGCACCACGATCGCGTGTGGACACAAGGCGCGGGCCTGGCGACCACCCATCGCGGTGCGCACCCCATAGGCCTTCGCCTCGTAGCTGGCGGCCAGCACGACACCGCCGCCGACGATCACCGGCCGGCCCCGCAGCGCCGGGTCGTCGCGCTGCTCGACGGATGCGTAGAACGAGTCGAGGTCAGCGTGCAGGACGGTCGCACCGGACACGAACATATGTTCGCATCGGGGTCCGACGAGTCGGAGGCCTTCGCGGTAGATTGCGACGGCTCCGAGACGACGAGAGAGCGCCGTATAGCAGGAACCCCCGGGGGATACACATGGGCACCACGCAGGATGGCTATGACGCGATCGCCGACGACTACGCCGCCCGCTTCATGGACGAACTCGCAACCAAACCGTTGGACCGCTTGCTCCTCGAGCTGGTGGCGGATGAAGTAAACGATCTCGGAGCGATCGCCGATATTGGTTGCGGCCCCGGCCATGTCGCCCGTTACTTGCGCGACCTTGGCAAGTCCGCGGTGGGCGTTGACTTGTCGCCTCGCATGATCGATGTCGCCAGGGCCGCGCATCCAGCCATCGAGTTTCATGTCGGGGACATGCATGACCTGCATTTCCCAGACCAGTCCTGGGGCGGGATCGTCGCGCTGTACTCGATCATCCACGTGTCCCCGTCGGAGTTGACCAATGTATTCGCGGAGTTTCACCGCGCACTCCGACCGGGCGGTACGGTCCTCGTCTCATTCCATGTGGGAGACGAAGTCCGACATGTCGAGGAGATGCTCGGCCGGCCGGTCGATCTCGACTTTCATTTCTATGAGCGCGCCCTAGTTGAAGCCTGCCTCGAACACGCCGGCCTGGTGTTGACCGCCTACATCGAACGCCGGCCCTATGAAACCGAGGTAGCGACTACCCGGGGGTACTTGTTGGCTCGCCGGAACGATATTCCGACGAGTCAGAGGCCTTCGCGGTAGATGGCCGTGGTCCAGATGTGCACCAGATTGTCCAGCACGCGGTCGTCGGGGAGCGACGGCTGGTGGCCGGCGAACGACGCGGTCATCACGGACTCGTTCATCAAGTTGAGCGCGGTCGACAACTCGTGCGCGGGCAGCGTGACGGGCGCCGCGCCGCGGGCTCGCTCGGATTCGATCACGCCTGCGATGTGATCGATCCACCGTTGCATGGAGGCGGCCCATAGTTCCTGCGCTTCTGTGCCGGTGGTTTTGGCGGCCACCGCGGCGGCGCAGACCGACCGGTGCGCGCCAAACGTCTTGAAGAACACGTTGATCCCGTTGCGCCAGATCAGGTTGCGGTCCTCTGGACGGCCGTCGATGAGGCGCTCAAGCGCTGCGTCGGCCTCGGCGATGACCCGCTCGAGCAGCGTCAGCAGCACCGCGTCCTTGGACGGGAAGTAGAAGTAGAACGTCGGCCGGGAGATCCCGGCGCCTTTGGCGAGGTCGTCGACCGAGATATCGCTGAGCGGGCGCTGTTCCATCAGCCGCTCGGCGGTGGCCAGAATCGCCAGTTCACGATCGTCACCAGAGGGACGGGCGGATCGACGGGCGCGCCCGGCGCGGGGCTGGTTGACGGTGGTCACGGCCTTGACTTTACATGGTGTCGAGTTTCTCAACACACTGTTGACTGCGTCGACACGGTGTTGATAGCTTTACAGCATGACTGAATTTGTCGACGTCGTCATCGTCGGAGCCGGCATTTCCGGCATCAGCGCGGCCTGGCACCTGCAGGACCGCTGCCCCAACAAGAGCTACGTGGTGCTGGAGCGCCGCGAGAACCTCGGCGGCACCTGGGACCTGTTCAAGTACCCGGGCATCCGCTCCGACTCCGACATGTTCACGCTGGGCTTTCGCTTCAAACCGTGGACATCCGAGAAGGCCATCGCCGACGGCCCGTCGATCATGTCGTATCTGAAGGAGACTGTCGCCGAGTCCGGCATCGACAAGCACATCCGATACGGCCAGAAGGTGGTCGCCGCCGACTGGTCCGATGCGGACAACCGCTGGACGGTCCGGGTCGAGCGGGACGGCGAAGAGGTGGAGATCTCCGCTGCGTTCCTGTTCGCGTGCAGCGGCTACTACAACTACGACGAGGGCTACTCGCCGGAGTTCGCCGGTTCGGAGGACTTCGAGGGCACGATCATCCACCCGCAGCACTGGCCGGAGAAGCTGGACTACGCGGGCAAGAAGATCGTCGTTATCGGCAGCGGTGCGACCGCGGTGACTTTGATTCCGGCCCTTGCTGATTCGGGCGCCGGACACGTCACGATGCTGCAGCGTTCGCCGACCTACATCGGCGCGCTGCCCGATGTGGACCCGTTCACCGTGCGGACGAACAAGGCGCTGCCGGACAAGCCCGCATATGTGCTCAACCGGTGGAAGAGCATCCTGTTCCAGTCGGCGCAGTACAACATCAGCAGGCGCTTCCCGAACTTCATGCGCAAGACGCTGATGACCATGGCGCAGCGGCGGCTGCCCGAGGGCTACGACGTTGCGAAGCACTTCGGTCCCAGCTACAACCCGTGGGATCAGCGACTGTGCCTGGCGCCCAACGGGGATCTGTTCAAAACGATCCGCGCGGGTAAGGCGGACGTCGTCACCGACACCATCGAGCGGTTCACCAAAACGGGCATCAAGCTGGCCTCCGGTGAAGAGCTGGAAGCCGACATCATCGTCACCGCAACCGGTTTGAACCTGCAGTTGTTCGGCGGTGCCGTGGTCAAGCGCAACGGCGTACCGATCGAGCTCAACGACACCATGGCCTACAAGGGCATGATGCTGACCCACATGCCCAACATGGCGTTCACCATCGGGTACACGAATGCGTCGTGGACCCTGAAGGCGGACCTGGTTTCGGAGTTCGTCTGCCGCGTTCTCAATTACATGGACGCCAAGGGCTTTGACACCGTCGAGCCGACGCATCCGGGCAATTCGGTCGACGAGCGCCCGCTGATGGACTTCACCCCCGGTTACGTGCTGCGCGCTTTGGACTACCTGCCGAAGTCGGGACACGTCGCCCCGTGGCGGCTCAAGCAGAACTACCTGCTGGACCTGCGGCTCATCCGGCGCGGCAAGGTCGATGACGACGCGCTGAAGTTCACCAAACACCGTGCGCCGGTGAAGGCTTCGGCCTAGTTCCTTAGGCGCGGTTAGCCTCTGGCGACGACGACGATGCCGTCGTCGTCGCTGTAGGCGATCTCGCCCGGCCTGAACAACACCCCACCGAACTCGACGGCGACATCACGCTGCCCGTCGCCGGTCTTGGTGCCCTTGCGCGGATTGGTGCCGAGTGCCTTGATGCCGATGTCGAGCGTGCGCAGGGTCGCCGCGTCGCGGACCGCGCCGTTGATGATCACCCCGGCCCAGCCATTGTCGACGCCAAGGCCGGCGATGACGTCGCCGACCAGCGCGGTGTGCAGCGAGCCGTCTCCATCGATCACCAGCACTCCGCCGTCGCCTGGCTCTGACAGCACCGACTTGAGCAGTGCATTGTCCTGAAAGCACCGCACGGTGGTGATCGGGCCCGCGAACTGCGACCGGCCGCCGTACTGGGTGAATTGCAGGTCGCAACTGCGCACGTCGGAGCCGATCTCGTCGACCAGGTCAGCGGTGGGGCGGGGCTCGATGATCACCGGCCGATGTTAGCGAGTGGATTGGTGGAGACCGTCGGGCTCATGTGGCGTCGCGCACGGCGCGGGCGATCTCGCCCCAACGGCCCAGCCGGTCAGGGTTGCGGGCGATGTCCTCGACGGTCAGATACGAAGTGATCCGCTCGGCCACGCCGCCGTAGCGCTCGACGATGCGGTCGGCGACCTCGTCCCACCGGCCGACGATGGCGTAGACGTCGAGCATCTCGTCGGTGATGGTGTCCGCCATCCCGTCCACGTCACCCGCCTTGAGCCGGTCGTTGAGCTTGGCCGACGTCCCCTCGAAGCCGAGGTCGTCGAACTGGAACGCGTAGTTCTTGGTCGAGCCGTAGAAAGCGATCTGAGTCCGGGCCCGGCGGGCGAGGAACGCCCGCTCCTCGGGTGTGTCTCCGGGGACGATGAACACCGGGATCAGCAGATCGATGTCGGCCGGGTCGCGAGCGGCCCGCTCGGCGCCGGCTCGCACGTTGGGCAGCAGGCGGTGTTCGAGGTAGTGCATCGAGTGCAGCGGGTGCACGTGCACACCGTCGGCCACCTCGCCGGCCATCGCCGTCATCCACGGCCCGACGGCGGAGATGTCGACCTTCACGTCACCGTGCTCGTGGACCGGCGGCCGCCATTGGTCGGGCAGCAGAGACAGTTGGTAGTACGGCCCGTCATGGGCCAGCGGGCGTTCGCCGCGGAAGGCCGCGAATATGTCCTTGACTGCCAGCACGTAGTCGCGCAGGCGCGGGCCGGGCGGCTCGAAGGTCGCGCCGTAGCGCCGCTCGATATGTGCCCGTACCTGGCTGCCGAGGCCGAAGCGGAACCGGCCACCGGTGTTGTCGGCGAGCTCCCACGCGATGCTGGCGGCGACCATCGGGCTGATCGGGAATGCCACGGCGATGCCGGTGGAGACGATGAGCGACGGCGCTGCGGTCGCCGCGGCGGCGATGCTCATCCACGGTGTCTGACCGGTCTCGGTAAACAGCATCCCTGAGAACCCGGCCTGCTCGACACGTCGCGCGAGGTCGGCGGCGTCGGCCCACCGCGTAGGTCCGACCATCACGTCAATGTTCATTGCGGTACCCCTTGCAGCCCGGATGTGATGTGCGAACGGATCTTTCGGCGGTCATGCCATGGTCAACCCGCCGCTTACCGACAGCGTCTGGCCGGTGATGAAGGCGGCATCGTCGGACGCGAGGAACACGATCGCCGGCGCGACGTCGTCGGCCGTCGCCAGGCGCCGCATCGGGATCGCCCGAGTCAGCGCGTCGACGAACCGTTCGCCCGTACCGAGTTCGCCGGCCATCGTGCGGATCATCGGAGTGTCGGTCGGCCCCGGGCACACCACGTTGACGGTGATCCCGTGGCGGGCGACCTCGCGAGCGACGCTCTTCGAGAACGAGATCACCGCACCTTTGGCGCCTGCGTAAATCGACTCGAGCGACGAGCCGACGCGGGCAGCTTCGGAGGCGACCGACACGATCCGGCCGCGCTGCCGCTCGATCATGCGCGGTAGCGCGGCGTGCACGGTGTTGAGTGTGCCCACATAATTGACGGCGATCACCCGCTCCCAGAACTCGGGCGTCGTATCCACGAAGGGTATGAAGCGGTCCCAGCCCGCGACGTTGATCAACGCCTGGACCGGTCCGACCTCGGTCTCGACAGTATCGATCGCGCCGGCGACCGCCGCCGTGTCGGCCACATCGAGCCCGATGCCGCGGTGTCCCTCACCGGAAAGTCCCGCGGCGAACTGCGTCGCAGCGCCCGGGTCGACATCGATCACCGCCACTTGCCAGCCGTTCGCGGCGAGTCGGTGGCAGACCGCAGCCCCGATCGCTCCCGCGCCCCCGGTGACGATCGCCACGCGTCGGTCGTGAGCGATCATCTGCGACCCCCCAAACCCCGCTGATCTCGGGTTATCGGAGCCTCAGCGTAGCTTCACGACCACGATGTCGTGCAGGAACTGCGCAAGCCCCGGTTCGACGTCGTCGTAATAGCGGGTGAACCGTTCGTCGGCCAAGTACATCTCCACGAGGTTGCGCTGCATCTCGTCGTCACAGTCGTAGAACCGCTCGATCGATGCGCGGTGCCGCGCCGCGAGGTCGTTGGCTTCCGCGGAGCCGGGTGCGACTCCGTTGCGCTTGGCCTGTGCCAGGTCAGCAAGCAGCACGTCTCCTTCGGCCTTGATCGCGATCCAGTCCTGCTTGCCGAACTGCGAAACCCGTTGCTGTGACTGCTTCCACGCGTCCGTCGCACCCCAGCGCTCCTCGGCCTCGGCCGCGTACTCCGATCCGAACGTGGTGGTGCCGAAGATCTCGACCTGTTCCTCCGCGGTCAGCTGGATGCCCTCGCGGTGTGCGTTCATCAGTTCCTCCACTGCCTTGATGGTGTGCTGCAACCGCTCGGCCTGGTCCAGCAGCAGCTCGTGCTGCCGACGGAGGTGCTCGAGCACATCCGCACTCGAGTCGTCGAGGACCTTGCGGATCTCGTCGAGCGGCAACCCGACGGAGCGGTACACCAGCACGAGGTGCAACCGCTCGATATCGGAGTCGGTGTAGCCGCGGTAGCCGGCCGGGGTGCGGACGCTCGGCACCACCAGCCCGATGTGGTCGTAGTGGTGCAGGGTGCGCACGGAGACACCCGTGAGGGCGGCTACCGCGCCGACGGTGTTGGCGTCCACGCCGCCACTATCGACCCTGACGCCACGTGAGGGTCAAGCCGATTTCGATCTGGTCAGTCGTCGGAGTGCCGGCGCGCGAGAAGCACTACAAGAATCGCCAGCACACCGGCTGCGATGGCGGCGACCAGCGGCAGCCGTGACGGCTCGGGGCCGATCAGCGGCGTCGTGGCGGGACCGGAGACGGGGTTGGGCGCACTCGCAACGGTGGATTTAGCTTGCGCCGCCGCCTCTTTCGCGGCCGACGTGAGGTCGCCGTTGGTGTCGGCCAGTTTCGAGGCGGCAGGCGCCTTCTTGGGCGGAGCCGTCTTCGCGGCGGCCTTTTTGGCGGCCTTCTTCGCCGGCGCCTTCTTCACAGCCTTTTTGGCGGGTGCCTTCTTCGCAGCCTTGGCCGGTGGCGTCTTCGCCGGAGGCGAGGGTGGTTCGGCGGCAGGCGGGACGGATTCCGCGCCGGGAGCCACGGCCGGGGGTACGGCGTCAGGCTTCTCGTCGGGTCGATCCTGCTGGTCTGCCATATGGCTGCTCCTTTGCAGTTTCTCGTATACCCCGCAGTTGTCCCCATCATGCCAGGCCGGGTTGGGCGCTAGCCCGTGACGGCCAGGGCGGCCGCCAGGGTCAGCGCGACGGCCATGATCGCCAGTTCGACCAGCGACCGCGATCGCGACACCACCGCCGTGGCGCGGTGCGAACGCGCGGCCGGCAGCCACATCGTCCGGTTCCGGTACGCCACCACGACCAGCACCACCGTCAGCGCGACCTTCGCCGACAGGAGCCGGCCGTATCCCGTCGCATACAGCTGACTCGGCGAGGAGATCGTCACGGCCGCGCCAAGTACACCGCCCACCAGCAGCGCCGCCACACATATCAGGGACAGCTGTGAGAACCGCGGCAGCACCCTGGCCCACTGGCCGCGGTGCTCGACCGTGAGCATCAGCGCCGCCAGCACGCCGCACCACAGCGCGGCCGCCAGGGTGTGTACGGATACGGCCACCCCGCCAAGTGCACTCTCGGCGAAATGTCCGGTGAGAGGACGCGCCGCCACACCGGCAGCGGCGAAACCCGCGACCGCGACATTCATCGACACCGAACGCGGCGCCGTCGCCACTGCCAGACCCACGAGGCCCGCTGCCGCCGCGCTGAACAGTCCGGACCGTCCCGCAGTCGTGTGCAGGGCGAAGTCGACAGCGGTGTGTAGGCCGAGCCGGGATACCGGGACAGCCGCGGCCTGTGCGGCTGCCACACCGAGCCGGAGCAACTCGGCAAGCAGCCAGATGGCCGCGGCGATCGTCAATGCGGCAGTGACACGGCGGATCAGCTCACCGCGGTATCGATCGATGTCGAGCATCGGCACCGCAGCCAGACCCAACGTGACGACAGCCGAGCCGTCGGCCAGGGCCCGCACCAGCGTCGCCGCCAGTGAGTTGTGCTGCCGCGCGAGCGACCACGCTGCCAACGACGCGACCACCACGACTAGGGCTCCGGCGGCCACCGCCCGTTGACGGGTCACCTCTGCCGTCGCACCGCCCAGAACGCACCCGCGGCGACGATCACGCCAGCTCCGACGAAGAACGGCCACACCGGAATTCCGTCACCGGATGGATTCGTCGTTGACGCCGAAGGGCCGGGGGTGCCGGTGCTGGCCACGGTGAGCCGGAACGACCAGGACCCGGAGACCGCGTGCCCGTCGGCCGACGTCACCCGGTAGTTCACCGTGTAGGTGCCGGACGGGCCGAGCGGTCGTACGCCGACGCTGATCACCGCGCCGTCCACCTGTGGGTCACCGGTCGACCACAGGTTGCCGTCGGGGCCGACGACCGTCATCGCCGCGAACTGCTGTTGCAGGGCCTCGTTGAACGTCGCACTGACCCTTTGCGGAGCCTGGGACAGCTCGGTGTTCTCGACGGGGTCGGTTGCGACGCGCGTGGCGTGCGCCGACGCGGCGCCGGCGCCTGCGATCGCCATCACGGTCAACGAAACGGCCATAATCAGCGTCGCGAGAAGGCGATTCACGCTCAGACCAGGCCGAGCCGCGCCATCAAGTCGGCTTCGATGCCGTCGAGCTGCTGGGCAATCGCGGCGTGCGCTGCGCGACGGCGCGACGCAGGCATGTTCTCGGCTGCCGTGACGGCGGCCGACAGATCATGAAGCCGCTCGGTGATCGCCGCGACGAACTGCTTGGTCTCGGCGTCCTTCGGCTTCTTCTCCGCGACCTGTGCCAGTGAGTGCTCGGCCCCGGCGATCCTCGCCGATAGCGCGGCGCCGTGCCCTGAGAACTGGCCGATCTGGCTGAGCGGAACGCCCAGCCGGTCGGCCCGGCGTTCATCGATAAAACCGCGCGCGGCGATGGCGGCACGGTAGACCAGCGGGACCACAACAGGTGCGAGTAGCCGGGTCACGGTGAGCACGCGACGAATCCGTGTGGGGGAGAACAACTTACCTTCGCGGGCCGCCTTCAGCTGCGTCTCCGCGACCTTTACCGCGGCCCTGTCACTGTCGCGCTGCGCTCTGAGTTGTGCCTTGAGCGCGTTGGTTTCGGCCCTGTGAGCAGCCTTGATGCGACGGGCTTCGTTCTTCGCGGCGAGCCTGGCCTCGAGTTTGGCCTTGGCCTTGATGGCGCGGGCCTCGGCCCTGCGGGTGGCGCGGGTTTTGCGCTTGAACAGGCTCATCCCGGCGGCCCTCCCGGTCATTTCGTTGATGATGCATGACAAAGCAGTGACGGTGCAGCCCAACACTATCGTCCGGAACATCTGCCACTCCGGTGTGTCCCGGTCGCGAGTACATTCAGATCCACAGCAAACCGTGCAGCGCGCTTGTGCGAGAATTCGTCGGATCTGGTGATTTAGCGGGCTGTTTACGCCTTGAAGGGTGGTAGCGACGTGGGTTCGCGTGTGCATGGCGCCGCGTCGGCCTGCTTAGTGGCTTCCGGCCTATTCCTGTGTGGCCTTGGCGGGGCGCTGGCCATCGCCGACCCCCAGCCGTCCCCCGGGAGTCCTGGCGGTACGCACGTGGACGAGGCGCCGGGTAAGGGACCCACGGCCCATTCCGACGGCACCGGCGGAAAACATGACACCGGCGACAAGGACGACACCGGCGACAAGGACAAGACCGGCAAGGACGAGACCGGTAAGGACGAGACGGGGAAGGAAGAGGCGGGGAAGGAAGAGACGGGGAAGGCCGAGGCCGGCATCAGCGGGAATCCGAGTAACGGCAACTGCGGCAACGACGGGAGCAACGGCAACGCGCAACACTGCGGCGGCGGGAGCTCGCCGTCGAGTCCGCCGAGCCAGACATCGCCGACGCAGACCACACCGGAAACAACGGAACCGGAAACGAGCACGACTCCATCTCCTTCGACATCGCCCTCGACTTCTCCTTCGACGACCAGTCGAACGACGACCACTAAGTCGACGAGCGAAACCACCACTGCGACCACGACCTCTGCGCCCGGATTGCCTGCGCCAGGAGGTGGCGGCGGAGGCGGCGGCGGGGGCGCCGTTGAGGTCCCGTCCGGCCGTCTCCCGGAAGTGCCGCAGATGCAGCTGCCGCCTGAGCTGATGCCACCGGCCACGGAACCGTCTGCGATCGGCGCCGTGCCGGGCGTCGGCGCAGCGGCCTTGGAGCTTCCGATTCCGCCAATCACGCTTCCGGTCATCGTTGCGCCTGTCATAGGCCTCGGAGGTGGCGGTGGGTCGCCCGGCGCCCCGGCGTTGCCGGTTGCCCCGCGCGGTGTGGCAGCTGAGCCACCCGCGGGGCGGGAACCGTTGCCTGCCAACGCGGGCAGCAACGTCGCCGTTCCCGCGGCCTCGTACCGTATCGGTTACACCGAGTATTTGCGGAGCGCGGGGTTGTCCCAGGTCGCGGCCTTGGCAGTACCCGGGGTTGCGGGCATGCTTGTACTCACCGGCGCCGGGGGATTGGTTGGATATCGCCAGGCGAAGGCGGGCCGTGCGGTACACACAGGCGGTACAGCACGGTTTGTGAACTGACAAACTGCCCGCCCTTGCGGGGGCGGACAGCGCATAGTGGACTCGTCGATAGGGGGATTTATGCCTGCCAGCCGCCGCGTCACCCGCGCCGTCGGTGAGGTGCTCGATCTCGCCCCACGCCGCGGGGAAGTGTCATTACCCCGTCTCGTCGAAGCCGTCAGCGAGGATCGGGAACGCCCGATCGAACTCAAGATGGCCGACCTGCCGCCCGGAGTGTGCGGGCAGTGGCGCCAGTACGCCGATCGCGACGTGTTCTTGATCCAGAAGGGCCTGCCTGCCTGGGATCGGACCCTGGCTCACGAGCTCGGACATCTGGTGCTCGGCCACGAAGGCATCCCGGTCGTCCAGGCCGCACGCGAAAACGTCGACCTGGCAAGCTCCGATCTGATCGGATACATGCTCAACCAGCGGACCGGCTGCATGGGCCCCGCCGGCGAGGACGCCGAACAGGAAGCCGAAGACTTCGCGGCCCTGCTCATCTACCGCCTCGGCCGGCTGCCGTCGGATCGCTCCTCTATCGTCCAGGTCCGACTCGGAGAGGCGTTTGGTTGATCATCTGGGTGATCGCCGGTCTCCTTGGATTGGCCACCGGCCTGCGAATTGGCTGGGCCCTGGTCAACAAGCAATCCCTGGTGAGCACCGCGATGATCCTCGCGCTGGGCAGCCTCGGGTTGGTGGCAGCACTCAACTGGCAGCCGTTGACGCTGCTGATCGACACGGTGCTGCACTGGCCCAACATTTCGATGGGGTTGTCCCAGGTCGCGTTGATCGGCTGCGCGGCGGGCAGCTGCGTGATGATCACAACGGTGTCCTCGGAGCGATCTCCTGCCACCATTCACAAAATTGCTATGGCGCAGTACAGCGTTGCCGGGGTGATCGCGGTCGTGAGTTTGGTGATCTTCTTCGGCGCCGGCCAGCAACCGGAGATGTCGCCAGAGGAGTACCTCAAGCGGAACCTCGGCTCAAGCGGCGGGGGGTTGCAGTGGCTGCTGCCGCTGCTCTATGTGTTGTTGGCGCTGAGCTTGGTGTCGTGGGCAGGCATGCGGCACTCCAATCGCAGCAGGCGTGGTCGCGCCCTGTTCGTCTTCACCATCGGCATCGTGCTGATCGTGCTGGCGTCCGCGTTCTTCTTGCTGCGGGCCGCGGGTAACACTCAGCTCGTCGGAGTCGGTGCGGCCGCCACCCTGCTGGGCTGCGCAATGTTGGTGGTCGCCGCGGGGTCCCTGCTGCCCAGCGTCGAAGACTGGTTCGGCGCCCGCTACGAGCTGCGCACGATCCAGCCCATTCTCACGGAGCTCGGCCGGCGCCATCCCGATGTCGGCATCGGGGTGCGTCCCCGCGGACCGCTGGTGTTCAGGGTCGCCGAGCGGATGTCGCTGATCTCAGACGCACTGTTTCTGGAGGCTACCGCCGCCGATGCCACCAGGAAGAGACCGATCGACGCCACGGGCGCACGACCCACGCGTGAACTCGACGAGGTGGACGACGGATCGGTGGTCGAATCGCCGTCGGTGCCGCCGAAGGAGCAGGCGGGCGCGATCGCGCAGTGGATCTACGCCGGGCGAGAGGCCGCACCGGAAGGCACTAGCGCGACGTTCCCCGGACTTGGCTGGCTGCGCCAACCCGCGTCGTATTCGGACCGTGAATGGATCCTCGAGATCGCACAGCAGTATCGCGAGCTCGCACTGTTCAAGGGTGGGACGGCCTAGGCGACCGAATTTCCCAAATTCGCCGGACGCCGCTTTGCGGCGGGCGGCGGGCTAATCGTCCAGGTGCTCCCGGCGACGCAGCTCATCAACCTTCAGGGCGATGTCCTGTTGGGCCTCTGCGGACAACCCGACCGTGCGCGCCGCAATACGGCGAACACCCTCGTCGCGCATATTCGCCAGCCAGGTCAATTCCTTGTCGAGCTTCTCGTAGTACTCGTCGTCGGTGAAGTAAGCCGGCTTGATACGGAAGAAGTTGGCAAGGGCTGCCATGGTGGCTGCCGAGGGGTTGGTGCGGTTGCCTGAGCGCAGCTGCGACAGGTACGGAGCTGACATCGTGATGCCTTCAGCCTTGAGCGCGGCAATGACCTCAGCGGACGTGTGCGGGCCACGTCCGGGGGGGTAAACCGTGTCGAACAGGCGGTTCAAGCGGTCTGAGAAGGTGTTGCTCATCGATTTGACCTCCACATGCGTGACGAGCGAGTTTCATAGGGCGGCGTATTTGCTGATCATCGTAGCGAGACTTGTGCCAACAACCAAGTGCAAACCGCAGAAAAGTTAACCCGCCTTTTCGTTACTTGTGGCCGCTACAGGTCTTAACGGCGTTGTCGGTTGCGCCGGCACCGACATCCTACGGTGCGCCGAAGCAAATAATAACGGTTGCGTGTAGATGACTTTCCTGTGAGTCCGACATAGTTCGTCACAGGAACCCCGATGTTCACCACGGGCAACTGCAATCACGTCCCGCGAAGCGGAATCATGTGTTTGCTAGTTGTGTAGGCAAGCGGGTGGGGGTAAAGACCGCCGGCCCGCTCCCCGGCACGTGGCACCTGATAGCGAGGTAGCCGTGGAAACCTGGTCAGTCGTTTGACCGACAGTAGCCAGCCGGGGGGCGGCCCAGATCCGCCGACGATTCAAGCGGCGGAAGGGCCAGCGGATGCTCGCGACGGCTGCGGAGAACGGCCACCACGGCCGCGGTCGCGGTTGCCACGACAACGGCCGCGGTGACACTCAACGCCACCCACCGGAGGCCGAGAGCGCCGTCGAAGAGCAACCACAGACCGAAAAGCAGGAACAGCACGCTGGCCATGCCGTGCAGAAAGTGCTCGGGCAACCGCTTGTGCAGAACCGCACCCACGGCGATGGCTACGCCGTCGGCGAGCACCATGCCCGCCGTCGCACCGATCCAGACCCCGGCCCAGTTGTGATCGCTGGCCAGGGCGACGGTGGCGAGCATCGTCTTGTCGCCGAGTTCAGCAAGAACGAACGAGGAGATGACGGCGAGCAGGACGTGTCGCGGTTCGGCGACCTTGACCACCTCGTCTCGGCGAGCTGAGCGACCCCCCCGCCATGTCCACACCGCGAACAGAAGGAAGGCGATCGCCGCGGCGAAGGCGATCGGTCGCTGCGGCAGCGTGAGCCCAAGGAAGTGGCCGATCGTCACCGAAAGCCCGTGCACCATCAGCGATGCGATGCCGACGCCAGACAGCACGACCCACCACCGGTGGCGCAGGGCGTAGGTCATGGTCATCAGCTGGGACTTGTCGCCGAGTTCGGCGACGAATACCACCGAGAGACTGACCAGTGCGGCGGTGAGCATTGGGAACGACCTTTCGACACGTCGCCGACGGGCCAATTGTTCGCGACCCGTCAGACTTCGGTCGAAGGTCTCGCCCACCGCATTGCGGTTCGCCGGCCGGGCCCCGCGCAATAATGCTCCTCGCGTGCGCGGCTGCCAGTATGTCGACACGGCGATTGGGGGCTACTCCCCTTCGCTGACTCCATCGACGATAGCGGCCATTGAGCGGGCGCGCCATTTGGATCGGTGAGTTCGGGGACCCGAATCGAGCATTCCGGCTGACGAATCAAATGGTTCGAAAACCCTTATGCCGCAAGCAGCATGGCCAAGATAGCGGTGTCGGGATGGCTGATCGGGTCGACACCCACCCGGCTCACCATCGACGTCACCGTTCCGTCGGACTCTGCCTCGACCCATGCCGCCCGATGCTCGAGGCCAAGGTGGGGCAGGCCGGGAAGCAGCACGCAGCCGGATGCGGCGCCTGTGCACTCGGGCAGGGAAGGCATGGTTTCCGACGGTGGGTGAAGCATCAAGAGCGCCTGCGGCTGATGGCCTGCGAAATACCCTGGCGGCACCGCAGATTCGCCGACGACCGTGCCCTCTGCGACCACCAGGCCCACGGTGTTCGGCTGGGGTTCGTCGGGCAACTCTTCGCGCGCACCGAAAATTGTTGTGGTGGAAAGCAATCCAGGCAGCGATGCTACGCGCACGGCGACCATCAGAAGTTGCGCCCACTCCTTGGTGGAATCCGGCCACCGACCCGATATCACGAATCCCTTGAGTGATCCGCGTGAATGAAACGGGGCGATCTCGATCGCCCGACCGGACCCCATGTCCATCTCGCCTCCACGCCGCCGGTGTTCGACGCCGGCCGAGCCGGCAAATTGAACCTGAGCCCGACACGGCTGTGGGTCGATCAATTCAGAATGCGCAGGTTCCGGCCAGGGTGCAAGCGGGACACGCAAATCAACGGCCGCGGCTGTGTGGACCCCTGACGGTCCACAGCACCCGGTAGGAGCCGGCTGCGGGCACCCACCCGAACTCCCGCGAGTCGATGACACCGGGCGCTCGGGGGTTGTCGGAGTGGGCCTCGAATGTCGCGTTGCGGCCCGCACCACGCACGCCGCCGACACGCTTGACGAGCCACCGCGACGGCAGTGTCGGGTCGCGAAACACCCGCAACTGTCCGATTCGAGGACCGCCGCCGCGCAACGCCACCAGGCCGTCACCCGGGCTGAGCGTCGGCCGCATCGAGTCCTCGACAACGGCGAACCGGCGCAGCGGCCAGCGTCGCAACGGATGGTTCGGGCCCATCCCCTGAGGGTAAGTTAGGGCCATGCTGCATCGACTTTTCGCCAACGCCACCCCTGCCCATGCCCACTGCGACCTGTACTGCGGCGTCTACGATCCCGCCCAGGCCAAGATCGAGGCGCTCTCTTGCCTGAAAACCCTCCAGAAGTACAAGGACTCCGACGATGAGCACTTCCGCACCCGCGCGATCATCATCAAGGAGCAGCGCGCCGAAGAGGTCAAGCATCACCTGATGGTGCTGTGGGCCGACTTCTTCACCAAGGAACACTTCGAGCAGTTCCCCAATCTGCACCAGCTGTTCTGGGATGGGGTTCACGGCGCGGGTGACGTGAAGAAGTCGACCGATGTCGCCGACGCCGAGAAGCTGCTCAAGACGATCGATGAGATCGCCGACATCTTCTGGCAGACCGAGAAGGCCAAGGGCATGGGGGTCTACCCGCCTGCCTGAGAACCACCCGTCATAACAACGATCCGCGGCTCATTGACTTCGAGCCGCGGATCTTTTTCTTCCAGCCTCTGACTTCGGCAGGGTTCAGAACAGAACGATAAGGGCCAGAATGCCCAACAGCACGAGCGCGATGACGCCGGCGCGCAGGCACGCCATCATCTGGCCGCTGGCATAAGCATGCGAGGAGTGCCATTCAGACGGCGGCACTGCGGATCCCGGACCCATCGGATGTGACGCCATCAAACCCTCCTGACCTGCACGATCTTTGGCCCTCCCCCAGTGAGATCTGTCACAACGTCTCGTGTGACGCTGATCATAGCCCCTCTTGTGGCGGGTGAAAAATCGACACCGGCATCGTCAGAACCGCGCGTGAGCGCCCGCCGTTCCACCGGCGCTCAGGTTGTGGATAACGGGCTGATCCGAGCGTCACGGAAGCGGTTCCGCGGTCCCTCCAGCAAATCCGACCGGGCTTGGTGAACCTCGCCAGGCGGAGTCGCACAGGTGGCCCGAATGGACGACAAGGCCCGTCCACGGTCGGCGTGCGCAGTCGGAAACTTAGTCTGGCAACCCATTTCGCTCGCGGCCTCTGCGCCTGTTGATCGGCGGCCACCGCAGAGCAAGGTTATCCACAGTAACTTGCAGCAAGCTCACAGATTCAGCGGCTCAAACGGGGTTTCGGCCGCTGGAGGGCTGTGGATGAACCTGTGGAAATTGTGGATAGCCCGGCATTGCTGACGCTGCGCCAGGGCGGGTCGCATGGGCATCGCGGTGGAGCGCAGGCGGCGCGCCGTGTCAGCATGAACGGCATGGACGAGGTGGAGGTCGCGCAAGCGCAGATCGTCGATGTTCCCTCGACGTTCGACGGGCCGGTGGTCCTACTCGATGTGCGCGAGGACGACGAATGGCAGCGCGGTCACGCGCCAGGCGCGCAGCACATTCCGATGGGCCAGGTTCCGTCGCGCATCGGCGAGATCAGCGCCGACGCGAAGCTGTTCGTGGTGTGCCAGGCCGGTGGTCGATCGCAACGGGTTGCGCAGTATCTGGCCCGCAACGGCTACACCCCGGTGAACGTCTCGGGAGGCATGCTGGCCTGGGCAGGTGCCGGCCGTCCGGTGATCACCGACGACGGCGCCACGGGCGTCATCTGACAACTCGCCGCTAGGCTGGTCCGATGATCCAGGTGTGTTCTGCGTGCGGAACGCGGTGGAACGTGCGCGACCGTCGACGGGTCTGGTGCCCGCGCTGCCACGGGACGCTTCTCGCGCCGTCGGGCCCCGCACCAGGGGCCGAGTGGAGCGCCCATCCGGCGGGTGCGCCGGTCGGGCCAAGCGGGCTGGGGTCGCCGCCGTCGGGCGCGGGGCACCCACCGTCGCGACGGTTGCCGCCCGGATATCGCTGGATCGCGGTGCGGCCTGGCGCCGCCCCGCCTCTGCGCCGCGGCAGGCGGCCACTCGGGCCTACCCCTCGCTATGGGGTCATCCCCAGGTGGGGTCTTGTTGACCACTTCGAGGCTCCCGAACTGCGGGCGGCCGCGCCGCGTAGCGGCCCGTCCCTCGCGATGGTGCGTGCCACCCTCCTGTCGACGATCGTGGTGCTCGGTGTTGCCGCACTGGTGCACGTGGCGCGCTACGCACTTCTGATCGTCAATCGATCGGTGTTGTTGAACAAGGTGGTGGCGTTCGCAGCGACCTGGTTGGGCGTGCTCGCCAGCGTCGTCGCGATGTTCATGGTTGTCGCCAGCGCTGTGGTGCTGACGAACTGGCTGATCTCCCGGCGGGCCGCGGCCTTCGCGTACCACCGGCGCGAAGATCCACGCCCGACTTGGGCGCTGCGGGCGGGTTGCCTTGTGCCGCTGGTGAATCTGTTGTGGGCGCCGGTATTCGTTATCGAGGTGGCCGGCGTCGAGGAGCGGCTGAAATGGCTGCGCAGGCCGATCGTGGTGTGGTGGATCGTCTGGATCTTCAGCACCGCGGTGGCGGGGTTCTCGATCGCGACAAGTTTCACCCAGGATCCGCAGGGCATCGCGGACAACACGGTGACGACGATCGTCGCCTACCTGTTGGGGCTTGCGGCGCTGCTGTTGGCCATGAAGGTGTACCTCGGCTTCGAGCGCCAGCCGGTGGAGCGGCCCGCCAAGCGCTGGGTGATCGTGCGCGATGACCAGAAAGACGAAGCCGCTTCGGTCGAGAACCTAGCCGCCAACCGAAGCGAACCCGAGCCCGAACCGGCCGCTCCGGTTGAGTCTGAAGGGCAGAACCCGGCAGCATAGCGGTATGAACTCGGGCGACGGCACGCTCGGCGGCCATCCGTTCGTGGTGGCACACAGGGGCGCATCGGCCGAACGTCCAGAGCACACCCTTGCGGCTTACGAGCTGGCACTGGCGGAAGGCGCCGACGGTGTCGAGTGCGATGTCCGGCTGACCCGCGACGGCCACCTGGTGTGCGTGCACGACCGGCGGGTGGACCGGACCTCCAACGGCACCGGACTGGTCAGCGAGATGACCCTGGCGCAGATGCGTGAACTCGATTTCGGGGCATGGCATCCCAGTTGGCGCGCCGACGGCACCAACGGTGACACCGGGCTGTTGGCCCTCGACGACCTGGTTTCCCTCGTCCTGGACTGGAGCCGACCCGTCAAGCTCTTCATCGAGACCAAGCATCCCGTCCGCTACGGCGCGCTGGTGGAGAGCAAGGTGCTGGCCTTGCTGCACCGGTATGGCATCGCGTCGCCGGCGTCGGCCGATCTGTCCCGCGCAGTGGTGATGTCGTTCTCGGCAGCAGCGGTGTGGCGGATCAGGCGCGCCGCGCCGATGCTGCCCACGGTGCTGCTCGGCGAGACCTCCCGCTACCTCGGTGGCGGCGCAGCCACCACCGTCGGCGCCACTGCGGTAGGGCCGTCCATCGCGACGCTGCGCCAGCATCCCGAGTTGGTGGATCGGGCCGCGGCGCAGGGCCGCGCGCTGTACTGCTGGACCGTCGACCACTACGAGGACGTCCGGTACTGCCGCGACATCGGAGTGGCGTGGGTGGCGACGAACCACCCCGGCCGCACCAAGGGGTGGCTGCAGAACGGGCTGACGGGCGCGGGCCGGGACTAGAGGCCTCAGCCCGGCTGGGCGGCGTCGAGGACGTCCTGGGGGATCGGCGAGTCGGACGACAGTGCGGCGAACAGTCGGCCTGCGGCGTCGCTGTTCCAGACCACGACCGACCCGGAGTCGCTGCCGGTGAATTCCCCGATCGGCACGGTCGTGGTCAACATGTCGCCCCGCAACGCCCATGCCAGCCGCGCCAGGTCCCAGATGTGGGTGCCCGCATCGACGGTGAGCGCGCCGCTGGCCGCATGCGCCATCGGGTACCAGCGCAACGGATTGAGCAGAACGGCCGGGCTGGCTGCCCGGTGCAGCAGCGCCGACATGAACTGACGCTGATTGATCATCCGATCCAGGTCGGCCCGCGGGGTGGCACGGGTGCGGACGTAGCCGAGTGCGTTGCGGCCGTCGAGCTTCTGACAACCCGCGGGCAGCTCGATGCCGGCGAGCGGGTCGCTGATCGGTTCCGTCGGGCACATCGTCACTCCGCCGACCGCGTCGACGAGCACGGCGAATCCCTCGAACCCGATCTCGGCGTAGTGATCAATGCGGATCCCGGTGGCCTGCTCGACGGTCTGCGCCAACAGCGGGGCGCCGCCGAAGGTGTACGCCGCATTGATCTTGTCCTCGCCGTTGCCGGGAATCGGCACGTAGGAGTCGCGCGGGATGGACACCATCGTGGTTGGCGTGCTCGACCCGATACCGGGAACGTGCACAAGCAGGATGGTGTCGGTGCGGCCTGCGCCGATGTCGTCGCCGGTGGTCAACTCGGCCTGCTGCTCGGGGGTCAGGCCCTGGCGACTGTCCGAGCCGACCAGCAGCCATGTGGTGCCCTTGCCGGTGGCGGGACGCTCGGGGTAGTCGGCCAGCGCGGGGATGCGGTGCAGCGACGTGTCCATCCAGTAACCGGCCGCCACCACCGCGACGACGAATACCAACATCAATGAAAGCACGAGGCGGCCCCAATATCGTTTGCGGCGAGGCTTTTTCGCTTTGGGTGGGGCCGGAGGACGAGGCGGCTGCTGCTGGGGTGCGAGAGGCGGCGGCCTGCG
>Ga0075364_10000498_pt1 | contig 19964 bp, 15 predicted proteins | sample EndMetdeltDD1764_FD_71517 | JGI IMG/M metagenome (GOLD analysis project Ga0075364, IMG submission 71517) | Populus endosphere microbial communities from Tennessee, USA - Endosphere MetaG P. deltoides DD176-4 | ecosystem: Host-associated > Plants > Roots > Endosphere | place: USA: Tennessee...
CTCGGCCGCGGCCTGCGTGGGGCTGGAGACCGACGTCCAGCGCCTGGCCTGCTACGACGCCGTCCACGGCTACACGCCCGCCGCGACCCGGCAGGCCGATGCGGTGGCGGTCGAGGCCCAGCGGCTGGCCGAGGCCGAGCGCGCCGCCGCCCGCAGCGCGACCCTGCCCGCGGACGCGGGGCTGGCCGACCGGGCCCGCGCCCGCACCGGCGAGCTGTTCCGCCGCGACGACCTCTACCGCGACGAGATCGCCAACGCCGGCCGCGGCTCGCTGCTGGACAGCCGCTGGGAGCTGGCCAAGGACTCCAAGCTGGGCGCCTTCCAGCTGCGGGCCTACAAGCCGGTCTACCTGCTGCCGGCGTTCTGGACCAGCAACGTCAACGAGGCGCCGCATTCGCCCAACCCGGCCAACACGGTGACGACGCCGCAGGTGCTGGATTCTGCCGAGCTGAAGTTCCAGCTCAGCTTCAAGACCAAGGTCGCCGAGGACCTGTTCGGCGACAACGGCGACGTCTGGATCGGCTACACCCAGAGCTCGCGCTGGCAGGCCTACAACACCGAGGCGTCGCGCCCGTTCCGCGAGACCAACTACGAACCCGAGGCGATGCTGGTGTTCCGCAACAACTACAGCCTGTTCGGCTGGAAGGGGCGGATGACCGGCCTGAGCCTGAACCACCAGTCCAACGGCCGCAGCGATCCGCTGTCGCGCAGCTGGAACCGGGTGATCCTCAGTGTCGGCCTGGACCGGGAGAACTGGGCGCTGGTGCTGCGGCCGTGGTACCGGATCGAGGAGGACGTGGCCGACGACAACAATCCCGACATCGAGGATTACATCGGCCGCGGCGACGCGATGCTGGTCTACAACCGCAACGGCCACGAGCTGAGCCTGACCGCGCGCCACTCGCTGCGCGGCGGCGAACGCTCGCACGGTTCGGTGCAGCTGGACTGGGGCTTTCCGATCAACAACATGCTGCGCGGCCGGGTGCAGGTGTTCGACGGCTACGGCGAGAGCCTGATCGACTACAACCACAAGGCGACCTACGTCGGCGTCGGCGTGTCGCTGCTGGAGTGGTTCTGATGGGCGGCCAGGGCGTGGTCATCTGGCACAACCCGCGCTGCGGCACCTCGCGCAACACCCTGGGCCTGATCCGCAATGCCGGCATCGAGCCGCAGGTCATCGAGTACCTGAAGGATCCGCCGGACCGCGACGCATTGCTGGCGCTGATCGGGCGGCTCGGCATTCCGGTGCGCGATCTGGTGCGGGCCAAGGAGTCCGTGTTCGCAGAACTCGGCCTGGCCGACGCCGACGACACGGCGGTGATCGATGCGATGCTCGCGCATCCGGTGCTGATCAACCGCCCGATCGTCGAGACGCCGCTCGGCAGCCGGCTCTGCCGCCCGTCAGAACAGGTGCTCGATCTGCTGCCGTCGCCGCAGCGCGGCGCCTTCAGCAAGGAAGATGGCGAGGCGGTGATCGACGCCGCCGGCCAGCGCATCGTCCGGCCCGCCGCCGCGCGCTGATCTCCAGGAACAAGGACGCACCATGCATTCCGCCGCCGTACGCCCCCGACGTTCGTTCTTCGCCTATGCCTCGGCCCTGCTCGGTCTGCTGAGCGTCTTCGCCGTGGCCTGCTTCCATTTCCCCGACCTGCTGACCAGCAAGGAATTCCGCGCGGTCTACAGCGAGCAGTTCGCCCGCCACCTGCTGCTGGCCGGGCTGGTGGCCGCGTTCGTGCTCGGTACGCTGGCAATCCTGCGCGACCGCAACAAGCGCATCGCGATGATCGGCGTCGCCGGCGCGACCCTGGCCGTGCTGTTCGGCGGCACCAACGTGCAGTTCGACGCGATCGGCGCCACGCCGTATTCGCTGGGGCTGGACTGGTTCGTGATTTCGCTGTTCTTCTCGGCGCTGGTGTTCGTGCCGCTGGAGCACTACCTGGGCCGGCGTCGCGTCTCCCCGCTGCGGCCGGGCTGGCGCACCGACGTGACCTATTTCTTCATGAGCCACGTGCTGGTCCAGTTCATCCTGATCCTGGTCACCGCCTCCACCTCGAGCATCGCCGGCCTGGCGGCGTTTCCGTCGTTGAAAGCGGCGATCCAGTCGCTGCCGGTCTGGGCGCAGTTCCTGATCGCGGTGTTCGTGGCAGACCTGGCCCAGGCGCTGCTGCATCGCGCCTACCACAACATTCCCTGGCTCTGGCGTTTCCACGCGGTGCACCACTCCAGCCGCGAGCTGGACTGGCTGGCCGGCTCGCGCATCCATTTCATCGAGATCGTGCTGACCCGCAGCGCAGTGCTGCTGCCGCTGCTGGTGCTGGGCTTCTCGGCACCGGCGGTCAATGCCTACGTGATCCTGGTCGGCCTGCAGGCCGTGGTCGCCCACGCCAACATCGGCGTGCGCTTCGGCTGGCTGGAGTACCTGCTGGTGCTGCCGCGCTACCACCACTGGCACCACGCGCGGCACCAGGACTACATCGACGTGAACTACGCGATCCACCTGCCGCTGGTGGACATGCTGATGGGCACGTTCAAGCTGCCGCCGAAGCAGGAGCAGTGGCCGGAGGAGTACGGGGTGATGAAGCTGGAGACCGTGCCGCGCGGCATCCTGCGCCAGCACCTGATGCCGTTCCAGGGCGGCCGCAAGTACGACGAGTATGTGGACTGAGACAGCCGGCGCCGTCCATCGTGCCGATGGACGCCACGACCGCAGAGGAGCAACCAGATGAGAGCAACACGCATCGTCCTGGCGGCAGTGTCCGCACTGGCGCTGCTGCCGGGCGTGGCATCCGCAGGCGCGGATGTGGGTACCGGCGTGGACGACGCGGCCAGGGCGCGCCTGGTCGGCACGCACACATTGAGCCTGCAGTGGATCGACTGGGGCGACCTGGACAAGGCCGGCTCGGTGGAGATCAGCGAGCGCGGCGGCATTCTCGTGGTGAACGGAAGCGAGACCCTCGGCAGGCAGCGGCTGGACATCCATGGCCACATCGTCTCGGCCAGTGCCGACGGCTTCGTCTTCGAAGGCGCGATCACGATGCAGGTCGACAGCGTCGCCGGCGGCGCGCCCTGCACCCGCAGCGGCACGATGCATTTCCGCACGACGGGCACGCGCAAGTACTGGCGCCTGCAGGAGATGCAGAGCCGCTGCGGCAGCACGACGGACTACGTCGACATCTATTTCCTGGGCGTCTGAGCCGGCGCGCATGCCGCGCGGCCGGATGAAGGACGCAACGGGTGCCGGACAGGGTTTCGAGCTGGAGCGGCCGCATTCGTCAGCCCACGCGGTGCGCCTGACGTGCATGGCGCGGGAGCCGGGCAGCGCCAGGTCCGCGCCTGTCCATGGATCCGACCGCGCGCATGCCTCGAACACGCTGCGCGGCCACCCGCGAACCGCGCGCAGGTGTCACGCGGTACGTCACAGCCAGTCGTCGATGCCCTCGCGCCGGCAGGTTTCCTGGAACGCCGGGCGGTCCTTCATCCGTCGTGCGAATGCCTGGAGCACCGGCCAGGTGTCGGTCGGCCGCGGCATGTTGCGCGACCAGCGCATCAGCATGGTCAGCACGAAATCGGCGGCCGACGGCGCGGCGCCCAGCAAGTACGGACCGTGCGCGTCGAGGTGCTCGGCCACCTGCTGCCAGGCCGCCTCGATCTGCACGCGGGCACGCGCCTTGACCGCCTCGACCTGGTCGACACCAGCCGGCTCGTCCGGATAGAACCAGGCGCGGTACGCCGGCATCAGCGTGTAGACGCAGAAGCAGATCCAGCGGTAGTAGTCGCCGCGCGCCGGCGTGCCGACCTCCGGCGCCAGGCCCGCCTGCGGATGCAGGTCGGCCAGCTGCATCGCGATCGCCGCCGACTCGGTCAGCACCTGGTCGCCGATCAGCAGCGTCGGCACCCTGCCCTGCGGGTTCAGCGCCAGATACTGCGCCGACTTCTGCGCGCGCGTATCGAAATCCAGCTGGTGCAGCGTGTGCGCGATGTCCAGCTCGATCAGCAGCCAATGGACGACCAGCGAGGCGGTACTCGGCGAGCCATACAGCACCACGGACATCGGCGACTCCTTGATGTGGAAAGAAAGAAGCCGGCACACGGCCGGCTTCTGGATGCTGCATCGGGTCAGACGATGACCACCGGGATCTTGCCGATCTTCGCCTGCCATTCGCGCGGGCCGGTCTTGTGCACCGACTCGCCGCTGGAATCGACCGCGACGGTCACCGGCATGTCCTTGACCTCGAACTCGTAGATCGCCTCCATGCCCAGGTCCTCGAACGCCAGCACCCGGCTGGCCTTGATCGCCTTGGACACCAGATAGGCCGAACCGCCGACCGCCATCAGGTAGACCGCCTTGTTGTCGCGGATCGCATCGATCGCCGCATCGCCGCGCTCGGACTTGCCGACCATGCCGAGCAGGCCGGTCTGCTCCAGCATCTGCCGGGTGAACTTGTCCATGCGGGTGGCGGTGGTCGGGCCGGCCGGGCCCACTACTTCGTCGCCGACCGGATCGACCGGGCCGACGTAGTAGATGAAGCGGTTGGTGAAATCGACCGGCAGTTTCTCGCCCTTGTTGAGCATGTCGATCATGCGCTTGTGCGCGGCGTCGCGGCCGGTCAGCAGCTTGCCGTTGAGCAGCAGCACCTCGCCCGGCTTGAACGTGGTCACCTGCTCCGGCGTGATCGTGTCCAGGTCGACGCGGCGCGCGTTCTGCGGGTTGTAGGTCAGCTTCGGCCAGTCTTCCAGCGACGGCGGCTCCAGCGACACCGGGCCGCTGCCGTCCATCGTGAAGTGCGCATGGCGGGTAGCCGCGCAGTTGGGGATCAGCGCCACCGGCAGGTTGGCCGCGTGGGTCGGGTAATCCTTGATCTTGATGTCGAGCACGGTGCTCAGGCCACCCAGGCCCTGCGCGCCGATGCCCAGCGCGTTGACCTTCTCGTACAGCTCGATGCGCAGTTCCTCGATCCGGTTGGACGGGCCGCGCGCGATCAGCTCCTGGATGTCGATGTGCTCCATCAACGATTCCTTGGCCAGCAGCATCGCCTTCTCGGCGGTGCCGCCGATGCCGATGCCGAGCATGCCCGGTGGGCACCAGCCGGCGCCCATCGTCGGCACGGTCTTGAGCACCCAGTCGACGATCGAGTCGGACGGGTTGAGCATCGCGAACTTGGACTTGGCCTCCGAGCCGCCGCCCTTGGCGGCGACGATCACGTCCAGCGTATTGCCGGGCACGATCTTGACGTTGATCACCGCCGGGGTGTTGTCCTTCGTGTTCTGGCGCCTGCCGGCCGGGTCGGCCAGCACGCTGGCGCGCAGCTTGTTGTCCGGATGGTTGTAGGCGCGGCGCACGCCTTCGTTGACCGCATCCTCCAGCGAACCGGTGAAGCCTTCCCAGCGTACGTCCATGCCCACTTCCAGGAACACGGTGACGATGCCGGTGTCCTGGCAGATCGGGCGGTGGCCTTCGGCGCACATCCGCGAATTGATCAGGATCTGCGCCATCGCGTCCTTCGCGGCCGGCGACTCTTCGCGCTCGTAGGCGGCGGTCAGGCTCCTGATGTAGTCGACCGGGTGGTAGTAGCTGATGTACTGCAGTGCGTCGGCGACGGACTGGACGAGGTCTTCCTGCTTGATCGAAGTCACGGCTGGCTCGGGAGCTGGCGGGGGAACCGGCCCATTTTAGGGCAAAGTGACCGCCCTGCCCCCGGTTGTCACGGCGGCACGCCCTGTTCCGTCCTGGACGTCATGAACGCCACCGACACCTTCCAGCAGCACCGTCCGCGCCTGTCGGCGCTGGCCTATCGCCTGCTCGGCAGCCGCAGCGACGCCGAGGACCTGGTCCAGGACGCCTGGCTGCGCTGGCACCAGGCCGACCGCGCCGACATCCGCGACCCGGAAGCCTGGCTGGTCACCGCCACCACCCGGCTCGGCATCGACCGGCTGCGCGCGGCGCGCAGCCAGCGCGAAACCTACATCGGCCCGTGGCTGCCCGAACCCGAGCGCATCGACGACGCCCCCGGGCCGGCGCAGCTGACCGAACGCACCCAGCAGGTCTCGCTGGCCTTCCTGGCCGTGCTCGAACGGCTCGGCCCGGAAGAACGCGCCGCCTGGCTGCTGAGGGAGGCCTTCGACTACGACTACGCGCAGATCGCCGCGCTGCTGGAGCAGAGCGAGGCCAACTGCCGGCAGATGGTGCACCGGGCGAAGCAGCGGCTGGAGGCCGGGCGGCCCCGCTTCGAGGTGCGACCCGACAAGCACCGCAGCCTGCTCGAGCGTTTCATGCAGGCCGCGCGCGATGGCGACCGCCAGGCGATCGGCGCGCTGCTGCATGCCGACGCGCGCCTGACCTCCGATGGCGGCGGCAAGGCGATCGCGGTCCGGCGCCCGCTGTTCGGTGCCGAGCGCATCGGCCGCCTGTTCTGGGCGGTCTGGCGCCGCCACGACCCGCTGCTGGAATGGCGGATGGGCATGGTCAACGGCGAGCCGGCGATCCTGCGCTACCGCGAAGGCGTGCTGCTTGGCGTGATGGTCGCGGTCAGCGACGGCGAGCGCATTCTCGAGCTGCTGACCGTGGCCAACCCGGACAAACTCGGCGCCGCCGCCACCGCTGTCACGGATCCGGTCGCTGCCCCGTCCTGGTAGTGAAGGCGGCCACCGTGGCCGTCACGGAAGCACTGCCATGACCATGACGTTCCACCGCGTCGACTATCCGAAGCATCTGCCCGAGGCCTTCAAGGGCCTGTATGCCACCAGCATGGCCGTGCACGACGGCTCGCTGGGCAAGGAGCTGCTGGAACTGGTGTTCCTGCGGGTGTCGCAGATCAACGGCTGCGCGTTCTGCCTGGACATGCACAGCACCGCGCTGCGCAAGGCCGGGGTCGAGCAGCGCAAGCTGGACACCGTCGCCGGCTGGCGCGACAGCCGCTTCTTCGATGCCCGCGAAGGCGCGGCGCTGGCCTGGGCCGAGCAGCTGACCACGCTGCCCGCCGGTGCGCCGGCTGATGCGACCTATGAGGCGCTGCGCGCCCACTTCGACGACCGGGGCATCGCCGAGCTGACGATGGGCGTGGCCCTGATCAACGCCTGGAACCGGCTGGGCGTGGGCCTGCAGCCGGTGCTGCCCTGAGCCGCGGCGGCAGCGCGCCTCGCGGCGCATGACGGGACCACGCGCCGCCGGCATTCCGTGCCGGCGTGCGGCTCACTCGCCGCCGTCGATCCGGCCGCGCAGCGCCTGCCGGTAGCGGCGGCTGCAGGGCACCGTGCCGCCGTCCTTCATGTGCAGGCGGGCCTCGCCACTGTCGACCGGCTCGATCGAGGCGACCTGGTCCAGGTTGACGATGTAGCTGCGGTGGACCCGCGCGAAGCGGCGCGGGTCCAGCCGCGCCTCGATCCCGGCGATGGTGCTGCGCAGCGGGTAGTCGTGGCCGCGCACGCGCAGGTTCACGTAGTTGCCGGACGCCTGCAGCCATTCGATGTCGTCGGCCGCGACCAGGAACTCGCGGCCGAGCTTGCGCACCAGGAAGCGCTCCGGCCGCTCGACCGGCTCGACCGGCGGGCCCTCGTCCGGCTCGCCCAGCAGGCTGGCCTCGCCCTGCCAGCGCCGCAGCAGCGCGCGGTAGACCTCGATGAACAGCACGATGTAGGCGAAGCCGCGAACGTCCTTCAGGTATTCGTAGGCCAGTTCGCGCGGCCACGGGCCGAAGTCGTAGTCCATGCCCTGGGTCGCGTAGGCCGCCTTGCGCAGCGCGACCATCAGCAGCACGTGGACCAGGCAGACCACCACGCTGGCCGCCAGATAGCGCGACAGCTGCCGCCCCCACTGGCCCCACTGCACCGGATACCGGGCGGTGAACCAGGCCGTGGCCGGCAGGATCACCAGCAGCCAGACCAGCGCACTGCTGGCCTCCCACACGAAGGGTTCCCAGGCGAGGATGCCGGACTCGCCACGCCGCAGCTCCATCAGCGTGGTGAGGCCGTTGCCGATGCAGTTGGCGCCCAGCAGCAGCAGCCAGAAGCCGATCTCGCACCAGCGTTTCCATGGCAGGTAGCGTTCGTACGACAAGGTGTGGCGACGGTCGTGCATCGTGCCAGTCTAGCCAGTGCGCCATCGCCGCTCCCATCCCATCGGTCACGACGGAGCATCGGATGAGCGGTCCGCTGCCACAGCGTGCATCGGCCCGCTCGCCTGCCCGCCGCTCCTGCACCATCGCCGGCCGTCTGCCGCTGACGGCGGCCGGACCAACGCGCTTTTCGTCCCTACGGTCCCGCCACTCGTCCCTCGCCCGCACCGCGCCGATGCGGCCGCCCGCCACGTCCGGGCGGGCGATGCGCCACCCGGCGTACGCCACCGGTCACCGCGTTCCGCGTCTGGTCACCACACCGTCGCATGCAGTCCCTTCGCGCTGGCGGACGCCTGCCGCGGTGGCCAGCCTGTGCCGGCATTCCCACTGGAGTTCTCCCCATGCAACGCCGCCACGATCTGGACTGGGTCCGCGTCTGCGCCTTCGGGCTGCTCGTGCTGTACCACGTCGGCATGTACTACGTGAGCTGGTCCTGGCACGTGAACAGTCCGCAGCCGGTCACCGCGCTGGAGCCGGTGATGCTGCTGAGCAGCCCGTGGCGGCTGTCGCTGCTGTTCCTGGTCTCGGGCGTGGCCACCGCCTTCCTGATCGAAAAGGCCAGCCGCGCGGCCACGGCGGAAGGACGGCGCCCACGCTTCATCGGCGCGCGCTCCTGGCGACTGCTGCTGCCGCTGGCGTTCGGCATGCTGGTGATCGTGCCGCCGCAGTCCTATTACCAGGTCCTGGAGCAGCTGCCCGGGGGGTACCACGACGGCTTCCTGGCGTTCTGGGCCCGCTACCTGCAGGCCGACGGCAGTTTCTGCGACGCCAACGACTGCCTGACCATCCCGACCTGGAACCATCTCTGGTTCGTCGCCTATCTGTGGGTCTACACCCTGGTGCTGTGGGCGCTGTGGCGGTTCGCTCCACTGCTGCTGGACGCCGGACGCCGCCTCGTGGAACGGGGCCTGCGCGGCTGGGGCATGCTGGTCTGGCCGGCGCTGCTGCTCGGCCTGGCCCGGCTGCTGGTCGGCCCCTTTCCGTCCACCCACGCGCTGGTCGGCGACTGGTACAACCACGTGCAGTACTTCGGCGTGTTCCTGCTCGGCGTGCTGATCGCCCGGCAGGCGCCGGCCTGGGACGCGATCGAGCGCCTGCGCTGGCCGGCGCTGCTGCTGTGGCTGGCCAGCTGGGCCGGGATCATCGGCTACTTCCGCACCTTCGCCGATGCGACGCCGCCGGACGCACTGCGTCTGGCGATGCGCCTGGTCTGGGGCATCGACCAGTGGGCGGCGATCGTGGCCGTACTCGGCTTCGCCCGCCGTCTCGCACCGGGCGACGGGCCGGTGCTGCGCTACCTGGTGCCGGCGGTCTTTCCGGTCTACATCCTGCACCAGACCGTCACCGTGACCCTGGCGTACACCCTCCGCCCCGCGGCGCTGCCGGTGTCGCTGGAGGGCCCGCTGCTGGTGCTGGCCACCTTCGCGCTGTGCTTCGCCGGCTACGAGCTGATCCGCCGCGTTTCCTGGCTGCGTCCGCTGTTCGGGCTGGGCCCGATCGCGGCCCCGGTCGTCACCGCACATCGCCCACAAGGAACCTCCAGTGTTTGAAGTCGAACCGATCCTCTGGCTGCAGGCGTTCAAGGCCGGCTGGTTCTTCGACCTGATGACCGCCCTGAGCTGGCTGGGCGAAGGCTGGCTGTACACCCCGGCGATCCTGCTGATGGCCTTCGCCGGCAAGTTGCGGCCCGCGCTGGCGCTGCTGCTGGCGATGGCCCTGACCGGCGCGCTCACCGACCTGGCCAAGGCCGGCTTCGGCCTGCCGCGACCCAGCGAGGTCGACGCACGCGTGCTGGACAAGAACCGCAGCGGACGGCACCTGGTCGAACACGGCGGCGCGCCTGGCTTCTTCGCCCTGCCCTCGGACGCGGCCATCGCCGCGGCCCGGGCCAGGCCGGAACCGGCGTTCGGTTTCATCAGCGGCCACACCAGCGCGGCCGCGGCATTCGGGCTGTCGCTGGCGCTGGGTTTCGGTGGCGGGCGCCGGCGCTGGATCGTGCTGGCGGTCGGTGCCGCCGTGGCGATGGGGCTGTCGCGGATGCATCTGGGCCGCCACTTTCTTGGCGACGTCCTTGGCGGACTGGCGCTCGGTCTGGGCGTGGCGTGGTGGGTCGCGGCCTGGATGCGCGGCCTGGCTGGGGCCGGCATCGGCCGCTGGCTGCCGATGCCGGGTATCGCCGCCGCGCTGGTCGTGGCGTCGCTGGCGCTGGGCATGCCGCCGCCCGGCAGCGCCGGTTACGTGGTGGGGGCATTGCTGTGCATCGCCTGGTTCGAGCGGCATGGCCCGCCGCCCGCACCCGGCACCTGGTGGCAGCGGATCGCGCGTGGCGTCTGCGTGCTCGCGCTCGGCTACGGCGTGATGTGGCTGTCCAGCCTGGCGTACGAGGCCGGTGGCTGGCACGACGGGCATCCGGTGGCGCTGCTGTTCGCCTGCCTGGGCACGGCACTGGTGTTCATCGCCACGGCAGGGGCCTGCAGGCTGCTGCGGCTGGATCGGCCGTCGCCTGCCGGACCGGCCCGATGACGGTCCGGGCGGCGGGGCCATCCGCAAGGATGGCGGACCTGCCATGGCGCGGGGGACGTCGTCGGCATCGGTGGGCGGTGTCTGCGGGGCGCCACCGGGGCACGCTTCTTGCATCGGCACAGGCACCCGCCACCATCCCGCCACGATGCGCCCCTGCCACGTCCCGTCCCTGTTGCGTGCGCTGCCGCTGATCCTCGCATCGGTGCTGCTGCCGGCGTCCGTGTCGCAGGCCGGCACCGGCACCGATGCGGGCCCGGCGGACGTCGAAGCGCCCGGCGACGTGGACGCGCGCATCGACCGCTGCTTCGAGCTGCGCGGCAGCCATCCGCAGCAGGCCATCACCCTGGCGCGGGCGCTGCTGGCGCAGCCGCTGGACGTCGAGCGTCGGATCAAGGCGCTCAGCTGCCAGGGCGTGGCCGCCAACCTCGCCGGCGACAGCGATGCGGCGGTCGCCGTGGCCGACCGGATCGCCGCCGACCTGGAGGCGCACCCCGAGCTGCCGGCGCCGTACCGGATGCGGGCCCTGTCCAACCTGGGCCGGATCCTGCATGGCGCCGGCCAGATCTACCGCGCCGAGCAGGTCTATGCGCAGACCGCGGCGGTCGGCGCCGGCATCGGCGATACCGACGCGGTGCTGGCCCAGGCCAGCACGCTCAACAACATCGGCCTGATCCACGCCGACTATCTGGACGCGCCGCAGGCCGCCGACCGCCACTTCCGCCAGGCGATCGAGCTGAGCCGCTCGATCGGCCGGATCAATGCGCCGGCCCTGTACAACTTCGCGATCAACCAGATGCGGCTGGACGATCCCGCGGCCGCCCTGCCTGCACTGGAGGAGGCCGCGGCCGCCAGCACCAGCAGCGGCGAACTGCTGATCGCCCAACGCGTGCGCAGCGCACTGCTCATGCTGCGCCGCGAGCACGGCGTGCCCGGGACCCTGGCGGCCCTGGAGCAGCTGCGTCAGGACCAGGCGTCGCTGCCCGATCCTGCCGGCGAAGCGGCGACCCTGGCCCGGATGGCGACGCTGCAGGCCGAGGCGGGCCACCCGGAGCAGGCGCTGGGCACCGCGCAGCGCGCGTTCGCGCTGGCCACCACCGCGCACAGTCCGCAGGAGACCTACCAGGCGCTGCAGGCGCTGATCGACGCGCACCGCCTCCTGGGCCATACCGACCAGGCGCTGCTGCACGCCGGCCGGATGCATGCGATGAAGCTCGACGCGCTGCGCCAGCAACGCCTGGACCTGCTCGCCGACCTGCAGGCCCGCAACCAGGATGCGACCTCGCAGCGCGAACTCGAGCGGATGCGTTACGAGGACCGCATCCGCTCGCTCGCCGAGGAAAAATCCCGCGTGCTGCGCCTGGTCGGCATCGCCCTGGTGCTGCTGCTGGCGGTGGCCGCGGTCGCCTTCGGCCTGCTGCAGCGCCACCGTCACCGCCAGCTGCGCGAGCTCAGCGAACGCGACCTGCTGACCGGCCTGTCCAACCGTCACGCCGCCACCCAGGCCCTGAACGTGCTGGCCGCCCAGCGCGGCCGCGGCGAGACCCGGCACGTGCTGTTCCTGATCGACATCGACCACTTCAAGCGCATCAACGACACCCATGGCCACCACGCCGGCGACCACGTGCTGGCGGTGATGTCGGCGCGGCTGAAAGCCGCCTGCCGGCCGGGCGATCTGGTCGCACGCTGGGGCGGCGAGGAGTTCCTGGTCGCCTGCGCCGACCTGGACGCGGCCCAGGCCCAGGTCATGGCGCGCCACCTGTGCCGGTCGATGGCCTACACGCTGGAGCTGGGGGCAGAACCACGGCCGGTGACCGTCTCGCTGGGGCTGGCGCCGATCCCGTTCTTCGACGACGCGCCCGAGGGCCACGTCGCGCGGCGCTGGGACTACGCGATGCGCATGGCCGACCGTGCGCTGTATGCGGCCAAGGAGCACCGCGACGCCTGGGTCGCCTACTGGGGCGCGCGCCTGCCCGACGACGCCACCGCCGAAGCCGCGCTGGAGTTCCCCGAGGCGGCGCGTGGCATCGTCGACGTGTTCTCCAGCCAGCCGCGCGACCGCGAGCGCCTGCGCGCACGCAGCCTCGAGGACGCGGTCGCCCAGCTCTGAGCCGCGCACGCAGGCGCATCGTCTGCGTGCGCCACGGCACCGCGTCGCGGGGTGTCGCGTCGGAAGATGGTCGTGCGGCGATCAGGCCGGCCCGCATCGTCACCCAACGCAGAGCGCAAGCGCGGCGCCGCGTGCCGCGAGGTGCACAGGCCGGGCCGCCGTGCATTCGCGCGCGCGGCCACGACGCGCGCGTTGCCACGGTGGACGTGCGCGGGCAGGCCCAGCAAGATGCGGCGGTCCTCCCAACGACCGGGTTTCCGATGCCGATGCCACGCCTGTCGCCGCCACTGTCCCTGGGCCTGCTGCTGGTGGCCACGCCGTCGCTGGCGTCGTCGGCCGGCCAGCAGTTCGAGCATCGCGACTGGCAGCTGGCCTGCGACAACACCCGCACCTGTCGCGCCGCCGGCTACACCGCCGAGGCCGACCGCGGCGACGCATCGGACGCTGGCGGCGTCTCGCTTCTGCTGACCCGCAAGGCCGGGCCGGGCCAGCCGGTCACCGCCGAGGTCCGCTTCGCCGACTGGTACGACGAGGCCCTGCCGCAGGCGCCGGTCCACCTGCACATCGATGGCCGCGACCTGGGGCCGCTGCCCGCGCCGGCCCCCGACGATCCGGCACTGACCACGCTGCGCCCGGCCCAGGTCGACGCGTTGCGGAGCGCGCTGCTGCGCGACAGCCGCATCGTCTTCGTCGACGGCCAGCGGGCGCGCTGGCCGCTGTCGGATGCCGGTGCCGCCGCCGTGCTGCTGAAGATGGACGAGGCCCAGGGGCGGCTCGGCACCACCGGTGCGCTGGTGCGCCGCGGCGCGCGCGACGAGCGCGATGTGCTGCCGGCCGTGCCGGTCCCGCAGGTCCGCGCGGCCGCCGTTCCCGCGCTGCGGCCCGACGACGCCGGGCTGGCGGCGTTGCCGGCCGTCGCCGACGCCCTGCGCGCGAGCCTGGACGTGGACCAGACCTGCGACGGGCTGGAGCCGGAATACAGCGGCCAGCCCCTGGAAGTGGCCGCGCGCCTGGACGCGCAGCATGTGCTGGTCACCACCGGATGCTGGACCGGCGCCTACAACGGTGGCGCCGGCTACTGGGTGATGCGCGACAGCGCGCCGTGGCAGGCCGAGCTGGTCACCATGGATGCGGTCGGCTACGAGGACGGCCAGCTGTTCGCCGGGCACAAGGGGCGCGGGCTCGGCGACTGCTTCTGGACCGCCGCTTGGACCTGGGATGGACGCGGCTTCGTGCAGACCAGCGAAGAGACCACCGGCCTGTGCCGCGGCATCACCGCCGGCGGCGCCTGGTCGCTGCCCACCCGGGTGGCGGATGTGGTGCGCTGAGCACGACGCGCCGCCCCTGCACGCGCTGCGCGACTGACCGGCGGGAAGCATGCCTGGTGCCGGCATCGCCCCTGGCACCGGCCCGCCGGCTCAGGCCGGCAATGCGTGCTCGACCACCAGCTGGATCGCACCACCGCCACGGTAATCGTCCGGTGTCAGCCGGTAGGCCAGGTGCAGCAGACGTGCCGGTGGCGTGCCGCGCCAGCCGCCGAAGTGGATGGCCGCCAGCGGCTCGCGCCGGTCGGGATGGCGCAGGGTCAGTTTCAGGTGGCGCTCGCCCACGGTGCGCCAGTCCAGCACTTCGAAGTGCCCATCGAACAGCGGCTCGGCGAAACCCTGCCCCCACGGGCCGCCATCGCGCAGCGCCTCGGCGTGGAAGCGGTCGAACTCGCGCGGCAGCAGTTCGCCGTCGCTGAGCAGTTCGGCCTGCAGCAGCGTCGCGTCCAGCGCAGTGGCCGCATGCGCCTGCCAGGCCCGTTCGAACGCCGGCAGTTGCGCCAGATCCAGGCTCAGGCCAGCGGCCATCGCATGCCCGCCGAAGCGCGGGATCAGGCCGGGATGGGCGCTGTCCACCGCCGCCAGCGCATCGCGGATGTGGAATCCGGGAATCGAACGCGCCGAGCCACGCAGCAGCGTGCTGCCCGGTTCGGCCGGAGCGAACGCCAGCACCGGCCGGTGCAGGCGTTCCTTCATCTTCGAGGCGACCAGGCCGACCACGCCCGGATGCCAGTCCGGGTCGAACAGGCACGGCGCCAGCGGCGTGGTCTGGCCGTCGGCCAGCATCGCCGCGGCGATCGCGGTCTCGGCCGCATCGGTCATGTCCTGCTGCACGGCGCGCCGCTCGGCATTGATCCGGTCCAGCAGTGCGGCCAGCTCACGCGCTTCATCGCGATCCTCGCTGAGCAGGCAGGCGATGCCGACCGCCATGTCTTCCAGCCGCCCGGCCGCGTTGAGCCGCGGACCGATCGCGAAACCGATGTCGGCCGCGCTCAGGCGGCTGGCGTCGCGGCCGCAGGCGGCGATCAGCGCATGCAGGCCGACGCAGCCCTGGCCACTGCGCAGCCGACGCAGGCCGGCGGCGACCAGGGTGCGGTTGTTCGCATCCAGCGGCACCAGGTCGGCGATGGTGCCGACCGCGACCAGGTCCAGCAGCGAGGAGAGATCCGCGCGCGCCTGTGGCGGCGTGCGGCCATCGACGGCCGCCGTCCGATCCTCGCCATCCGAAGGATCGCCTTCAAGCCTCCGGCGCAGCGCGAGCAGCAGGTAGAAGATCACGCCGACACCGGCCAGCACCTTGCTCGGGAATGCGTCGCCGGCCAGGTTCGGATTGACGATGGCATGCGCGTCCGGCAGCGACGGCCCCGGCAGATGATGATCGGTGACCACCACCTGCCAGCCGCGCGCACGCGCGGCGGCGATGCCGGCATGGCAGGCGATGCCGTGGTCGACGGTCAGCAGCAGGTCCGGCTGCAGCGCGGCCAGTTCCTCCACCAGCGCCGGCGACAGGCCGTAGCCGTGGACCATGCGGTTGGGCACCGCGTGCGAGACGCGTCGCGCACCGAGCATGCGCAGGCCGCGCACGCCGACCGCGCAGGCCGTGGCGCCGTCGCAGTCGAAGTCGCCGACCACCAGGATGTGGCGGTCGTCGGCGATCGCCTGCCGCAGCAGGTCGACCGCGACATCCATGCCGCTAAGCGCATCGGGGGGCAGCAGACCGGCCAGACGCGGCCGTGCCAGCTCGGCCGAGGCGGCCCCGCGCGCGGCGTAGATGCGCCGCAGCAGCGGCGGCACGGACTCCGGCCACAGGCCCTCCGGCGCGACCGTGGCGCGTCGGACGATGCGCGTGGCGGCCATCAGACGGCCAGATCGGGCAACGGACGGCGCCAGAACCGCCAGCGTCGCTGCGCCTGGCGCAGGTCGATCAGCAGGCCGTCCTCGAAGTCCAGACGGAGCTGGTCGATCTCGCCGCGCGCCAGCGCATCCAGCAGCGGCATCAGCGCCTGGCCCGCGAACGGCTCGACCCCGCGCAGATGGCGCAGGTCGACCAGGCTGTCGCCGGTGCCGCGGCCGTTGCCGGTTTCGCTGTCCAGCGCCACGCCGGCCGCGTTGGCCAGCGCACGCAGCGTGGGATCGGGGCTGCGCAGATGGCGCAGGTCGCTGTCGACCGCATCGGGCATGCGTCCCGCGCCCCAGAACCAGAGCGCGTTGATCGCCGGCCGGCCGGCGGCCGCACGCGCCCGGTTGCGCGGGTGCTGGTGCAGGGTCACCTGCACTTCGGTCATCAGCGCACGCCAGCGGCGGGCGGCCGGATCGCTGCCCTGCGGCATCGCCGCGAACAGGTCGGCGCCGACCGCGTCGCCCGGGTCGGGCAGCGCCGGCAGCACCGTGCCCGCCGGCAGGCGCAGGTACCAGCGCGCCGGATGCGGCGCGTCCAGCGCGAAGCCGGCATCGCCGAACAGCGGACGCAGCGCCGGCAGCAGCTCGCGCACGTCGTCGGCATCCACGCCCAGGCCTTCGCTCCAGCCGAGCAGCCGCGCACCGTTCATCTCCGGCGCGACGTAGGCGGGATCGGCACGCAGCCAGCATGCGTCGCCCGCGTCGCCGGCATCCATCTGGCGGGTCAGCGCCGCGACCGGCCAGTGCGCCGGCAGCAGGCGGAAATGACGTTGCAGCTGCGCGCGGGTACCGGCCGCGGCACGGGTCTGCGCGCCGCGGCCGAGCGCGGTGGCCACCGCCGCAGGCAGCGGGCCGGCCAGGCGCGCGCGCTCCGGCAGCAGCAACAGCATGCGGCTCATCGGCGTCAGCCGGCGTAGCTCACGCCGGCGATCTCGTACTCACGCTTGCCGCCCGGCGCGTCGATGACGATCGCATCGCCTTCTTCCTTGCCGATCAGCGCACGCGCCACCGGCGAGGAGATCGCGATCAGCCCCTGCTTGATGTCGGCCTCGAGGTCGCCAACGATCTGGTAGCGGACCTCTTCATCGGTCTCGACGTCGGCCAGGGTCACGGTCGCGCCGAACACCACCTTGCTGCCGGCGTTGAGCTTGCTCACGTCGATCAGGTCGGCGTGTGAGAGCTCGCTTTCCAGCTGCTTGATGCGGCCTTCGATGAAACCCTGCTGCTCGCGCGCGGCGTGGTACTCGGCGTTCTCCTTCAGATCGCCGTGGCCGCGGGCCTCGGCGATCGCGGCGATCACCTCGGGGCGCTTGACGCCCTTCAGGTGATCCAGCTCCTCGCGCAGGCGCTGCGCGCCCTTCAACGTCATCGGTGCCCTCATGCCTGCAGCTCCTTGTGCAGTTCCTGCAGCGACCACACCGGGCCGGTGCCGCGGAATTCCAGAGACTGGACCAGCGCCTTGGCGCCGGCGATCGTGGTGGAGTACGTGACGCGCTGCTGCAGCGCCTCACGGCGGATCGAGAACGAGTCGGAGATCGCCGCGCGGCCTTCGGTCGTGTTCACGATGTAGGAGATCTCGCCGTTCTTGATCGAGTCGACGATGTGCGGACGGCCTTCGACCACCTTGTTGACGATCTCGCATTCCAGGCCGTGCTGCTGCAGCCAGGCGCCGGTGCCGCGGGTCGCGACCAGGGTGAAGCCACGCTCGACCAGGGCCTGGGCCACCGGCAGCACGCGCTTCTTGTCCGGATCGCGTACCGACACGAACGCCTTGCCCGGCTGCGCGGCACGGATGCCGCCGGCTTCCTGCGCACGCGCGAATGCTGCGCTGAAGGTGCGGCCCACGCCCATCACCTCGCCGGTGGAGCGCATCTCCGGGCCCAGGATCGGGTCGACGCCCTGGAACTTGGCGAACGGGAAGATCGCTTCCTTCACCGAGTAGTAGTCCGGCACGACTTCCTTGGTCGCGCCCTGCTCTTCCAGGGTCTTGCCGGCCATGCAGCGCGCCGCGATCTTGGCCAGCGCCACGCCGGTGGCCTTGGACACGAACGGCACGGTGCGCGAGGCGCGCGGGTTCACTTCCAGCAGGTAGACGGTGTCAGCGCCGCCATCCTCGTTGGCCTGGATCGCGAACTGGGTGTTCATCAGGCCGACCACGTTCAGCGCCTTGGCCAGCTCGACGACCTGGCGGCGCAGCTCGTCCTGGGTTTCGGCCGACAGCGAGTACGGCGGCAGCGAGCACGAGGAGTCGCCCGAATGCACGCCGGCCTCTTCGATGTGCTCCATCACGCCGCCGATCAGGGTGTTGCCCTGGGCGTCGGCGATCAGGTCGACGTCGACCTCGACCGCGTTGTCGAGGAAGCGGTCCAGCAGCACCGGCGAATCGTTCGACACCTTGACCGCGTCGCGCACGTAGCGGGCCAGGTCGGATTCGCCGTACACGATCTCCATCGCACGGCCGCCGAGCACGTAGCTCGGGCGCACCACCAGCGGGTAGCCGATCTCGCGCGCCAGCAGCAGCGCTTCCTGGTCGTTCTTGGCGATGCGGTTCGGCGGCTGCTTCAGGCCGAGCTTGTCGACCAGCTGCTGGAAGCGCTCGCGGTCCTCGGCCAGGTCGATCGAGTCCGGCGAGGTGCCGATCACCGGCACGCCGTTGGCTTCCAGCGCACGCGCCAGCTTCAGCGGGGTCTGGCCGCCGTACTGCACGATCACACCCTTGGGCTGTTCGAGCTCGACGATCTCCAGCACGTCTTCCAGCGTCAGCGGCTCGAAGTACAGACGGTCGGAGGTGTCGTAGTCGGTCGACACGGTCTCCGGGTTGCAGTTGACCATGATGGTCTCGTAGCCGTCCTCGCGCAGGGCGAGCGCGGCGTGCACGCAGCAGTAGTCGAACTCGATGCCCTGGCCGATGCGGTTGGGACCGCCGCCGAGGATCATGATCTTGTCGCGGTTGCTCGGCTGCGCCTCGCACTCGTCCTCGTAGGTCGAGTACAGGTAGGCGGTGCTGGTGGCGAATTCGGCCGCGCAGGAATCCACGCGCTTGTACACCGGGCGCACCTTGTGCGCACGACGCAGCGCACGCACGGCGGCCTCGTTGGTGCCGGTCAGCTGGGCCAGGCGCGCATCGGAGAAACCGGCGCGCTTGAGCCGGCGCAGGCGCGCGGCGTCGAGCGCGTCGATGCCGTCGGCGGCCAGCTGCGTCTCGGCTGCGATGATCTCCTCGATCTGGTCCAGGAACCACGGATCGATGAAGGACAGGTTGTAGATGTCCTCCACGCTCATGCCGGCGCGGAACGCATCGGCCACGTAGAACAGCCGCTCCGGGCCGGGGGCCTTCAGCTCGCGGCGCAACGTGGTCAGGTCGTCCTCGCTGGCCAGGTCCAGGCCGGTCGGGTCGAAGCCGACCTTGCCGGTCTCCAGCCCGCGCAGCGCCTTCTGCATCGATTCCTGGAAGGTGCGGCCCATCGCCATCACCTCGCCCACCGACTTCATCTGGGTGGTCAGGCGCGCGTCGGCCTGCGGGAACTTCTCGAACGCGAAGCGCGGGATCTTGGTGACGACGTAGTCGATCGACGGCTCGAACGAGGCCGGGGTCAGGCCGCCGGTGATCTCGTTCTTCAGTTCGTCCAGCGTGTAGCCGACAGCCAGCTTGGCCGCGACCTTGGCGATCGGGAAGCCGGTGGCCTTGGAGGCCAGGGCCGAGGAACGCGACACGCGCGGGTTCATCTCGATCACGACCACGCGGCCGGTGGTCGGGCTGATGCCGAACTGCACGTTGGAACCGCCGGTGTCGACGCCGATCTTGCGCAGCACCGCGATCGAGGCATCGCGCAGGCGCTGGTATTCCTTGTCGGTCAGGGTCTGCGCCGGGGCGACGGTGATCGAGTCGCCGGTGTGCACGCCCATCGGATCGAGGTTCTCGATCGAGCAGACGATGATGCAGTTGTCCGCGGTGTCGCGGACCACTTCCATCTCGAACTCCTTCCAGCCCAGCACCGA
>Ga0075364_10000499_pt1 | contig 19964 bp, 13 predicted proteins | sample EndMetdeltDD1764_FD_71517 | JGI IMG/M metagenome (GOLD analysis project Ga0075364, IMG submission 71517) | Populus endosphere microbial communities from Tennessee, USA - Endosphere MetaG P. deltoides DD176-4 | ecosystem: Host-associated > Plants > Roots > Endosphere | place: USA: Tennessee...
CTGCAGGCCCGCCGCCGCCAGCGCCGCGCGCATCGCCCGCAGCGCCGCCTCCGCATCCGGGGCCGGCAGGCCCAGCACCGCGCAGCCGGCGGCCATGCGGTCCAGATGCGCCCCCGGCCGGACAAGCGCCCCGCCCTCCGCCAGCACGGTTTCGAACAGGCCGTCGCCCAGGGTGAGGCCGCGGTCGTCGGCGGGGATGGCGGTGATCAGGTCTGCGTGAAGCACGGTGTGGTGATTAGGCGCGCGGCGGGCCGGCGCGCAACCTTGCGCCAGGCTTCCTGGAAGTCTGTCCCTGAAGGCGCCCGTCGCGGTTGGCGGACCGCGGCGGGCGTATTCGCCCCCGCCGGGCGCGGCGCGGCTTGTCAAATCCATAGGTCGGGAACTCGACGCGCTGCGGTGGATTGCGGCCTAGAGGGGCCCTGGCGCACGAACGCGCGCGGGTTTACCTCGTAAGGCGATCTTCCGGAGATCCAGCCATGTCCAGCCTCAGCGACCCGACGCCCGGCAGGGGCGTCGCCGTGGCCGTCCGCATCCTGGCGGTGATCCTGATCCTGATCGGGGCGACGCTGACGGCCGGCGGCGCCTGGCTCGCGGCCCTCGGCGGCTCGCCCTACTACGTCCTGGCGGGCGTGGGGCTGATCGTCTCCGGCGCGCTCCTGTGGGGGCTGCGGCTGGCGGGAGCCCTGATCTACGCCATCGTCTTCCTGGGGACGCTCGTCTGGGCGCTGTGGGAAGTGGGCATGGATGGTTGGGGCCTGGTCCCGCGCCTCTTCGGCCCCGCGGTGCTGATGGTGCTGGTGCTGGCCGCCGCCTGGGCGCTTGCGCCGGCGGGCAGGCGGCGGATCGCAGGGCTTGGCCTCGCCGGCTTCGTGGGCCTGGCCCTGGTCTTCAGCCTGGCGGTCTATGTCGTCGACGGCCCGGCCCGGGCCGGCGCCCTGCCTGGCGCGCGCTACGCCATGGCCGATCCCTCGCCGATGGCGGCGGGCGCCGACTGGCCGGCCTATGGCGGCACCTATGCGGGGCGGCGCTATTCGCCCCTGACCGAGATCACGCCCGCCAATGTGGGCCAGCTCAAGCGCGCCTTCGTCCTGCACACCGGCGACCTGCCGAGCTGGCGGGCGGCCAAGACCTACGGGGCGGAGAACACCCCGCTCAAGATCGCCAACACCCTCTACGTCTGCACGCCCAAGAGCCTGCTGATCGCCGCCGACGCCCAGACCGGCAAGACGCTCTGGCGTTTCGATCCCAAGGTCGCCGACGACTGGATCCCCTACACCGCCGCCTGTCGCGGCGTGCCCAGCGCAGCGCCGGGCGCGACGCGGATCATCTGGGGGACGCTGGATGCGCGGCTGATCGCGGTGGACGCGATCACCGGCCAGGCCTGCCCGGGCTTTGGCCAGAACGGCCAGGTCGACATCAAGGTCGGCATGGGCGAGGTGACGCCGGGGATGGTCTCCATCAACTCCGCGCCGACCATCGTGCGCGGGGTGGTCGTCACCGGCCACCAGGTGCTGGACGGCCAGCGGCGCGACGCCCCCTCCGGCGTGATCATCGGCTATGACGCGATCACCGGCGCGGTGCGCTGGGCCTGGGACGTGCAGCAGCCGGACCTGGCGGGCCTTCCCCCGCCCAACCGCGCCTTTACCCGCGGCACGCCCAACATGTGGACCACCGCCACGGGCGACGAGCAGCTGGGCCTTGTCTACCTGCCGATGGGCAACACCGCCGGCGACTACTGGAGCTCCAGCCGCGGCCCGCTGGAAAAGCAGGTCTCCTCGGCCCTGGTGGCCCTGGACGTGACCACCGGCAAGCCGGTGTGGACCTTCCAGACCGTGCACATGGACGTCTGGGACTACGACCTCGGATCGTCGGCGACCCTGGTGGACTTCCCCACCCAGTGGGGTCCGGTCCCGGCCCTGGTGCTGCCCTCCAAGCAAGGCGACATCTACGTCCTGGATCGCCGCACCGGCCGCGCCCTCGCCCCCTGGCGCGAGGAGCCCGCGCCGCAGGGCGGGGTCGAGCCGGCCATGCGCACGGCCACCCAGCCGCACTCGCTCTACGCCACGGTGCGCAAGGCGGTGCTGACCGAGAAGAACATGTGGGGCATGTCGCCGATCGACCAGATGGCCTGCCGCCTGCAGTTCCGCATGGCGACCTACAAGGGCTACTACACCCCGCCCGAGACCAAGGCCCGCTGGATCGAGTACCCCGGCTACAACGGCGGCTCCGACTGGGGCGGGATCGCGGTCGATCCGGTGCGCGGGGTGATCGTCGCCAACTACAACGACATGCCCAACTACAACCGGCTGATCCCCCGCAAGCAGGCCGACAAGATGGGCTGGGCGCCGCGCGGCCAGGCCCGGGGCGGCCAACTGGGCGGGGCCTCGGAGGGCGCGGGCGACCCGCAGGTGGGCGACCCCTACGCCATCCAGGTCAACGCCGGCTGGCGCATGCCTTTCACGGGCCTGCTCTGCAAGGAGCCGCCCTATGGCGGGATCGCGGCCATCGACCTGGCCACCGGCAAGACCATCTGGGATCGGCCCTTCGGCACGGCGCGGCGCAACGGCCCCTTCGGCATCGCCTCGGGCCTGCCCTTCCACATCGGCACGCCCAACAACGGCGGGGCGGTGGTGACGGCGTCCGGCCTGGTGTTCATCTCCGCGGCCACCGACGACATCATCCGCGCCATCGACCTGAAGACCGGCAAGACGGTGTGGCAGGACAAGCTGCCCGGCGGCGGCCAGGCCACCCCCACGGTCTACGAGGCCGGCGGGCGCGAATATCTGGTGATCATGGCCGGCGGCCACCACTTCATGGAGACCCCCGTCAGCGACGCCCTGGTCGCCTACGCCCTGCCCAAGTGAACCCCTCGCCCCCGAGCGCAGCGAAGAGAGGGAGAGGGTAGGGAGAGGGCGGCGCTGGGCGCTCGGTCCGCACGGCCTGGCGTCAGCTGGCCCGACGCCGCGGAGGGAAAGGCCTCACCGGAACGGCGGCTCGTCGAAGCTGCGCAGCTTGCGCGAGTGCAGGCGCGCGCCCTCCTCGCGCAGCAGGTCCAGGCTCGCCAGGCCGATCTGCAGGTGCTGGCCGATGGCCCGTTCGTAGAAGGCGTTGGCCTGGCCAGGCAGCTTGATCTCCCCATGCAGCGGCTTGTCGGAGACGCAGAGCAGGGTCCCGTAGGGGACGCGGAAGCGGTAGCCCTGGGCGGCGATGGTGGCTGACTCCATGTCGATGGCCACCGCCCGGCTCTGGTTGAACCGCAGCGCGCTCTTGGAATAGCGCAGCTCCCAATTGCGATCGTCGGTGGTGATCACCGTGCCGGTGCGCAGGCGCCGCTTGAGGATGTCGCCGCTCTCGCCGGTCACCGACTCGGCGGCGCTGTGCAGGGCCACCTGCACCTCGGCGATGGCGGGGATGGGGATCTCCGGCGGCAGCACCCCGTCCAGCACATGGTCGTCGCGCAGATAGGCGTGGGCCAGCACATAGTCGCCGATGGTCTGACTGCCGCGCAGGCCCCCGCAGTGGCCGATCATCAGCCAGGCCTGGGGCCGAAGCACCGCCAGGTGGTCGCAGATGGTCTTGGCGTTGGAGGGGCCGACCCCGATGTTGACCAGGGTCACGCCCGTGCGGCCCTCGGCCATCAGGTGGTAGGCCGGCATCTGGTGCTTGCGCCAGGTCCCGGCGGCGACGGCGGCCTCCGGGTCGGGGGTGTCGGCCGTCACCAGCACCTGGCCGGCCGCCGACAGCGCCTGGTAGCGGCCGCCGGCCTTGAGCTGCTCGCAGCCCCAGCGGACGAACTCGTCGACGTAGCGGTGGTAGTTGGTGAACAGCACATACTGCTGGGCGTGCTCGGCGGGGGCGCCGGTGTAGTGGGCGAGCCTGGCCAGCGAGAAGTCGGTGCGCAGGCCGTCGAACAGCGCCAGCGGGCGGGGCCCGTCGGCCTCCGGCGTCCAGAAGCCGTCCGCCACCTCATCGCCGATGTGCGCCAGCTCGGTGGTGGGGAAGTGCCGCGCCAGCTCGGCGGCCCCGTATTCCGCCAGGGTCAGGGCCTGGGAGCCGTCCAGCACATAGGGGTAGGGGATCTCCTGGCGCGAGCGGCCGACCTCCAGCTCGATCTCGAAGTCCTGCTGCAGCAGGGAGAGTTGCTCGATCAGGTAGGGGCGGAAGAGATCGGGCCTGGTCACCGTCACCGCATAGCGGCCGGGCGAGCCGATGCGGGCGAAGGCCCGGCTGGTGCGCGGGAAGGGCTGGCCTGGCGGCCAGGTCAGGCGCAGCTCCGGGTAGGCGAAGAGGCCGTCGCGCCGGGCGTCGACGCTGGGCGGCGCGCCCCCGCTCATGAAGCCCGCGAGGGCGGTCTGCAGCGCCGCCACGCTCGCGCGGTACTCCGCCTCGAGCTGGTCGACGATTTGTTTGGCGTTCATCTGCGCGGCCATGGACTCTTATAGCGCGCGCCTTGCGACTGGGGCGAGACGCTGGGACAAAGGCGTTCGCGCAAGCCGGGGATCGCCGCCATGAATCGCCTGTTCACCGCCATGGTGGTCGCCGCCATGGTCCTGGGCGTCGCCGCCGGCGCGGGGATCCACCAGTGGACCAGTCCGGCCCAGGCCCACGCCATCGCCGACAACCTCTCCATCGTCACCGACGTCTTCCTGCGGCTGATCAAGATGATCATCGCCCCGCTGGTCTTCTCCACCCTGGTGGCGGGCATCGCCCACATGGAGGACGCCGGCGCCATCGGCCGGGTCGGGGCCAAGACCCTGGGCTGGTTCATCGGCGCCTCGATCTTCTCCCTGACCATCGGCCTTCTCATGGTCCACCTGCTGCACCCGGGATCTGGCCTGCACCTGGCCCTGCCGGACGGCTCGGCCGCCCAGGCGGTGGACATGTCCAAGTTCACCCTGCGCGGCTTCATCACCCACCTGGTGCCGGCCTCCATCGTCCAGGCCATGGCCGAGAACGAGATCCTGCAGATCGTCATCTTCTCGCTGTTCGTCGGCACGGCGGTGGCGGCCATCGACGACAAGGCGCCCCAGGTGCTGGCCCTGGTCGAGCAGGTGGCCGCGATCATGCTCAAGGTCACCAGCTATGTGATGAAGACCGCCCCGCTCGCCATCTTCGCGGCCCTGGCCGCCACGGTCTCCACCCAGGGCCTGGACGTCCTGGCCGACTACGCCAGGTTCGTCGGCGGCTTCTACCTGTCGCTGGGCATCCTCTGGGTCCTGCTCATTGGGGCCCTGGTGCTGATCGTCGGGCCGCGGGGCCTCAAGCTCGCCGGGGCGATCCGCAGCCCCGCGCTCCTGGCCTTCTCCACCGCCTCGTCCGAGGCCGCCTATCCGCGCACCCTCGAGGAGCTGCAGCGCTGGGGCGTCTCGCGCCGGGTGGCCAGCTTCGTCCTGCCGCTGGGCTACTCGTTCAATCTCGACGGCTCGATGATGTACTGCACCTTCGCGACCCTGTTCATCGCCCAGGCCTATGGGGTCTCGCTCAGCATCGGCCAGCAGATCACCATGCTGTTCCTGCTGATGGTCACCTCCAAGGGGATCGCCGGCGTGCCCAGGGCCTCCCTGGTGGTGATCGCCGCGACCCTCACCTACTTCCGCCTGCCCGAGGCCGGGCTGCTGCTGATCCTGGCCGTCGACCACCTGCTGGACATGGGACGCTCGGCCACCAACGTGGTCGGCAACTCCGTCGCCGCCGCCGTCGTCGCCCGCTGGGAGAACCAGATCGAGGGGCCCATCCCCTCTCCCCCCGCGTAGCGGAGAGGGAGAGGGTAGGGAGAGGGCGGCTCCGCCTTGCGGTTCATCTGGACGGAGGTCGATCGGGTGAATTCGTGCGGCGACGCCGTGGCCGCCCGATCGCCTCGCCGCCCTCTCCCTACCCTCTCCCTCTCTCGCTTCGCTCGGGGAGAGGGGCTTAACACCCCTTAGGCATCTTCATTTACGCGGAATTCGCCCCGTTGGGGGAGGATGCTGGCCAACCTGTTCCTTTGGTCATTTGCGTCCGTGATCTTGTCCGCCTCCGACCTCACCGCCGACGAACTCGCCGTGCGCGTGGCCGAACTGGAGGCCGAGCGGGCGATGATGCTGCGTCTGGCCCGCACCGACAGCCTCACGGGCCTGGTCAACCGCGCCGCCTTCACCGCGGCCCTGGCCGAGCGGCTGGAGGGCCTGCGCGGCCAGGCCGAGCCGCTGGCCCTGCTGGTGGTCAACATCGACCGCTTCAGGCACCTCAACGACAGCTTGGGCCACTCCGGCGGCGACCTGCTGCTGGCCGAGCTGGGCGCGCGGCTCAAGGCCGACGCCGCCCGCGGCGAGCTGGCCGGACGCCTGGGCGCCGACGAATTCGCCCTGCTGACCCCTGACCTCGACATCGCCCGCCGCGCCGAGCGCGTGCTCTCGATCCTCTCCGAGCCCTTCCAGGTGCATGGCCGCGGCGTCTCCCCGGCGGTGAGCGTCGGCGTCGCCACGGCCCCGCAGGACGCCCACGAGGCCTCCGACCTGCAGCGCTTCGCCGAGCGGGCGCTGGCCAGGGCCAAGGCCCAGGGCGGCCGGCGCTGGAGCGCCTTCGACGCCGAGCTCAAGGCCGAGAACGAACGCCGCCGCACTCTCGAAGCCGAGCTGCGCCGGGCGATCCCGGCCGGCGAGATCGAGCCCTGGTTCCAGCCGGTGGTCGACTCCGCCAACGGCCGCACGGTGGGGGTCGAGGTGCTGGTGCGCTGGCGCCACCCGCACGAGGGCCTGCTCAGCCCGGCGGCCTTCCTGCCGGTGGCCGAGGAGCTGGGCCTGATCGGCCGCATCGACGAGGCGGTGTTCGAGGCCGCCTGCGCCCACGCCGCCCCCTGGGTGGCGCAGGGGCTGATCTCCAGCGTCTCCTGCAACGTCTCCCCGCGCGAGCTGATGGACCCGGCCTTCTCGCGCCGGCTGATCGGCCGGCTGGCGGCCACCGACCTGCCGCCCACCGCCCTGACGGTGGAGATCACCGAGACCTTCCTGCTGCACGACCTGGGGCTGGCCAGGCGCCACATCGAGCGGCTGGCGGCCAAGGGCGTGAACATCGCCCTGGACGATTTTGGCACCGGCTATTCCAACCTGCGCGCCCTGATGGGCCTGCCGATCCAGACGGTGAAGCTGGACCGCAGCCTGATCGACGACGTGGCGCGCAATCCCCGCGTCTCGCGCCTGGTGGGCTCGATGATGCACGCCGCCCGGGCGCTGGGCGTCTCCGTCGTCGCCGAGGGGGTGGAGGAGGAGGCCCAGGCCATCATCCTGCGCGCCGCCGGGTGCGACCGCATGCAGGGCTACTGGTTCGCCCGGCCGATGGACGCCGCCGCCATGGACGCCCGCCTCCAGGCCGAGCACGCCGCCATCCGCCCGGCGCAGGCGCGCCGGGCGTCGGCGAAGTAGATCAGGCGAGCATCTTCTGGATGTCGCCGGAGGTGACGGGCCGGCGCGGCTCGCCCTCCGCCTGCGGCTTGAGCCCGCCAAGGCCGGCCTTGGTCGAGGTGTCGACGTCGCGCCCAAGCTGTCGCAGGGCGCCCACCGTGCACTTCTCGCGCCCGCCCATCGCTTCGAACGGGTCGTAGCTGTAGAGCCGCATGGCGTTCTGGTGGCTGATCTTGTCGATGATCGCCGGCTCCAGGTGCTTCATGGAGTTCCAGAGATATTCCGGCGCCTCGGGCCACAGGGTGTCGGAGTGCGGATAGTCGCACTCGTAGCAGATCATGTCCGGGTTCATGTCCTCCAGGTGCTTGAGGCCGAACTTGTCGTCGATGAAGCAGGTCACGATGTGCTTGTTGAAGATGTCGCTGGGCCGGCCGCCGTTGAACTCGCTGAAGGTCCATTCGTGGTGGTGCACATAGGTGTGGTCGGACCGCTCCAGCAGGTAGGGGATCCAGCCGATGCCGCCCTCCGAGAGCGCCATGCGCAGGTCGGGATAGCGCTTCCAGAAGGGCGCCCAGATCCAGTCCGCCGCGGCGTGGGCGATGGAGATCGGCATGGTGGTGATCCAGGCGTCGATCGGCGATTCCGCCGAGGCGTGCGGCGGCTGGTGGCCCGTGCCGATGTGGCAGTTGATCATCACCGCATGGTCGCTGCAGGCCTTCCACAGCGGCTCCCAGTAGGCGTTGTGCAGGCTGGGCAGGCCCGTGGCGGTGGGATTGTCGGGGAATGAGATCGCGTGCGACCCCTGCTTGGCCATCCGGGTCAGCTCGGCGACGCTCTCGCCCATGTCCCACAGCGGCAGCAGGGTCAGCGGCATCAGCCGCTCGGGCGCGGCGGCGCACCATTCCAGCATGTGCCAGTCGTTGTAGGCCTTGACCGCCAGCAGGGCGTCGGCCGGGTCCTTCTTGGCCTTCTTGACGAAGACCCCGCCGGAGAAGCCCGCGAAGCTCGGGAAATTCAGCGAGCCCAGGATGCCGTTGACGTTCATGTCGTCGACGCGCGCCTTGGCGTCGTAGCAGGCCGGGCGCATCTGGGCGTAGGCGGTGGGCTCCATGCCGTACTCCGAGCGCGGCCGGCCGACCACCGCGTTCAGCCCGGTGCGAAGGTGGGTGGTGTCGGTCCACACCCAGTGCTCGGCGCCCCTGACCGTCTCGATCCTCGGCGCGCGGTCCTTCTTCGAGGCGGGGTAGTGGCGGATGAAGGTGTCCGGCGGCTCGACGATGTGGTCGTCGACGCTGACGATGATCATGTCGTCCATTTTCATGTGCGGCTCCCTGGCGGCTTTCGCGGATTTGCCCCAGCATCCACGCCGAGCCTTTGACCGTCTCGCCGCTATCGGTCATTCTTGAGCTCTGAACGGCCATCGCGGAGGGCGCATGCCCAACGTCGAGCTCTACGAGATCGTGCACCCGTCCCTGCGCCAGCCCGCGGGCGCGGTGGTGCAGGACGACCTCGACTACGACTCCGGCTGGCACCGCCACGACATGCACCAGGTGCAGTACGCCTTCGAGGGCGCCATCGAGGTGGAGAGCGACACCGCGCGCTACCTGATGCCGCGCCAGCTGGCGGCCTGGATTCCCGCCGGCGTCCCGCACCGCACCAGCGTGCACCGGGTGCGCTCGGGCTCGATCATGCTCTCGCCGCACATGATGCAGCCGGCCGGGGACCGGGTGCGGATCATCGAGGTCTCGCCCCTGATGCGCGAGATGATCCTGGGCGCCATGCGCTGGCCCCTCGACCGGCCGCTGGACGAGGCGGGCGCGGCCTATTTCACCGCCTTTGGCCTGCTGTGCCGCGAATGGATCGGCCACGAGGCCTCGCTCTGGCTGCCCACCGCCGAGGACGCCAAGCTCAAGGCCGCCATGGACCACACCCGCGCCCATGTGGTGGAGGCCGACATGGCCTCGGCCTGCCGGGCGGCGGGCCTGTCGGAGCGCAGCCTGCGCCGGCGCTTCAAGCAGGGGCTGGGCATGACCTGGGAGGCCTACCGCCGGCGCGCCCGCCTGCTGGCCGCCGTTCCCCTGCTCAGCGACGGGCGCCGGCCCATCGGCGCGGTGGCCGCCGAGGTGGGGTTCGAGAGCCAGAGCGCCTTCGCCAAGGCCTTCCGCAGCTTCACCGGCAAGACCCCGCTGGCGTTCCGGGCGGGCCACCCCGCCTAGGCGCCGGATCGGAATCCGCCGCGCAGGCGTTCCGGGACTCTTGGGATTTTCGGGAGGCCGGCATGGCGACGCGTCCAACCTGGCAGGGATACCTGCGGCTGAGCCTGGTGAGCTGCCCGGTGGCGCTCTACACGGCCACCTCGCGCACCAGCGAGGTGCACTTCAACATGCTGCACAAGGACACCCACCACCGCATCCGCATGATCCCCACCGACCCGGAGACCGGGCCGGTCGATCGCGCCGACATCGTCAAGGGCTACGAGATCGAGAAGGGCCACTACGTCGTGGTCACCGACGAGGAGATCAAGAACGTCAGGCTGGAGACCACCCGCACCCTGGACATCGAGCGCTTCGTCGACGAGTCCGAGATCGACCGCCTCTACTGGAACGATCCCTATTTCCTCACCCCCGACGGCGACATGGCGGTGGAGGCCTTCACCGTCATCCGCGAGGCCATGAAGAAGGCCGGCCAGGTGGCGCTCGGCCGGCTGGTGATGCACCAGCGCGAGCGGCTGATGGCCCTGGAGCCCCGCGGCAAGGGCATCGTCGCCTTCAGCCTGCGCGCCAACCGCGAGGTCCGCAGCGCCGAGGAGGTGTTCGACCGCATCCCCCAGGCCAAGCCCAACCCGCAGATGGTGGAGATCGCCACCCAGATCATCCGCCAGCAGGAAGGCCCCTTCGATCCCAGCCAGTTCAACGACCGCTACGAGGAGGCGCTGCGCGCCCTCATCAAGTCCAAGGAGAAGGGCCGCACGGTCGCCGCCCCCGCCGAGCCCAAGGAGGCCGAGGTGGTCGACCTGATGGAAGCGCTCAAGCGCAGCCTGGGGCAGGGCGGCGAGCGGCGCAAACCCGCCGCCAAGGCCGCCGCCAAACCGGCCGCCCGCAAGCCCGCCACGCGCAAGCCGCCGGCGAAGAAGCGGGCTTGAATCCCCCTCTCCCCCCGCGAAGCGGAGAGGGAGAGGGTCGGGAGAGGGCGGCTCGGAAATCGCCTCGACCACCGACCTGGATCGACATGAACCCAGGCCTTTCGCGCTGATCCGGCGGCGCCGCCCTCTCCTGCCCTCTCCCTCTCTCGCTGCGCTCGGGGGAGAGGCGTGAGCTACCCCGCCGGCGCCTTCGCCGCGACCTTGGCCGTCGGCTCGACGGCGACGATGGAGGCGCCGGTGCGGCCCATGGCGTCGCTGAGCTGGAACTTGACCCCGCCCATGGCCTTCACCGCCGCGCCCGCCCCCTCTGCGTCGGTCCCCTCCAGGCCGTAGACGCTCAGGTACTTGGCCTTGAACTCCCCGGACAGTTGCTTGACCAGCCGGTAGCGCTGGGCGTCGGCGAAGCCCTCGACGGTCATCACCTCGGGCACGTGGACGTTGTCGTACCAGGCGTTGAAGTCCTCATCGCGTCCCTCGGCGGCGTTGGTCATGACCACCAGCCGCCAGCTCCCGGCCGGCTTGCCCGACGTCTGCGTCGCCTTTGGCCCCAGCGCCTCGAAGATGCCGCCGATCGTGGCGCCGGAGTCCATCGCCTTGCTGATCGTCATGGGGGTGCTGAACAGCGTCTTGACCGCGGCCTTGGCCTCGTCCTCGCTGGTCGCCTCCATCTCGTAGATCGCCAGCGAGCCCTGGTTGAGATCGCCCGTCACCGGGATGCGCCGGCGGTAGCGCTCGGCCGCGCGAAAGCCCGGGACGCTGACCACGTCGTGCAGGTGCTGGTTGTCGTACCAGGCGTCGAACTCGGCCTCCTGACCCTCACGGGGGTTGGAGAACATCACCAGCACGTACCTGCCCATCAAATCTTCCTCCCATTCGATTGCCGCCATCTTGTCATCCGAGGCGGGCGAGTGTCACGCGCCGGCGTCAGCCCAGCGCGGCCTCGGGCGCGACCACCTTGTCGCTGATCACCTCCACGATCGTCATCACCGCGCCGGGGGCCAGGGTGTCCGACTGGCGGATCCCGGCGGTGAACACCGCCTTCAGGGTCGCCTGGGCGGCCGCCTGGTCCTGCGCCTCCAGGCCGTAGATGGCGATGTATTCCGGGGCGAGTTTCCCGCTCGCCTGCCGGTGCTTGCGGTAGCGCTCGGCGGTGGCGAAGCCGGGCACCGTCAGCGCCTCGGCCATGTGCACGGTGTTGTACCAGTGGTTGAATTCCTCGTGCCGGCCCTCGACGGCGTTGGCCAGCACCAGCATCCGGTGCGAGCCGACAGGACCCGACCCCAGCCGCGGGCCGGCCAGCTCGAAGACCACGTTGACGGTCTTGCCGTGATCGGCGGTGTCGCCGCGCTCCAGCTTGGCGTCCCGCAGCCTCTGGTGCACGGCCTCCAGCTCCTCGGGGTTGCGGGCGTCCAGTTCGTAGATGGTCAGATAGGGGGGCATGGCCTCGCCCGCCCCATGGATGCTCGTCCGGAACCGCTGGGCGGAGCGGACGCCCGGGACGGCGACCATCGCCCCCAGGTGATGGCCGGTGTACCAGCGATTGAACTCGTCCTCGCGGCCCGCCACCGGCGCGGAAAAGGTCGCCATCACATATTCGGCCATTGCGCCGTCCTCCCTTTGGTTGCGGATATCTTGTCACCCAAGGCCTCGAGGAGTCACGTCGTCGTCTGCGGCGCGCGCAATGACGCTGGACAGCGGGCCATCCAGTCGCCAGAGAATTTAAGTCAATGTCGGAGCCGCGCGGACCTGCGGCTCGCCAAGGGGATGGAGACGCAAATGGCCGAGCTGCCGAAGTACGACAACGTCATCAACGGCGAGGTCCGCCCGCCCGCCGCCGGCAAGTACATGGACTCCATCAATCCCGCCTCGGGCCAGGTCTGGGCCAGGGCCGCCGCCAGCGACCGCACCGACGTCGAGGCGGCCGTGGCCGCCGCCAGCGCGGCCTTCCCGGCGTGGGCGAACCTGAGCGCCGCCGCCCGGGGCGTCTACCTGCAGAAGGTGGGCGATGTGATGCGGGAGAACAGCGAGGAACTCGGCCGCCTGGAGGTCATGGGCATCGGCATGCAGCCGAGGAAAGGCAACGTGCCGCCCAAGGCCGGCGGCATGGGCTCCTTGTGGGACCGCGCGGGCGCCCGCACCCTGGAGGCCGTCACCGGCCGCTTCATCCCGCTCGACGCCAACACCATGGGCTTCACCCGCCGCGAGCCCTACGGCGTGGTGGCCGCCATCGTCCCCTTCAACTCGCCCCAGGGCATGGCCTCGTCCAAGGCCTCCCTGGCCCTGGCCGCCGGCAACACCGTGGTGCTCAAGCCCCCGGAGCAGGCCTCGCCGGCGATCCTGAGGTTCGCCGAGCTGGCGGCCAAGGTGCTGCCCCCTGGCGTGCTCAACGTGGTCTCGGGCCTGGGCGCCGAGGTGGGCGACCCGCTGGTGCGCCACCCGGAGGTGCGCAAGATCACCATGACCGGCTCGGCGGGCACCGCCCGCATGATCCAGCGCGCGGCCGCCGACAACCTGACCTCGGCCATCTTCGAGCTGGGCGGCAAGTCGCCCAACATGGTGTTCCCCGACGCCGACCTCGACCGCGCCGCCCTGGGCGTCACCCTGCAGGCGATCTACACCACCAACGCCGGCCAGGCCTGCGTGGGCGGCTCGCGCATCCTCATCCACCGCTCGATCCTGGACGAGATGCTCGCGCGCATGACGACCATCATCCAGGGGATCAAGGTGGGCGACCCCTTCGCCCCCGACACCACCATGGGCCCGCTGATCTCCAAGGCCCAGATGGACAAGGTGGTGGCCTTCATCGAGGAGGGGAAGGCGCAGACCAGGCTCATCACCGGCGGCCGCTACGGGCCCGAACTGGTTCCCTCGCTGCCCGGCGGATTCTGGGTCGAGCCGACCCTCTTCCTCACCGAGGACAACTCCCTGCGCATCTGCCAGGAGGAGATCTTCGGCCCGGTGGCGGTGGTCATCCCCTTCGACACCGAGGACGAGGCCATCGCCATCGCCAACGACTGCCGCTTCGGCCTGGCCTCGGGCCTGTGGACCCGCGACATCACCCGCATCAACCGCTTCATCCGCGAGATCCGCGCCGGCAATGTGTGGGTCAACACCTACCTGCAGACCCGCTACGAACTGCCCTTCACCGGCATCAAGGACAGCGGCTACGGCCACGACGACCTCTTGGAATTCACCTACGAAAAGGCCGCCGTCATCGCCACCTGAGCAACGCCCCTTCTCCCCTTGCGGGAGAAGGTGGGCCGCGACAGCGGGCCGGATGAGGGGTCTCTCAGACCTCGCCGACTGTTCGACCCGACGCGCCGCCAGCGGATGCGATCATCGACCCCTCATCCGTCGACCTTCGGCCGACACCTTCTCCCGCAAGGGGAGAAGGACGCTTGCGGTCAGCCCCCGCGAAGCGCGGACGAGCTTCCTCTCCCCCGGCGAAGCCGAGAGGGAGAGGGTAGGGAGAGGGCGGCTCGGCGTCCCCGCGCCCCCGGCCGCGCCCCGGCGGCCACCTGCATCTCCGCCGCGACCCTTGAGCGCCTGCGCCGCCCTCTCCCTACCCTCTCCCTCTCTCGCTGCGCTCGGGGGAGAGGGGCTAGCCGCGAAGCTTCCTGATCGCGTCCGCCAGGGGCCGCTCGGCGTCGCAATAGTCGGCCCAGGCCTTGGTCTTCTTGAGCAGGGCGGGCGCGGTGCGGATCGTGTAGCGCTTGGGGTCGAGGCCGGGCTTCACCTCTTTCCACAGTAGCGGGAAGGAGACCGGCGCGCCGGCCCGCGCCCGGGGCGAGAGCGGCGCCACGGCCGTCGAGAGGCGGTCGTTGCGCAGGTAGTCGAGGAAGATGCGCCCCACCCGCTTGGCCTTGGCCATGTTGACCACGTAGCGGTCGGGCTGGTCGGCGGCGATCGCCAGGCAGATGTCCTGGGCGAATTTCTTGGCGGTCGGCCAGTCTATCTTGGCCTTGGTGTCGGCCAGCGGCGTGACCACGTGCAGCCCCTTGCCGCCGGTGGTCTTGCAGAAGGCCTCCAGCCCCACCGCCTCCAGCCGCGTCTTCACCTCCAGCGCCCCTTCGATCACCCGCTCGAAGGGGATCTGCTCGTCCGGGTCGAGGTCGAACACCAGACGGCCGGGGACCTCGGGCTGGAAGGGCTGGCAGTTCCAGGGGTGGAACTCCACCGCCGCCACCTGGGCCAGCGCGATCAGCGCCTCGGGGGTGTCGGCCTGCAGGTAGGGCTTGTGGTCGCCAAAGACCTTCACCTCATGGATCAGGGAGGAGGAGCCCTTGCCCACGTGGCGCTGGAAGAAGCGCTGCTCGCCCTCGATCCCGTCGGGGGTGCGCACGATCGAGCAGGGCCGGCCCTTCACATGGCCGATCATCCAGGGGCCGACCGCTTCCAGGTAGCGCGCGAGGTCCAGCTTGGTCACGGGCCGCCCATCGCCCCCGTCCGGCCAGAGGGCCTTGTCGGGGCTGGAGATCACCACGCCCAGGACCACGTTGGCGCCGGGCTTGCTCTTGGCGCTGCCTGGGTCCTCCACCGCTTGCGGGGGAGGTGGATCGCGAAGCGAGACGGAGGGGGCTTGCTGCGGTGGGGCCGGGATTTCGGCCACGACCTCATCGGCGCTCTTGTCCTCCCGCAGCGCCTTGAAGGCGCCCTGGCGCACCATCCCCCCGCCGGTGAAGCCGGCGAACTCGATCTCGGCGACGAGCTCGGGCCTGGCCCAGTGGACGTTGGCCTCCTTCCTGGGCGCGTCGGGGCCGCTGAAGGGGCTCTTGTCGGCTTCCACCTTCTCCAGCTTGGGCAGCACCCGGGCGACCTTGTCGCGGCCAAAGCCGGTGCCGACGCGGCCGACGTAGACCAGCTTGTCGCCCCGGTGCACGCCCACCAGCAGGGAGCGGAGCTGTCCGGCCTCGCCCGTCCAGCCGCCGATCACCACCTCGTGGCCGGCGCGGCACTTGGACTTGAGCCAGCTCTCGGAGCGGTCCGAGCGATAGGGCGCCTCGAGCTTCTTGGAGACGATCCCCTCCAGCGACATGCGGCAGGCCGACTGCAGCACCGCGTCCCCGGCCGTCTCGAAGTGGTCGACGAAGCGGATGCGCGGGCCGAGCGTCTTGCCGGCGCCCTCCAGCAGCGCCTTCAGCCGCAGCTTGCGATCGCGCAGCGGCAGGCTGCGCAGGTCCTGGCCCTCGGCGAACAGCAGGTCGAAGGCGAAGAACACCAGCTCGCCCGTCTTGCCGTCCGACAGCGCCGCCTGCAGCGCCGGGAAATCGGGCGAGCCGTTGTGGTCCAGGGCGCAGGCCTCGCCATCGACGATGCAGTCGGGCAGCACCTCGGCCGCCTTGCCGATCTCCTTGAACCGCGCCGTCCAGTCGAGCCCGGCGCGGGTCTTCAGGCTCGCCGCTCCCGCCTCGACGCGAAGCTGCAGCCGGTAGCCGTCGAACTTGATCTCGTGGCCCCAGCCCTCGCCCTGGGGCGGGCGGTCCACCGACTTGGCGAGCTGGGGGGCGATAAAGCCCGGCAGGCCGGCGGCCTTGAGCTTGGGCGCCCGGCTCGCCTTCAGGGGCGCGGCCTTCGGTGCGGCCGGCGGCGGATCGGCCTTGCCGTCCGCGTGGTTCGAATTCCACACCGCCTTGCCCGAGGCGCGCGTCTTGCCGCCGGTCATGAAGGGGGTTGCTCCCTTGCCCGCGCCGGCGGCGATCTCCTCCATGGCGCGATCGGAGGCGACCGAGGTCGTCGCCTCCTCCACCAGCCGGTCGCCGTGATCCTCCAGCGCATGGCCGTCATGGTGCTTGATGAGCAGCCAGTTGTCGCGCTTCTCCCGCTCGCGACGCTTCATCCGCACCAGCACGAAGCCGCCCTGCAGGCGCTCGCCGTCGAGGACGAACTTGAAGTCCCCCCGGCGCAGGCCCTCGTGGGGATCGGTCCCGGGCTCGGGCTCCCAGTAGCCGCGGTCCCACAGCATCACCGTGCCCCCGCCGTACTGCCCCTTGGGGATGGTCCCCTCGAAGTCGCCGTAGTCGAGCGGGTGGTCCTCCACCTCCACGGCCAGGCGCCGGTCGTGCGGGTCCAGCGAGGGGCCCCTGGTCACCGCCCAGGACTTGAAGACCCCGTCCAGCTCCAGGCGCAGGTCGTAGTGCAGGCGGGTGGCCGCGTGCTTCTGGATCACATACCGCAGTCGGTTCGAGGGCTTGGTCTTCTCCGCTCCCGCCGGCTCGGCGGTCTTGGCGAAGTCGCGCATCGCGCGGTACTTGGCGAGCTTGCGGTCCTGCGCCATCGCCAAGGTCTCCTCTCTAGCTGGCCAGGGCCTTGGGCTTGGCCTTGATCTCGGAGAGGGCCGCCACGAAGCTGTCGCGCCAGGCGGTGACGTCCTCCCGCTGGACGTTCTCGAACAGGGCCCGCCAGCGGGTGATGCGCTCGGACCGGTCCATGCCCAGCGCCTGCTTCAGCGCCTCGGCGATCTCCTCGGGACTGTTGGGGTTCACCAGGATGGCCTGGGAGAGCTGCCGCGCGGCGCCGGCGAAGCGCGATAGGATCAGCACGCCGGGATCCTCGGGGTCCTGGGCGGCGACGAATTCCTTGGCCACCAGGTTCATCCCGTCGCGCAGCGGCGTCACCAGCCCCACCCGCGCGGCGCGGTAGATGCCCGCCAGCTCGTCGCGCCGGTAGTTCTTGTTGACGTAGCGGAACGGCGCCCAGTCGATGTCGGAGAACTCGCCGTTGATCCGGCCCGAGAGCGCGTCCAGCCGCCCGCGGATCTCCTGGTAGGCCTCCACGCCCTCGCGGCTGACCGGGGCGATCTGCAGCATGAGCACCTCGCGCCGCAGGTCGGGATTGTCCGACAGCAGCCGCTCGAAGCCCAGGAACCGCTCCTCCAGCCCCTTGGAGTAGTCGAGCCGGTCGACCCCCACCACCAGCTGACGGAATACGGTGCAGGCGGTCATGATGTCCCGCATGCGCACGGCCTTGGCCGAACGCACCAGCTTGGCGAAGTCGGCGGAGTCGATGCCGATGGGATAGGCGCCCACCTTCACGGTCCGCCCGAAGGCCCGAAGCTGGCCCGAGCCCGGGGCCTCGCCGCCGGCCTCGGTGAGCACATATTCCTCGAAGGCCTGCTGGTACTCCTGGGTGTGGAAGCCCACCAGGTCGTAGTCGAACAGGGCCTCCACGAGCTGCCGGTGGCCGGGCAGGGCGGTGAACACCTGGTGCGCCGGCCAGGGGATGTGCAGGAAGAAGCCGATCCGGTTCTTCACCCCCAGCTTTCGCAGCTCCCGGGCCAGCGGGATCAGGTGGTAGTCGTGCACCCAGATCAGGTCGTCGCGCCCGATCAGCGGCTGCAGGGTCTTGGCGAAGTTGCGGTTCACCCGCTCATAGCCGTGGCCATAGGCGCGGTCGTAGGCGGCGATGTCGGCGCGGTAGTGGAACAGCGGCCAGAGGGTCTTGTTGGCGTAGCCGTTGTAGTATTCGTCGACGTCGGCCTCCTCGAGGTCGACCGTCGCCACGGTCACCCCGTCGACCTGCTCCATCGCCAGTTGGCCGGTGTATTCGGGAGTGGTCTTGCCGCTCCAGCCGAACCACAGGCCGGAATATTCCCGAAGCGCCGCGGCCAGCGCCATGGCCAGGCCCCCGACGGTCTCCTCGCCCTTGCCGGTGGGCGGATTGACCCGGTTGGAGACGACGATCAGCCGGCTCATGGGAGACCCCCCAGCGAGGACTCCAGCCAGGAGAGCGCCTCGTCCACCCCCCGCAGGCCAAAGCGGGCGGCGGTGGGCCGGCCGGGTCCGACCAGCACGCCCATGCCGCCCTCGCCCTGGGCGGCCAGGAAGCCATGCTCGTCGGTGTCGTCGTCGCCCACGAAGACCGGGCGCGCCCCGCTGAAGGGCGCAAGCTTCAGGAAGGCGGCGACGCTGTCGCCCTTGTTGGGGCCGGGGGTGCGCAGCTCCTGCACCATGTCGCCGGTCTGCAGGGAAAGGCCGGTGGCCTGCGCGATCTCCTGGGCGCAGGCCTCCGCCGCCGCGGTCTGCGGGCGGGCCAGGCGGTAGTGCAGGGCGGCCGAGAGGCCCTTCTCCTCGACGATCAGGCCGGAGTCCCGGGCGGCGAATTCCCTCAGCCGCCGTGCGGCCTCGGGCAGGGCGGGGTGGGCCTTGGCCTCGCTCACCACGCCGTCGGGGCGGCGCAGGACCAGGCCATGCACCGCCGCCACCGCGACGACCCGGCCCTCGAGGATGCGGTCCACGTCCTCCAGGGTTCGCCCGCTGACCACCGCCAGCCGGCCCTCCAGCGCGCGGTCGAGCCGCGTCAGCAAACTCGTGCGGCGAGGATCGGGCCGAACGTCCTGCGGACGGGCGGCGATCGGCGCGAGCGTCCCATCCAGGTCCAGGAACAGCGCCGTGTCGGCCAGCCGCAGCGGCTTTGGCGCCGGCAGTCCGATCGTCAGTTCCCCTATTCCCATGACATGGACATCGCCCCTCAATGGCGGTCAAACGCACCAGGGGGCCATGTTGATCCGTGGCCGCGCTTGCTAAGCCTTGACGTGGACGCCCGGCATCGGGCTTAGCGCCCTCGAGACCGCTTCCCAGGAGGACACGCATGGCCCAGGCCCCGCTCGCGGACGCCATCGTTCTGTTCGGGGCCACGGGCGACCTCGCCCGGCGCATGCTGCTGCCCTCGCTCTTCCACCTCGACGCCGACGGCTTCCTGGATGCGGGCTTCAAGGTGGTGGGCACCGCCCGCCAGGAGATGGACCGCGAGGCCTTCGTGGCCCTGGTGCGCGCCGCCCTGGACGAGCGCGACGAAGGCGTGGACGAGGCGGTCTGGAAGCGCTTCTCCGCGCGCCTCACCTACGTCTCCGCAGATTCCACCACCGAGGCCGGCGCCCTTAGGCTCAAGGCCAGCCTGGAAGGCTCCAGCGCGCCGATCTTCTTCCTGGCCCTCTCGCCCAGCCTCTATGGCCGCGTCTGCGTGGCGCTGGCCGGCGCGGGCCTGGTGACCGACGAGTCGCGGATCGTGCTGGAAAAGCCCATCGGCCGGGACCTGCACACCTCCCGCGAGATCAACATCGCCGTCGGCGCGGTGTTCGGCGAGGAGCGGATCTTCCGCATCGACCACTACCTGGGCAAGGAGACGGTGCAGAACCTGATCGCCCTGCGCTTCGCCAACACCCTCTTCGAGCCGCTCTGGAACAACCTCACCATCGACCACGTGCAGATCACCGTGGCCGAGACCGAAGGCGTGGGCGAGCGCTGGCCCTACTACGACGAGTACGGCGCCCTTCGCGACATGCTGCAGAACCACATGCTGCAGCTCCTCTGCCTGGTGGCCATGGAGCCGCCCAGCGACATGGAGCCCGACAGCGTCCGCAACGAGAAGGTCAAGGTGCTGCGCAGCTTGCGCCGCTTCGCCCGGGTCGACGCCCAGTCGGCCAGCGTGCGCGGCCAGTACACGGC
>Ga0075364_10000503_pt1 | contig 19906 bp, 17 predicted proteins | sample EndMetdeltDD1764_FD_71517 | JGI IMG/M metagenome (GOLD analysis project Ga0075364, IMG submission 71517) | Populus endosphere microbial communities from Tennessee, USA - Endosphere MetaG P. deltoides DD176-4 | ecosystem: Host-associated > Plants > Roots > Endosphere | place: USA: Tennessee...
GCAACGCCCAGATCGAAGGCAACATGCCGGAAGGTTCGCGCGTCCTCGTCATCGAAGATCTGACCACAGCCGGCGGTTCGATGTTCAAGTTCATCGACGCCATCCGCGCCGCCGGCGGCGTTGTCGATCACGGCATGGCGCTGTTCTATTACGGCATTTTCGATGAAGGAGCGCTGCGTTTTGCCGATGGCAAGGTGCAGTTCCACCATATCGCCACATGGCGCAATGTTCTGGCCGTCGCGCGTGACCAGAAACTGTTCGATGAAAAGACGCTGTCGGAAGTGGAAAGTTTCCTCGATGCGCCGCTGGCATGGTCTGCCCGCAATGGCGGTATCAGCGAACTGCCGCGCTAAGCGCAAATTTTTAAGCGGGCTTTTGCTCTGGTCAATTGGCAAAAGCTCGCCTATTCCTGTGCCAAACAGGTTATTCCTCGGGAGGGAAATCCATGATTCTGTGCTGCGGCGAAGCTCTTATCGACATGCTTCCGCGTGAAACGACGCTCGGCGAACCGGCGTTTTCGCCTTATGCCGGCGGTGCGGTGTTCAACACGGCCATCGCGCTTGGCCGCCTCGGTGTCAAAACCGGTTTCTTTACCGGCCTCGCCGACGACATGATGGGCGATATCCTGCGCGACACGCTGCGCAAGAGCAATGTCGATTTCAGCTATTGTGCGCTTGCCTCGCGCCCCAGCACCATCGCCTTCGTAAAACTGGTCGACGGCCACGCCACTTACGCCTTTTACGATGAAGGCACGGCGGGCCGCATGATCACCGAGGCCGATCTGCCGGCGCTCGGCGACGATTGCGAAGCCCTGCATTTTGGCGCGATCAGCCTGATCCCGGAACCCTGCGGTTCGACTTATGAGGCGCTGATGAAGCGCGAAGCCGCCACCCGCGTCATCTCGCTCGATCCCAATATCCGCCCCGGTTTCATCAAGGACAAGGCAGCGCATCTCGCCCGCATCAACCGCATGGCCGCGATGTCCGATATCGTCAAGTTTTCGGATGAAGACCTCGCATGGTTCGGCATGGAAGGCGACGAGGATACGCTTGCCCGCCATTGGCTGCATCATGGCGCAAAGCTTGTTGTCGTGACGCGCGGTGCCGAAGGTGCTGTGGGTTATACGGCGGCACATAAGGTCACTGTGCCGAGTGACCGTGTCACGGTGGTCGACACGGTCGGCGCCGGTGATACATTCGATGCTGGCATTCTCGCTTCGCTGAAAATGCAGAACCTGCTCACCAAGGCGCAGGTTGCGAACCTCAACGAAGACCAGATCGCCAAGGCGCTGGCGCTGGGCGCAAAGGCTGCGGCCGTCACCGTATCGCGGGCAGGGGCCAACCCGCCGTTTGCGGCAGAGATCGGGCTGTAAGATAAAGCCCAGACGCCTGCGTCAGCTATGGCGCAGGCGATAGAGCACGAACAGGGCGATCAGCAGCAATGCTACACCAGTTCCGCCGTAAAGCATAAGAGCGGCTGTCATTTATTTCTCTCCAAGCTTCAGAAGAAAAGCTTCGCCAATCAAATGTAGCACGAAGCCCATGATCAGCCAAATGCACACGATCAGCAGCACCAATAGGATCTCGGTGTAACTCCATGGCGAAGTGCATTGCGCATTCAGGTATCGAAAAGCGTCCAGATAACGCTCGTTATCCAGTGGAAGAGAGACGCAGTTCACTTTGACGGCTGCATCATGCTGGAAAGCAGAGGAAAAAAGCGGTGCTATCACGCCCGCCGCACCAATGGAAAAACATGCCGTCGAAAGTCTGTCGGCAGATTGAGCGCGAAGCTTCAGTATTTCATTGCGAATGAGCAGCGGCCGATTCATTGCCGAACCGCCGATCAATTCTCTCTCGATCCAGACGACAACCCTGCGAAAAACTCTCGCGAGGGCAGATATCACTTTCCTGAAAAACTTCTTCATGATCCCGCCACAAGCAGCCAACATCCGGCGGGATCATAAAAACAAAAAAGTGATAAAGTATCTCTTTTATTTCTTTAGCCCCGCCAGCGTCTTCACTAGCCCCTGTGTTGAGCTGTCATGGCCGGCAGCGCTTTCCTTGCCTTCCACCACTGGCAGCAGGCCGGTCGCAAGTTCCTTGCCGAGTTCCACGCCCCACTGGTCGAAAGAGTTGATGCGGAACAGCACGCCTTCCACGAATACGCGGTGTTCGTAGAGCGCCACCAGACGGCCGAAGGCAAACGGTGTCAGCTTGTCGTAGACAAATGTGATCGATGGGCGGTTGCCGGTGAAGACGCGATGCGGCGCGATGAAATCGGCCTTTTTATCGTCCATGCCCTTGGTCGTAAGCTGCTTTTTGGCTTCCTCGAAGGTGCGGCCCTTCATCAGCGCTTCGGACTGCGCCAGCACGTTGGCGATCAGCAGGTCGTGCTGGTGGCGCAGTTCCGGCTCAAAACTGTTGGCGGCGATCATGAACTCGGCCGGGATGATGCTCGTTCCCTGATGGATAAGCTGATAGAAGGCGTGCTGACCATTGGTGCCCGGTTCTCCCCAGACGACCGGGCCGGACTGGCCCTCGACCGGCGTGCCATCGATGGTGACGCCCTTGCCGTTGGATTCCATATCGAGCTGCTGCAGATAGGCCGGGAAGCGCGACAGCCGCTGGTCATAGGGCAGGATGGCGCGGGTCGGGTAACCCAGCGCGTTGCGATGGTAATAACCGATCAGACCGAGCAGCATCGGCAGGTTCTTTTCCGTCGGCGCGGTGCGGAAATGCGTGTCCATCGCATGCGCGCCGTCGAGGAAATGGCCAAAGTTTTCTGGGCCGATGGCGAGCATCAGCGGCAGGCCGATCGCCGACCAGATCGAATAACGACCGCCGACCCAATCCCAGAAACCGAAGACCCGTTCGGCATCGATGCCAAAGGCGGCAACCTTGTCGAGCGCGGTGGAAACGGCGCAGAAATGATGCTGAACGGCGGCATCACCCAATGCGTCGGCCACGAATTTGCGGGCCGTCTGGGCATTGGTCATGGTTTCGATGGTGGTAAAAGTCTTGGAGGCGACGATGAACAGCGTCGTTTCCGGCTCCACTAGCTTCAGCGTGTCGGCAATATGTGCGCCGTCGATATTGGAGACGAAATGCGCGCGCGGGCCGTCATGGTAGGGCGCGAGCGCCAGCGTCGCCATGACCGGGCCAAGGTCGGAACCGCCGATGCCGATATTGACGACATCGGTGATCGCCTTGCCAGTGGCGCCCTTTAGGCTGCCGGAGCGGATGCCTTCGGCGAACTTGCCCATAGCGGCCAGCACGGCGTTGACGTCAGGCATCACATCCTTGCCGTCCACCAGAACCGGATTGTTGGAGCGGTTGCGCAGTGCTGTATGCAGGACGGCGCGGTCCTCGGTGAAATTGATGGCAACGCCGGAGAACATGTCTTCACGTTTCTCGGCCACGCCCCCAGCTTCCGCCAGTTCGACGAGCAGCGCCAGGATTTCGGCATTCACGGCCGTCTTGGAAAAGTCCATGGTGAGATCATCGGCGGAAACGCTGAATTTTTCGAAACGCTGCGGGTCGGCCGCGAAGGCGGCGCGAATATCGGTGGCCTTGGTGGCGGCAGCGGTGGATTTCAATTTTTCGACGATCGCCTGCATGGCTTGCTCCTGACGGTGCGCACGGGGAGTGCGGAATGGGAGGTACGGATAGGTCGAACGGGAACCTATTCGCTTTGCGGGGCAAATCAAGCCTTGTAGCGCCCGCAGAATGACCTAAAGGGGCGCGTTTGATGAGCCGGATAAAATATGTCGATCAGCGGCCGACGGCAGTCTCGACGGTATTGCCGACGGAGCGGCCAAGACGATCCACCTGATCGCCGTAATTGCGCCGTGTCGCCGGGTCGAAGATCGAGATCGGTGCATTGACGGCAACGCTTGCTGCGCCGCCAACAGTCTGGGCGGTACCCAGCGCGACGGCGCCGATACGGTCACCAAGGCCGACATCGCTGTCGGTCACTGTCTGGCCGGCGATCAGGCGGTTGCCGAGCAGTTTGACCACTTCCGGGCTTTCGGCAAATTTGCCGTGGTTGAGGCGGTCGCCGCCTTTTAACGCGGTCAAATCGAGCACGACGATACCTTGCTTCTCGAACGCGGAGCGGTAGGGTTCGACGGTCGGATCCACCTGCCCGAGGCGGTCGATATTGCCGGAAATCCGGCGCGATAGATCCAGCGCGCGGTCATCGCGTGACACGAACAGGGTAAAATGCGGACCCTTCGGGCCGATTTCTGCGATCTGGCGACCAAACACGTCTACGTCTAGGTCCGGCGAAGCGAGAATGACGTTCTGGATTTTCGGAGCCACCCGACCATCGCGGATCGCCATCTGGCGCAGTGCTTCCACCGTCAGCCAAGAGCCCATGGAATGCGCCATCACGGTGACTTCGCCCACTTCCGGGTTGCGGGCAATGGTGCGCAGCATGTCTTCCAGCGCATCGCGCGAATAATTGGTGCTTTCCTTGTCATAGTTATAGGCAAAGATGCTGCCGCGGGACGGCCAGGTGAACAGGATCGGAGCGACGTCGGCGCCGCTGTCATGCACGATCTGCACGTAACGATAGATGGCGTCTTCGTAGCGATTGTTGAAGCCGTGGACGAAAACCATGACGCGTTTGCTTTTCGGCAGATGGCCATGCAGCCAGCGATGCGCCTGCGGTTTGGTCATCGGCGTCACGGAAAGCGTTGCGAATTCCTTGTCCGGGTTGGCCGGCAGCTTTTTCGGCCATTGTACCTGACCGACCTCACGGGCGCTGTCCGGCGGAATGGATACGGCAATTTCGGTTATGGCCGGCTCGGGGCCGCGCTCACCGGAAAAAAGAACGCCGGGTGTTTCGGATGGGCGACGGGTTGTCGCCACAAGAACATCGATCTTGGACGTACCGGAAACGGAGGCAGCGGCGGTCGGGATAAGCACGCCTTCCGGGCGTCCGGCGCAGCCAGAAAGCATGCCGGCAATCGTTGCGACAACGATGAGACGGTAAGAAAAGGTGATACGCACGCACGCTCCACATTGCCAGCCAGCGGCCACAACTAGTCTACCATGGCCACATCGTCCATTGCCGGGGCACTTTTTAAACCGCGCCCCGGATCAACATGATTGCGTGCTGTCGCCTTGATGCAACGACGGGGTGAACCTTACTCCCGCAGCATGCGACGCAGGATCTTGCCGACGTTGGACTTCGGCAACTCGGTACGAAACTCGATGAAGCGGGGGCGTTTGTAGTTCGTGAGGTTCGCCACGCAATGTGCCTTCAGGTCCGCTTCCGTCAGGTTCGGGTCCTTCTTCACAACAAAGATTTTCACGCCTTCGCCGGAATGTTCACACGGAACACCGATCGCCGCGCATTCCAGCACGCCCGGATGCATGGCCACCACTTCCTCGACTTCGTTCGGATAAACGTTGAAGCCGGACACCAGGATCATGTCCTTCTTGCGGTCGACGATTTTGACGTAGCCCTTGGCGTCCATGAAGCCCATGTCGCCGGAGCGGAAATAACCGTCCGGGGTCATCACCTTTGCGGTCTCTTCCGGCTGCTGCCAGTACCCGGCCATCACCTGCGGTCCGCGAATGCAGATTTCGCCCACTTCGCCGATCGGCAGGATGCCGTCGTCATCATCGCGGATGGTAACGTCGGTAGAGGGGATCGGCAGGCCGATCGTGCCGGTAAATTCCGTCGTGTCCAGCCGGTTGGCGGTGGCGACCGGCGAGGTTTCGGAAAGACCGTAACCCTCTGTCACCGGGCAGCCGGTCATCTGGAACCAGCGTTCGGCCACCGGTCGCTGCACGGCCATGCCGCCGCCGAACACGAGGATCAGCGAGGACAGGTCGAGTTTCTGGAAATCGGCATTGTTCATCATCGCGTTGAACAGCGTATTCAGGCCCGGAAACACATGCGGCTTGCATTTGGCAAGCTCCGCCACGAAGGCGGGAATATCACGCGGATTGGGAATGAGGATGTTGTTGGCTCCGGTCGCCACGCCCATCAGCGAATTCACCGTCAGCGCAAAGATATGGTAGAGCGGCAGCGCACAGACGAAGTTCAGGACTTCCGGCTTCTTTTTGTTGATGAAGGCCGTTTCCAGCCAGTAGCCCATCTGCTCCTGATTGGAGAGAAGGTTGCCATGGGTCAGCACCGCGCCCTTGGAAACGCCGGTCGTGCCGCCGGTATATTGCAGGAAGGCGATGTCTCCGAGTGAAACCTCTGTCGGTTTCAGCGTCTGGCCGGCGCCTTTGGAAAGTACCGATTTGAAGCTCAAGGCAGACGGGATCGACCATGCCGGCACCAGCTTTTTCACTCGGCGCACGACGAGATTGACGATATGGCCCTTGAGGCCCAGCATATCGCCCATCGTGGTGACAACGACATGGCGCAGCGGTGTCTTGCCGAGCACCTGCTGAACGGTATTGGCAAAATTCTCCAGCACAAAAATCACGGTCGCGCCGGAATCCTTGATCTGGTGTTCCAGCTCGCGTGGTGTGTAAAGCGGGTTGACGTTGACCACGATCATGCCGGCGCGAAGAATGCCGTACACCGTGACCGGGTTCTGCAGGATGTTGGGCATCATCACCGCAACGCGGTCACCCTTTTTCAGGCCCTGCGCTTGCAGAAAGGCGGCGATCTTGCGGCTTTCGCGTTCCATCGCTGCATAGGTGAGGCCCTTGCCCATGCTGGTGAATGCGGTGCGATCAGCGTAACGCTGGCAGCTTTCTTCGAACAGCTCGCCCAGCGACTGGTGGCTGAGCGGCGGCAACTGAGCCGGAACGTTCGGCGGATAGGATGCCAGCCAGATTTTTTCGACATTTGTCTGCGCCGGTGCGGCAGCAAGATCGGTCATTCATTCTCCCTCCCTTTTATCGGCGTGTCCGTCTCCGGTCGCCCTTAGCTGGGAACCGGAAGCAATACTGCCTCAATGTGACAAGTGCAAAGGTCCTCCTACCTTTTCACCTGTCCACAGTATCGCACGGGCGTGGCCTGATCGGCCAATCACGAGAAGCTTAGATAACCTTGACGTAAACGTCAATTGAGGTTGACGAGTGTCACATCCGAAACATTCTCAGTATTTTTCAGGAACCAAGCAGGCAGTGGTGAGTTTGATTCCTGTAATTCGAAAGTGCAATCAACAAGAGGAGCTGCATCATGTTGCATCAGGAACCCCGTGCCGGTCAGGACCCTTATGTCAAGGACAGCCATTCCCTGATTGCCAGCGACAAGGTCGAGGGTACCGAGGTCTATGGCGCCGACAACAAGCGCATCGGTTCTGTCGAGCGCCTTCTTCTCGAAAAACGTGGCGGCCGTGTTGCCTACGCTGTTCTCAGCTTCGGCGGTTTCCTTGGTATTGGTGACGATTATTATCCGCTGCCATGGGAAAAGCTGCGTTACGACGAACAGCTCGACGGTTATCGTATCGATCTGACCAAGGACCAGATTACCGGCGCGCCGCGTTATTCGGATCTGGATGACGACAGCTGGTATAGCGCCAATGACCGCAAGGTTTACGACTATTACGGCGTTCCGCCCTACTGGATGTGACAAAGTCCAATCATGCAGGTTATTTCAGGAGGTCCCGTTTGCGGGGCCTCTTTTCGTTTATTTAAGGTTGTCCGGGCACAATAGTGGGATCAAAAGAACAAGTGGCCCTCCTGTCTTCGGGGGATTGGCACTGCGGCGGCATGGGCATGAGCGGACAATCAACCGTCATACGTGATTTCGAGAAACGCGACATCGAAAGTGTGGCGCGTATGTTTCAGCGCACATTTCGGGGGAAGTCAGCCGACAAGGAGAAGGTGTCTCCATCGCTGGTGGCCAGCCTCGAACAATCGTTCTTTGGCCACCCATGGCAAGATGCAGGGCTGAATTCTAAAGTGGCGACCGATGATGCCGGTCGTGTGCTGGGTTTTATCGGCGTCATTCCTGCCCGGTTGCAGGTCGGCGAACGGTCCGTCCTTGCGGCCTTCGCCGGTTCGATGATGGTCGAGGACCCCAAGGCCAATCCGTTGATCGGAGCGCGACTTTTACGCGCCTTTCTTTCCGGCCCACAGGACATATCGTTGACGGAAACTGCCAATGCCACGGCGCTCGGCATGTGGCAGAAGCTCGGTCACGCACTCGATCCTGCCTATAGCCTCAACTGGGTAAGGGTTTTGCGTCCTGTTTCCACAGCGGTGCATTTGCTGGAGCACAGGCTGAGGCTCGCATATTTGCTGCGCCCGTTCGGTCGTATCGCCGATCGCCTGATTTCGGTCGTTCGCCGTCCATCTTTCGGGAATGGAGAAGGGCGAAAGCTGGAATTTCGCGATGTCACGCGGGAAGAATTCGGCAAGGCAGCACTTGTCCTGAAAGACGTCTATGCGATGCATCCGGACTGGGATGAGCGCAGTCTCGGCTGGTTTCTCGAGCAATCGGAACAGAAGCGCAGTTTTGGTTATCCCGAATGGCGCGTAGCCTATGGCCCGGACAGCAAACCGGCGGCTGCCTATGTGTATTTCGCCAAGGTCGGTGGTATCGGCTGGGTGTTGCAGGCACTGTCTCAGCCGGCAAGGGCAGACGAGATGGTCGAAGACCTGTTCGCCCATGCCTATCATTATGGTTGTGCTTCGGTGCGCGGTGCCGCCCATCCGTGGCTCACACCGGCGCTGTTGCAGCGCAAGGCCGCATTCCTCGGTCGCAGTTTTTATGTCGCCCATGCAAAAGACAAGACGCTGCTGGAGCCGATCAAATCCGGTCAGGCGCTGATCAGCGGAATCGCGGGCGAACGCTGGATGCCGCTGGTCGGCGATACGTTCGACGACTGACGCAAGGCCAGTCGCCGCTAACCAAAGCCTTTAGTCGATCAGCTTTTTCGGTTCGGCGTGCAGATATTCCGCCACCTTGCGTTTGGAGGCGATGTTGCGCCACACGGCATCGACCTGATCCGGCGTCAGGCTGGCGGCTTCGCCCGTCTCTTCGCGTGAAATGCCGTTGTCCAGCGCATACAGGCACAGGTCCATACGATCATAAGGCAGCGAGAAGTAATATTCGTCCTGCCCCTGCGGCAGTGACCATGTGTCGGTGGTCGGCGGGCGGCGGCGGATTTCTTCCGGCACGCCCAGTGCTTCCGCCAGCTGATAGACCTGTGTCTTGTAAAGATGTGCAATCGGCTTGAAATCGGCTGCGCCATCGCCGTTCTTAACGAAGAAGCCCTGATCGTATTCCAGCCGGTTCGGCGTGCCGGCAACCGCATAGTTCAGCCGGTCGGCATGGTAATATTCGATCTGCTTGCGGGTGCGCTGCTTCATGTTGGCGGCAGCAATCATGCCGAGATAAACGTCGAGCGGCATGCGGTGGCGGCTCTGTTCGCCTGCCGGATTGGCGACCACCAGCCAGGAAATGTTGTAACCCCGGCCGGTCAGCGCATCTTCCAACACAACCTTGCAGCCCCAGCCTTCGCCGAATTCCGGCACGACCTGACGGATAAAACCGTTGCGGCGGGTGTAGCAACCGGCAGCGGCAAGCGCCGGGCCGATGTCTTCCAGCACGGTTTCCACGCCAGTCGCGGCGGCAAGCGCCTGACCGAGGCGCAGGCTGTCCGGGTCGCTGTCATGTTCTGGCATGAATATGCCGGTGACCTTCTGCTGACCAAACGCGCGGGCGCAGAGTGCTGCCGTCACGCTGGAATCGATGCCGCCGGAAATGCCGAGCACCGCGCCGCGTTTGCGCAGGTCCTTCGCCACCGTCTCGCGCAGCCAGACGCAGATGCGTTCGATCTCGGCTTCCGCATCCAGTTTCAGGCTGTCTGCCGAAAATCCATGTGTATTTGCCATCACGCTATCCTGCCCTCTTGTTTTCTTTAACCTCGGCCAGCGTCGTGGCGTTGAGGCGAATTTTGCCCGTTGCCGTTTTCGGCAGGGCGTCGTGAAATTCCACCAGCTTGGGAACCATAAAATCTTCGAGATGTGTCGCGCAGTGGCGCTGGATCAGCCGCTCGTTCAAACCCGCCTGCGCGTCTGCTGCCACATGTGCCTTGATCACCTGCCCGAAAACGGCGTCTTCGACACCTTCAACGGCGGCTTCCCGTACGCCGGGCAGGGCATAAAGCACGCGCTCCACTTCCTGCGGGCTGACCTTTTCGCCACGGGTCTTGATGATGTCGTCGCGGCGGGAAACAAAATGCAGAAAACCGTGCTCGTCGGCACGAAACAGATCGCCGGTTCGCAGGCGCGGGCCGTTCGGTCCCGAATGCAAGGCGGCAGACGTCGCGAGCTTGTCGCGCCAGTAGCCCTGCATCACGTGCGGGCCTTCGACAACAAGTTCGCCGGTTTCACCCGGTGCGACCGGCATACCATTTTCATCGATGATTGAAACGTTGGTGCCGGGAATGGCGCGGCCGACCGAAAGCGGGCGTCGCGTGATCTCTTCCGGTGGAAGATAGGTGGTGCGAAGGCACTCGGTCTGGCCATACATCAGATAGAGATCGGCGTGCGACAGACATTCCCGAAGCCGTGCCGTTGTGGTCGGCGGCATGCCGGCGGCGGCATTGGTAATGTATCGCAGATGCGGCAGTGTTTCGGGCGCAAGGTCCGGTATGCTGGTCAATAGGGTTGCCATGGCCGGCACGAGCGGAAAGCCGGTAACGGCTTCGCTTTGCAGGCGTGCGAGGACCACGCGTGGAAAGGCAAAACTCTTTTCCAGCACCAGCGTGCCGCCCACCATCGCCATCGTCACCATCTGGGTGATGCCATAACCATGCGAAAGCGGCAGCACGCTCAAAACCACGTCATTTTCCGTGTTTTCGAGATAACCGGTAATCGAGGTGCAGGCGGCGGCAATATTGGCGTGGCTCAGCATCACGCCTTTCGGCCGCCCGGTGGAACCGGATGTGTGGATCAGCAGCGCCAGATCGTTTTCATGAAGGTTTTCGGGAGGCTGGAACTCGATGTCTGCATCAGCCAATGCCTCGAAACTCAAGCTGTCCGCTACAGCAGGTTCTGCCTGCACGGCAATCAATTGAGGATGTTCGCCCCAAGACGCACAAGCCGCCTCGACCACCGGCACCAGGCGGACATGTGTGACAATCGCCGCCGGTTCGATACTGCGGAAAATCTCGGCCAGTTTTTCGGCCTTGATGGAAGGATGCAGCGGGCAGGCGGTGGCGCCGATTTTCCAGCTGGCGAAAAACGACAGAACGATCTCGCTGCCGTTATCGAGCAGAAAAACGATACGGTCGCCCGGTTTGATGCCGTGCGTCTGTAGCTGGGCCGCAATCCGGTCGGACTTGAGGTCCATCTCGCGATAGGTCAGACGCGTATCGCCAGCCACCAAGGCCGTTTTGCCCGGGTAACGCGACGCACTGTCCGTGAGGAGAGTTTCAATCCGCATGCCTGTTTCTCCGGCAGCGATAGGCCCTCGTCAGGCCGCAGCCTTCTTCGATGACAGATAGGCAGTGACGCGCGCGACGCTGTCGAGATTGTCCGGGACGATCTCTTCGTCGGCAACGGTGATGCCATAGGTGGCTTCGAGATAGGCGATCAGTTCCAATACGCCGGTCGAATCCATCACGCCGCTGTCGAGCAGCGATTGATCATCTGCAATTTCCGCATCTGCGCGAAACAGAAAATTCTCAGCAATGAAGCTGCGGACATTATTAGCATAATCGGACATGTATAAAATCCTCTCATTGGACCGTCATGGCCATCGAGTGGCAATATCTTCTTGCCCCGTGGTCCCCCGATAATTTGCGACCATATGCGTCATCACTGAATCATTCGCTAATTCCAGTGTCGAATTTTCAATGTATCGTGGGGAATACTTGTGGTTTCTATCCCCGAAACCTCGAAAAACGCTTTGAGAAAATTCTTCCGAAGAGGGGGGAACCGTTTTCGCCTCAGTTAGTTACACCTTCTTGGCCAACAGCGTGAAGACAGGGAGATGATCAAACATGCCCATGAGATTTGACAGTGTCGTATCGCCTGATGAACACCTGCTGACGGTGCAGGAGGCGCTCGAACCGCTTTACCTCAAGCTGGAAGTGGAGGCCGAAGCACGATTGCTTCAGGAAGCCCTTCGCGCGGGCTGGACGGCAGATGAGGCCGTTGCTGCTATCGACCAGTTGCGGCGGCGCGAGGTAATGTCCGAGATCGGTTCGCGACATTAGGCTGAGGTCTTGCGGGGTAGGAATGGGCGCATCGCGCCCATTGTCATCAATGGCTCATTGCCCCGGCAGAATGCGCATCGAAAACACGTAGACAGGCAATTTTCCGCCCAGCACATCACTGTTGAGGTAGATGCGGCCCGCACGGTTGGGCGCCAGCGTCCGGTCGAAATTCACCCGGAACAGGGCATCGCTCTTTTCCTGCGTGGCCTGGAAACGATGACGCGAACATCCGCCGAGACTGCCGAAATCGCAGCGGATGGCGACTTCAACCGAACGGTTGCCGGCCGCCTGCAGCGTTATCGCTACCGTCGAGGATTTTCCGGCCATTTCGCGCAGGATTTCGGATGGCACATCTATAGCGACTTCGCCATCAGGGCCCGGTGATTGCGATGTCACGCGCACGGCCTGACCGCCGGAAGCGCTGACCGCTTCGACGCGGGCATTGCCGGAGGCAACGATACCGTCGGTTCCTTTCGGAACATAAACCTCTGCCCATTCCTCGGAAAAACCGCGACCGGGCTCAAAGCCGGGAAGTGCGCTTGTCGTACCGCCACTGCCGGTCACCGCTGTATCAGACAGGTCCGGCATGACGATCAGGCCGTTATTGCCGGCCCACCAGACACCCCAGCCTGCGCCCCCAAGAACGACAAGAGGCAGAACCAGCCCGGAAATCCAGCGGCGGCGTTTGCGCGGACGGCCTTCTTTTCCTGCTGCAACATCCAGACGTGCGTCGCGCGGTGTGGATGGCTGCGGCGCAGGTCTGGCCGGAGCAGCTTTGTGTTTGCGTTGCCACCAGCTTTTTCTGCGCGGTTTTTCAGCTGCAATCTCCCGGCGTGGGCGCAGTTCCGCGGGCTGCTCGGTGCCACCGCGACGTGAAACGCCAAGATCACCGAGATCGCCAGCCGTCGAGGCGTCAGGCGCATCCCGGCTTTCTCCGCCGATGATGGACGCATCTTGCTGATGTCGTCCGGGCGCGGTTTCGCTGTTGCGCATTGCGGGCTCGATGGGCGGCAGTGTCGAGGCGTCGGGTGTGACGCTGTTCTGTTGCGGATCGATATCCTGCTGCGCCGCCATCTGGCTGCGTTCGATCGCAAGCCGTTGCCGCTCCTCAAACTCGATCTCGCGAATTTTGGCTTCGAGGCGCTGGCGTTGTGCGTCGATCAGGTCGGGATCGGTGACGTCCTGCTTACGCAAGCCCGCATCCAGCGCCTGACGAGCGGAATGATAAATGCGTGCGCGGATATCCGCATTGTTGCGTTCGGATTGCGCGAGCGCGTTCCTGATGGCTTTTTCCAAACCGCTCACTGCCGGGCCCTGATATCGATACGTCCGCTCATATTAATCTTTCGGTAGACTTTTAGGCACTGAACTGCAAGCGGTGCGGCCCGCTATGCGGTGGATTTGGCCGTCTGTTGGCGGGCAGGAAACATAAGGTCGCGGCAATTGCATGGCGGGTTTTGCCGTGAATGCGGTATTCCTGGCGGCTTTCCGACAGGGTTGTGGATATCGCGCCAACTGAAATGCACGAATGGGTGCAAATGGCGTCTTGAAATCCTCTCTTTTTGCCTGTATCAGCCCCATCACACCGCTGCCGGGCATACCGGTAAGCGTGGGCCGCTTTAGCTCAGTTGGTAGAGCACGTCATTCGTAATGACGGGGTCACGTGTTCGAGTCACGTAAGCGGCACCATTTTATTCCCCAATAACAGACAGCTTTTGCACATGCTTTTTGATGTTCTTGACAGATGTCATTGCGTGAGCATGAGATATTCGGCGATAGGGGCGCGCTTTGATAACGGGTGGTTTGCTATTATCCAGCTTGCGCCCCATATTCGCCGTGATCTCGTAACGAAGGCCGAGCGCCTGGAGACTACATGACTGCCTCTCATACTGCCGCCCCGGAGGCGACGTCGGAAACCCGCAAGTTCCTCGTCCTCCTGCTCGGATGCGTTGGCGTGGTCTACGGCGATATCGGTACCAGCCCGCTTTATGCCTTCCGCGAAGCGCTGCGTCCTTTCGCCAAGGATGGCGGCGTCCATCACACCGAAGTCATCGGCATGATCTCGCTGATGGTGTGGACGCTCACCATTCTGGTCACCTTCAAATACGTGCTGTTTCTGCTGCGCGCCGATAACGACGGCGAAGGCGGCACGCTGTCCTTGCTGGCTCTTTTGATGAAAAAGACCGGCAGCTACACGCCCGTCCTGTTTTTTGCCGGTCTCATCGGTTCGGCGTTGTTTATTGGCGACGCGATGATCACTCCGGCATTGTCGGTCATGTCGGCGCTCGAAGGCTTGAAGCTCGTCACGCCTGCCTTTTCCGACTATGTTCTGCCGATGGCTGCAGCCATCATGGTTGGTGTATTTGCCGTCCAGTCCAAGGGCACGGCAGCTGTTTCCAACTTTTTCGGCCCGATCACCGTCCTGTGGTTCGTCGTGATGGCCTGGGGTGGCATCATCCATATCAGCGACGACTGGACCATCCTCGAAGCGCTTAATCCTATCAATGCCCTGTGGTTCATCACCCATGCCGGCACGGTTGGTTTCATCATTCTTGGTGCGGTCTTCCTGACGGTAACGGGTGCCGAGGCACTTTATGCCGATCTTGGCCATTTTGGCCGCAAGCCGATCCAGACGGCGTGGTTCGTGCTGGTTTTCCCGGCTTTGGCACTGAACTATCTGGGGCAGGGCGCTCTGGTGCTGACCAACCCGGAAACGATCGCGAACCCGTTCTATCTTCTTTATCCCGAATGGGCGCTGCTGCCGGTCGTCATTCTCGCCACAATGGCGACGATCATTGCCAGTCAGGCGGTCATCACGGGTGCATTCTCGCTGTCGCGTCAGGCCGTTCATCTCGGTTTCCTGCCGCGCCTCGCCATCAAGTTCACGTCCGAGACTAATACCGGACAGATTTACGTTCCCGCAGTGAACGGCATTCTGTTTCTCGGCGTCATCGTGCTGATCTTCTCGTTCGGCGATTCCGAATCGCTTGCCACCGCCTACGGCATCTCGGTGACCGGCGCGATGGTGGTGACGACGCTGATGTCCTTCCAGTTCCTGCGCTCTGTGCGTGGTTACAAGGCCATCACGGCTGCGCTGCTACTCACGCCACTGCTGGTGATCGAAGCGGTCTTCCTTTCCGCCAACCTCCTGAAAATTCATGATGGCGGTTGGGTGCCGGTCGTGCTGGCACTGGGCATCATGATGATCATGTGGACCTGGACCAAGGGCTCGAAATACCTGAAGGAAAAGACGGCGCGAAACGATATTCCGCTCGAAACCTTCATCAAGTCGGTGGAAAGCTCGATCGAGCGCGAGAGCGACCATGCGCCGGTCACTGTGCCGGGCACTGCGGTATTCCTGACCAGTGTGCCGGATCGTACGCCGGGTGTCCTGCTGCACAATATCAAGCACAATCACGTGCTGCACGACCAGAACGTGATTCTGACTGTGTGGACGCAGGACAAGCCTTACGTGCCTGACAGCGAGCGCGTTGAAATGACCCGCCTGTCGAAACGTTTTGTCCGTCTCGACATCACCTTCGGCTTCATGGACGAACCGAACGTTACCCGGGCGCTGACGCTGTGCAAGAAAAAAGGCTTCAAGTTCGAGATCATGCAGACCTCGTTCTATCTCGGTCGCCGCAATCTTATCAGTACGCCGAATACCGGTCTGCCGGGTTGGCAGGAGCATCTTTATATCGGTCTTGCCGATTTCAGCATCGATCCTTCGGCCTATTTCAAGCTGCCGCCGAACCGCGTTGTTGAACTGGGAGAACAGGTGGCGATCTGACGCCGCCTGTTTCATTTCATTCGTTCAATTTTCGAGAGAACCTCAGCTCCAGTAGGAGACGGCGGTAAAATCGCGCTTGCCGAAACCGCGCGCCAGAAGGCAGGTGCGGGCCGCCTTCGCGGCATCGCAATGGCCGGCAAACCAGACATGGCAGGTTGCCGGTGTGTCGCAGCATTCCAGTGCTTCCACGAGATTGTCGACCGGCACGACGCGGTCGTCTCCGGCAAGCTCGCAAAGATTTTCTTTCGAAACCTGCAGGTAGGCCTTCACCTTGCCGGGAGCGACGGCGAGCATTCGGGAAATCGCCGGCATCGCCGTTTCGTCGCCGAACAGCAGCAGTTCGGAGGATTCCGGGCAGCCGCCACCACCCGGTCCCATCAGACCGACCGTTTCGCCGACAGGGCTGCTTTCCGCCCAATCCGATGTCGGGCTGCCTTTGTGGCGAAAGATATCGAATTCCAGCCAGCCGTCACCGGCGGCAATCGTCGTGTAAACAGGTTTGTGGAGCGCGTCCTCACCCTCCGGCCAGATGGTGCGGCCGTTGGCGGCGGTGCGTGGCCAGATGGGCTCGCGTCCGCGAGGACCGATGAGAATGCGGAAATGCAGGCTACCGGCGGCAAAGCGTGATGCATCGCTTCCCTCAAGGCGAACGCGCAGATAACCGGGTGAACGGCGGGTGACGGAAACCACCCGCATCAAGGACAGGCCGGGTGCCAGCGCGCCTTCATCCACCTTGTCCCACTGGATCGAAAGACCGTTGCTTTCAAGCATCTCCGTCACGCTGTCCTGCAGCGTGCGCAGCAGTCGTTCTTCCGGAGAGGCCAGCTTGAACAGGCCGCCTTCGCCTTCAAGGAAAAGGCTGGCCTTCGAATTCCACACACACAACGAAGTGGAAACACCATCATCCTCAAGGGCCATATCCCAGAGCGTGGCACGCGCCTTCAACGCTTCGAGTGCTGCCGCGCCTTTTCCGACAATGCGGCCTTCGGTCTGATATGTCGCTGCCATGATCTCTGCCCGGTATGTCCGTTGCAGGCTTCATGCACAATCATGACTTCAAATGTCAAGATTTTATCGGCCTGCTTCGAACGAAACCGGATCAGGTCGTGATCATCGCAGCATCTTGGGCCGACCCAAAATCTTGTCGTCTATCTCGCCGATCGCATCCAGATCCCGGCCGACATAATCGATCGAGCGCAGGATATATTGCAGCACATTGATGCGAGCGCGGCGTTTGTCGTTGGAAAGAACCACGGTCCATGGCGTGTCGTCTTTATGGGTCTTGTCCAGCATGGCGTCGCGCTTGGCAGTGTAATCGTCCCACTTGGGCAGGCCGGCAATATCCATCGGCGAGAGCTTCCAGGTCTTCAACGGATCGTGGCGGCGATCATGAAATCGCTTGAGCTGCATTTCATGGCCGATATCCAGCCAGAATTTGAAGAAGTGAATGCCGTCATCGACAATCATCTGCTCGATATGCGGCACCGTTTTCATGAAGTCGCGATACTGTTCGACGGTGCAGAAACCCATGACAGGCTCGACCACGGCGCGGTTGTACCAGGAGCGGTCGAACAGGGTTATTTCGCCGGCACTCGGGAAATGCGTCACGTAACGCTGAAAATACCACTGTCCGGCTTCCTTCTCGGTCGGCTTGGCCAGTGCAATGACATGGGCGGAGCGAGGATTGAGATAGGAATGCAGGTTGAAGATCGTGCCGCCCTTGCCGGCGGCGTCGCGGCCCTCGAACAGCGCCATCATCCGTTTGCCGGTGGACTGCAGGGAATATTGCAGCTTCACCATCTCGACCTGCAGCGCATGCATATGTTTTTCGTATTTTTCCCGGTTAAGCTTGTCATCATAGGGAAAGCCGCCGGAGGGCAGCGCCTTTTCCTCTATCCAGTCGGGCATAACGGGATCATCGATATTGAAGATGCGTTTCTTGCCCTTGATATCGAGTTCAACTGCACGGTCCTGGGCATAATCCATCTGTAATATCCTCCTGGTTCTGGCTTTTGGCCTGTCGGAATAAAGCTAGTGCAGTCCGGGCAGCAAAGCCAGTTGGCAAACCGCACAGGACAATTCATCGTTCTGTTGCAAAGCTGTGCAAAATCACTTGGCTGCGGTCAATCGATGCATATCTGTCATGATCGCGCTATAAAACCACCGGTTATCGTTCCGGCGGTGGCGATTGGGAGCGCGCAACGGCGTGGTGGAAGCAGTGCAGAAAGACAGCAGGCAAACAGGCATGCGGATGACTTCCAGATTCAGGCGAGGATGGCCCATTTTCGTGGTCGCCACATTGCTAGCCGCCGTAGCGTGGTTCTCCCAGATCGATGGGCTGATGGTCGCGGCGGGCTGGGTGCTTATCGTGCTGTCGGTATTTGCCATTCGTTTCGGTTCGGCCGCCGTCGCAAATGCGCCGGCAAAAGAAGACGTTACGGAAGAGCAGGATGATCAGCCCCTCGATGAGGTCGTCACGGCCTATCGTGCGCTGGATATCCCGATCCTGATCCTTTCCAGCGATGCAACAGTGCTTTTCCACAATCCGGCTGCGGAAAAGGCGCTGGGCGAGTTTACGCCGGGATCGCATTTGTCGGCGCGTCTGCGCTCGCCGGGTATTCTGGATATGGTGCGCGAAACGGTGGCAACCGGCGAGCCGAACCAGATGGAGCATTCCGAGCGATTGCCGTCGGAGCGGGTTTATATCCTGCGTATCGCACCGATCATAGATGACGGTGCGCCGGTAGGCTCATCGCGTTTTTATGTGTTGTCTTTCCGCGATATTTCCGAACTGCGCAGGCTCGACCGCATGCGTTCGGACTTTGTCGCCAATGCCAGCCATGAGCTGCGCACGCCTCTCGCTTCCTTGCGCGGTTTTATCGAAACCATTCAGGGGCCAGCCAAGGGCGATCTCAAGGCGCAGGAAAAATTCCTCGGCATCATGCATGATCAGGCAACGCGCATGAGCCGCCTTGTCGATGACCTTCTGTCATTGTCTCGTCTGGAATTGAAATCCCATATCGCGCCTGACCAGCGGGTCGATCTTCTGCCGCTTGTCTGCCATGTGCGCGATGCGCTTCTGCCGCTCGCATCCGATCTCGGTGTCGATATCCGCATGCATATGCCGGAAGGCAAGGTCGAGGTGACCGGTGACCGTGACGAGCTGGTGCAGGTCGTTGAAAACCTCATCGAAAACGCCTGCAAATACGGGCAGGAGGGTGAAGTTGTCGATGTCTATCTCACGAAGGAGGACGGGCAGCCGGTCGAATTCAGTGTCGTCGATCGCGGGCCGGGCATTCCGGCCGAACATGTGCCGCGTCTGACGGAGCGTTTTTACCGCGTCAGCGTTGCCGATAGTCGCTCCAAAAAAGGCACCGGTCTCGGCCTTGCCATCGTCAAGCATATCCTCACGCGCCATCGTGCACGGCTGATCGTGAAGTCGGAAATCGGCAAGGGAACCACGTTTACCGTGCGGTTTTGACATAAAACTCGAATGTGAGATTCACACGGCAAAAATAATCAATATAAATCAATTATATAAACTGTCACAATTGTTTCATCGAAGTGACATAAAAGCTGTGGCCAAGGGCAGTTAAGACGTGCTGGCCGAAAGCCGGGAAGCGCGAAAAGAACCGGCTGCAAACGCTTTTACAAACCCATACCGGGAGAACATCGATGAACATGTTGAAACTTTCCGCAGCAGCCCTGGTGGCTTCTGTTGCCTTTGCTGGTGCAGCTGTTGCTCGCGACCAGGTTCAGGTTGCCGGCTCCTCCACCGTTCTGCCTTACGCAAAGATCGTTGCTGAAACTTTTGCCGAAACCTTCCCGAACTTCAAGGCTCCGGTCATCGAGTCCGGCGGCACGGGCGGCGGTCTGAAGGCATTCTGCTCGGGCGTCGGTGAAGGCACGATCGACATCGCCAACGCTTCGCGCGCCATCAAGAAGGACGAACTGGCTGCTTGTAAGGCTGC
>Ga0075364_10000504_pt1 | contig 19895 bp, 25 predicted proteins | sample EndMetdeltDD1764_FD_71517 | JGI IMG/M metagenome (GOLD analysis project Ga0075364, IMG submission 71517) | Populus endosphere microbial communities from Tennessee, USA - Endosphere MetaG P. deltoides DD176-4 | ecosystem: Host-associated > Plants > Roots > Endosphere | place: USA: Tennessee...
GTGCAGTTTGGCGTGAGTTGGAACGGCAGGATCGACCAACTGACGCCCAGGCCCAACACCTTCGCCAGGCACGCCACATGCGCGAACGACTGGGCAGTAGGGATCGAGATCGCCGGCAGTGATGGCGGCAAGACCGGACCCTACATCGGCAACAACCAGCGTCAGTTCAAGAGTGTCGTCGCCCTGGTCAAACTGCTGATGAAGCGCTATGACATCTCCGCTGTCAACGTTGTGGGCAAAGGTGCTCACAGTGGTCGCGGGATCGTCTCACACCACCAGGTCGACGCAGTGTGTACCTGGAAGGACGGCAAGCGCTTCGGCTCCGGCAAGACCGACGTCGGGGACAAGTACCTACGGCGGGTGCTTGCGGCCGTCGGCGACTAGCCAACAACCCCGCAATGCGCGGCGAGGCCCCGGGAATTCCCGAGGCCTCGCCCGCAAGTTAAAAATTGAACTTATCTTACAATTTGTCTGGAGCCGGAATGTTCAACAGCCCCAAGCCATTGCGCAGTACCTGCGTATACGCAAGCACTAGTGCTGCGCGCTGATTCTGGCGCGGATCGCCAACGATACGACTCTTTTCGTAAAATCTATTAAACTGCTGAGTTAGTTCATACAAATAGGTACAAATGTGGTGTGGCGCCAGCTCGGTCACGGCTTTTTCGGTTGTGGCGCTGAACTGCAAAATTTTTACGGCAAGTTTGTGCTCGTCATCGGTAAGATCAGTCAAATCGGCTGAGGGTACATCGCCAAGCTTGTTTAGGATGCTCTGCCCGCGTGCATGCGCATACTGGATATACGGACCAGAATTGCCCTCGAGGCTAATTGATTCTTCGATATCAAACACTATGTCACCGCCCACGCGCGCCCTCAAAAAGGCATATTTAAGCGAGCTAAGTTTAACGGCGTCTACCTCTGTAGTCTCGTAACTTTCAGCGATAGTGTCATGAATAGTTTGCAGTACATCAACAGCACGGATAACCTGACCAGTACGGCTACTCATTTTGCCGGTTGTCAGGCGTACCACTCCGTGCGAAATATGGCGCATCTTGTCGGCTAGTTCTTTATCGATTTCGCCAATGGCAGCAATGAGCACCTTGAAATATTCGTCGATTTCGTTTGCGGTCACCACAACCGATTGATCAAAATTATAATCACGCTTTTTGGCAAATGTCAAGCCAAGCTCTTTTGCCTCGTACGTTGGCAGACCCTGGCTATTTATAAACACTCTGGTGTGCAGACCTACCTTTTCGCCTTTGTACACCATTGCGCCGTCGCTTTCTTCGAACACATCAGGATGCGCGCGGACAATTTCGAGCCCTTCGGCGCCCACTTCGCTCTCTAGATACTGCCGCTCGAACTTTACGCCGAGCTGGCTGTAGATGTCTTCAAAATACGCAAAGCTCCAGGCCTTGCCTGTCAGATACATTTCTTCGATATCTTGCTCGTCATGCGCGTAGATATGGCGGTTAATGGCTTCGATTTCGTTCTTTGCCTTCTCGTCATCCTTATACGCGCTAGCACCGAGCGCATAGGCTGCGCCCAAAAATGCCGTTTGTTTAGGTTCGTCGACATCGGCCATCGTCAGGTCACCTTGCGATTCACGCGTAAACCAGTCGGTATCTGGCTGGGTTAAAAGCTGTTGCACGCCCCACAATGCCATCGCGATATGCTTACCTACGTCGCCGTGATACGAAACTTGGTGCACCTCTGCCCCGCCAGCTTTATACAAACGACCCAAAGCTTCACCGACGGTATTACTGTAGGCGTGACCGATGTGAAATTCTTTGAACGGGTTAGGATCGGTGTGTTCAATAATAACGTTTTGACCCTTTAGCATGCTGTGCTGGCCAAAAGATGTGTTCAGCTCGCTCACCTGCCCCAGCGCCTTGCCAAGCGTGGGGTTGCTGAGCCAAATGTTAACAAAACCGCTTACTGCTTCGGCCTTTGCTACCGCCTCATGCTTGAGGTTGTTGGCGAGTTGCGCTGCAATATCTTGCGGGCTTTTGCCAAGTTCTTTGGCAAACATAAATGTTGGAATTGCAAAATCAGCGTCGAACTTAGGATTCGCCGGCTGAACAATTGGCATGGCACTCACGCCAAGAACTTCTTTGGCGTGTGCTGCAATAGCGGTAATTGTTTCGTCAAATAAATACTTCATTTCAAGGGATAGTATACCAGTAAATAAGAGGTCAGGAAAATCGGTGTGACGCGAGTGAGGCATACGCTGCCCTCACTCGCGTCACTATGGCAAATTACGCCCTCGGTCCGGCAGCGTGCATCATTGCCCACCAAAAGGCATCGCGGCCCACTGCGGCGGCGACCCGAAGGTCCTGCCGTGAAGACCTTCGCTCGGGCACCTTCCTGGTACTCGCCGCCATCCAGAGCAGCCTGTCGAATCCGAAACAGGCCACCTCGATGGCTTCTGGCGTTCCTTCGTCGAAGATCGCCTCGCAGCGCCGCATGACCCAGTCCAGAACTGTGCTGAAGTCGGCGTTGACGATTTCGGGCGGCATCGCTTGGCATTCCCTCGCAACACGCTGGGTCATGGCAAGCGCCAGCTCGACCTCTTCAGGCGAAGAGTGCTGTTCCACTCGCCTGTCGTACTCGGCGTCTCGATCATCAGGACGGTCACTCATAGGCGTACCTCTCCGTTAGGCGCAAACTAGCTTCACAAGATTACCGTGTTTAGCCATCAAATGCAAATAAAATCAATAATGCGGGGTGCGGGCGGTCATGGTGGACCGCCCGCACCGCCCTAGATCGTCGGCGCGTCGGGACAGAAGCAGCGCATTGCACCCTCGAACTGCTCGCGCCCGTAGGTCAGCGCTGCCAACACCCCAGAGGTGTTCCCGGCCTCGCACAACCGTCGCAACAGGACGTGCTTGTTCATCAGGTAGATGAACAACTGCCCGGCGGCCTCGCGTCGGTCACTGCCGCGGTCGTACCAATCGAGACAAACACTTACCACCCACCTGAAGTAGTAGGGACCTGTGTCGACCTGCAGCTCGATGGGCGCCGTGGGCGCGTGCTCGCGTACATACTCAGCGAGGTAGTTGCGCTCCAGGGCATCCAACGCCTGTTCGTCTTCATGACTCATGCTTTTCTCCCTACAAGTTCCACTCTGGTGGCTTGCGGAATCGCAGCTCCAGCTTGAAATCAGCCAAACCCGACAGCGCAGCCTCTTGCAAGACAGCCTGCGTAACTCGACCGTTCCCGATGCGGTCGCGGCTTTCATCGCGTAACCGCATAAGGTGCAGAAAAAGCAAAGCGGCCGCGTGCACAGCTACGGGATCGGTAGCCACGTACCACTGCAGCGCCTGGCCGGCGGCCCAGTCGTAAAACTTGCCGATGGGGCCGTTCAGGATTTCCGCAGGTGGCTCCGGCGCCTCGTGAGCAACCCGCGAATGCGCCAAATCTTCGTCAAATTCATCCACGGCACCCTCCGTTCACTTTTGCTGCCGCGTGCAGCAAAAACCGTTTCCAGCCTACGTCGTTTAGCCCCAAAAGGCAAATAATTTCAAAAAACGTAGGGTGTGGCCGCATAGTTGCAGCCACACCCCGGTTTGTCAGTGGCTCAAAAGACCACGCATGTGGGCCTCAAAGGCGTCGCGGCCCAGCTTGGGAGCTGCGATCGCATCGCCCAGCAGGCGCGGATCGTTGTAGACGTGGATCAGCTCGGGATGGTGGCGCATGAGGTAGCGGAAGAGCTCTCCCGCTTCGCGCTCCCGACCGGCATCGAACCACTCCAGCGCACGGTCGGCAGCCCAGTTCAGGTACTCCCTGGGAGTGGCAGTACCCCGGTTGGGCGCTTGCTGCAGTACTCGCCACACCCCAAGAATACCCTCGAGAAGCGCCTCCTTGTCGATTCCAGCGGCGGCAACAGCGTCGTCGCCAGAGCCTCGACGCAGCGCATCGAGCAGGCTTCTGTCTCCGTCTTCGTGATGACTCGTCATACACTCCCCTTTGAACGCTCGGCAAACACCAACAAACACGTAACACTCTACGGTATTACATGTTAGTATGCAAATTTACTGCGTCTGGCCTTTTGCGGCGCGAAGCAACCCAACGAACAAAGGATGTGCTCGGTGCGGGCGCGAACGAAATTCTGGGTGTGCCTGTGTAGCAATAAAGTATGCGTTGTTCTTGTGCTCAATCATCTCAACCAAACGGCCATCTGGCGAGCGACCGGTAATTTGCACGCCAACTTGCTCGAGCGCCTCGGCGTATTTTTGGTTCACTTCATAACGGTGACGGTGACGCTCGACAATTTCCTGCGAACCATACACCCGCTCGGCGAGCGAACCCGGCTTAATCACGCAGTCGTAATCCCAAGGCGCATAGTGCCACCGGTCAGCTCCTTGCCCTGTTGGTCTTCCATAATGTAGATAACTGGATTGGCGGCTTTTGGATCGACTTCGCTGGTTGTCGCGTCGGCAATGCCGGCTTTGCGGGCGGCGGCAATAGCAGCAACCTGCAGGCCCAAACAAATGCCGAGGTATGGTTTGTCGTTATCCATAGCAAAACGCGCGGCGGCGATTTTACCTTCTACACCGCGAGCACCAAAACCGCCTGGCACCAAAATGCCATCGTATTGCGCCAAGCTGTCAGTGCCATCACGCTCGAGGCTTTCGGCGTCTACCCATTCAAATTTCAAGTTAACACCCAGCTCCCACGCTGCTGACCGCAGTGACTCCACAACCGAAAAGTAGGTGTCTTCGTTATCCAAATATTTGGCCACTACGCCAATTGTTACGGTTTGCTCATACTCTGCTGTGGCAGCGTGCACAATCTCGTGCCAGGCCCGCATGTCGGCTTTTGGCGCATCGATGCCGAATCGATTCAGTACAAAATCATCAACACCATTTTCCTCAAGAGTAAGTGGCACCTGATAGACCGTTTTTGCGTTTGGCAGCAAAATAACCGCCTCCTGCGGCAGCCCGCCAAACATGGCCAGCTTGCCAACGATATGGTCGCCCACTTCGCCCTCTGTTCGGGCCAAAAGCAAATTCGGCAAAATCCCAAGGCTGCGCAGCTCGCGCACGGCCATCTGGGCCGGCTTGGTTTTGTACTCTTTGCTTGTGCCAAGATACGGTATATACACAACGTGGGCAAACACGCAGTTTTGGTGGCCAACACGGCCAGCCAGCTCACGAATCGCCTCTATAAAAGCCAGGCCTTCGATGTCGCCCACCGTTCCGCCAATCTCCACGATATGAACATCGCTCCCGGATCCGGCAGCGATAATCGAGCGTTGGATTGCATCAGTGAAGTGCGGCACCATTTGAACGGTCTTGCCTTGAAATTTGCCAGCGCGCTCATCCTCGATAAGTTGTCGAAGGAGTCGCCCGCTCATGGTTGAACTAGCCTGGGTTAGCTCGATGTCTAAAAAGCGCTCGTAATGGCCAAGATCCAGGTCGGTCTCGGCACCGTCTTTGGTGACATAACATTCACCGTGTTCTGCTGGATTGAGCATGCCGGCGTCGACATTAAGGTAAGGGTCGCACTTTTGGATCGAAACCTTCAATCCGCGGGCTTTTAAAACGGCCCCCAAAGATGCGGCCGTAATCCCCTTTCCAACACCGGAAAGCACTCCACCAGTAACGAAGACATAGCGCGTCTTGTTGTGTATACGCTCCATGTACATTAATTATATACAATCTATAGGGAATGCGATAGGGAGAACTATTCGACTATTGGTTCTTTTTCCATAGCTGATAAGAGAGACCGCCCATAACCGTAAGGACCTGGCCAAAAACGCTGACAGCAATAATCTGGACGACAGAATCGCTAACGCCATTATAGTCAGGCCTATACCAGCGTAAGATCATCTGGACCAGTACTACAATCGCAAGAAGCGCAAAACTCCAAGTCGCCAGACGACTAACGATTTTAAGAAGGCTATCGCGGTGTCTAATTTGCTGACGCCTAGCATCATCTTCTATTGAATCTCTATAATCTTTTTGAACATTGCTGTTAGGTTTATAGTCTTTTGCTTTGACGAGAGAAGACGCCTGTATGTTGTTAACCTTCTCTAAAATAAGCGATTCAATCGTCGCCCTAGCAGCACCATTGGAAGCCTTTTTTAGTTGCTCGTGATCCATTTAATTCGATTCCTGACTGCGGATAACGAAACTTGAAAATAATCTGCGATTTCTTCAACGTTCTTTTTCTTCTCTAGCAAGTTAAGCAAAAGTTCTTTTGGAATGAGGAGACTGGCTGCGAAATAATTCGCTTCGCTTTCTTCGGCCGTGTTCTTGTCATCTGATGAATAGTCCAAGTTATCCAATCTCAGTTTTACACCCTCATGCAAAAAGTGATGGCCCAATTCGTGAGCCAGAGTAAATTTTTTTCGTTCCGGCGACATAGATTTTTCAATAAAAATCTTCGGATGGCTCTTTGTGGCTGGGTCGTCATACGTAATAAAACCGCTTAGACTGCCAGCAATGTCTGTAAGATCAGATTCATACACTTTGATGCCCAATTTTTGCGCCATGACATCAAGGCTAACTAGCGGATAATACTCATCATCCATCTGAGCTTTGATGTCAGTAATCACGGAGTCAATCCTAATCTGATTTTGTTTTGTAAGATATGCCATAATTTTACCCCTCCCAGTTTCACCTATCTTGCCCATTCTGACAAGTACGCTCTTCACCTTAATTGTATACGAAACTGCAAGACCTAGATATTCATACCTATTTTGTCTTACGGCGGAGTGTGAGCGAGGCAAGAAGTAGCGCGCCCAGGACCCAGCAGGATAAGACGACGAGATCATTACGTAGCGTATCGGTAATATCCGCGTGAGCACTTAATTGTCTCAGCGCTTCCACAGCGTAGGTCAGCGGAAAAATATCACTCGCCCACCGCAGCCACTCGGCCATGGTGTCACGCGGGACGAGTAAGCCGCAGAGCAGAAACTGCGGGAAGATAAACGCTGGCATAAACTGCACAGCCTGGAACTCGCTGCGGGCAAAGGCACTAGCCAGTAGCCCCAGCGCCACGCCAAGCACCGCAATAAGTAGCGCCACACTTGCCACTAGCACTGGCGAGCCTTGCATGTTCAAATCAAGCAAACCAAACGCCACAAAACTTATGAGGCCAATTTGTATAATCGCCAGAAGCGCAAACGCCAGCGCGTAGCCCAAAATAAGCGATGGCTTGCTCATCGACAGGGTCATGAGCCGCTCCAGCGTACCGCGTGTTCGCTCACGAAGCGTGGTAATTGACGTCACCAGGAACATCGTAACGAAGGGGAAGATCACCAGAAGCAGCGGCCCAACAGAGTCAAACACACTCAACTGATTGTCGTACATATATCGCAACAGTACTAAAAGCAGCGTCGGCACCAACCACAAAAGCGCGAGGGTGCGATGATCGCGGAATAGCTGTTGCAAAATGCGCCAGGTTGTCGCAAACGTTGCTCTCATTGAAGGTATCCTTCTTTGGCCTTTTTGTGTGGCAAAACGAGTTTTAAAAAAGCCTCTTCGACGCTGCTCGTGCTGGTTGAGCTCAAAATGTTTGCAACCGTGTCGTTAGCCAGCAAGCGTCCATCGCGAATGAGTAATAATTGGTCGCAGCGCGAGGCTTCTTCCATGACATGGCTCGAGATTATCAGCGTTACGCCGTCTTCGCGTAGCGTCCGAAACAACTCCCACAAACGCTCACGCAAAACGGGATCCAAGCCAACAGTGGGCTCATCCAAAACAAGCAGCGCCGGGCGGCCCAAAAGCGCAATTGCCAACGACACTCGTGCTCTTTGTCCGCCAGATAATGTGCTCACGAGCTGCCTGCGCTGGGCCTGCAAATCTACCACACTTATCACTCGATCTACCTCTGTTTTGGGATAGCCAAGCACGCGCGCAAAGTACCGGATATTTTGCGCCACAGATAAATCTTCGTACACGCTTGGTGACTGCGCCATGTATCCCACGCGGTCGCGCAGCGCGCTGCTGCCGGCCGGCATACCAAGTACGTCAACCGTACCTTCACTCACTTTTTGCAGGCCAACCAGCGCTCGCATAAGCGTCGTCTTGCCGCTGCCACTCGGGCCAATCAAACCCACAATTTTACCAGGCTCTATAGCAAAACTAACGTGCCGCAAAATCTTACTCCCCTCTCGGGTTATCGAGACATGATGCGCTGCGGCGACGTCAGTATTCATTTTTTATTCGCTCCTGAGCGCCTCTATGGGGTTGAGCCGTGAGGCCTTAATAGCGGGGAAGGTCCCGGCCACAAACGCGATCAACATAATAAGCAGAATAACAAACACGGCGTTTTGCGGTGTCACCACAAGCAGCGTAAAGCCTTCAAAATCTTTCAAAAACGCGTTACTGGCCCACTGAGACACAAGATTGCTCACACCCCAACCAGCTGCAACGGCTATGAGCGAACCCCAAAACCCAACAAGCACAGCCTCGATAGCAAACAAGCTAAACACTTTGGCGCGGTGCATACCAAGTGCCTTCATCAGCCCTACCTCTTGCGTGCGTTCGTACACGCTCATAAGTAGGGTGTTGATGATGCCAAAACTAGCCGCAAACAGTGCAATCACGCCCACCACATTCAAAGCAGTGGTGATGGCAGAAATAACAGTGGTGATAGTTTTGATCTGCTCTTTCAAAGAGATGGCGCTGTAGTTTCCGGCCTTTGACAGGGCATCTTTTTGGGCGCCTTCGCTAGCCGGGTTGGTATCGCTAAAGGTTACCATAGCAGCCAAAAAGCGCTTGTCTTGGCCCTGAGCGGTGGCCATATCTTTAACAAGCGTGTTGTCGATGTAAATATCGCCCTGCGTAATAAACGACTTTTTCATAACGCCTACGATTGTTACCTCTCGTGCGAGCGACTGTTGCTGCAAGTTTTTGTACCCTACGGTAATTTTTTTACCAACAGCATCTGCGGGGTTCGCAAAGCCCATTGGCTCGAGGTAGTTATCTGGCAAGATGATACTGTTTTTATCGGCGCTCGTAAGCAACCGGCCAGCAGACAGGTCCAGCGACAATCCGTTGTACTGCGTAAGCCCGCTGGCAATGTATTTTTTGGCGGCACTATCGCGGGTAAGGTAGGTGCCCGTTACCGTGTAGTATGGCTCCGACTCTTTGACGCCACTGACTTTGCCGAGGTTATCCACGTCGGCCTGCGTTAATGTAGCCGTAAATTGGCTACCGTTGACTGCTTTATTGGGATCGTATTCTTTGACGTCATCACCGCCGCCAAAAGCATTTGTGTCAGACTTTGGCGTCACGTAAAACACGCCCGGCGCGCTGACGTTTCCTAGCTGGCGATCCAAATATTGCTGTGCGCCAGAGCCCAGTGCGGTTGTGAGCGTTAGCGTAAAAGCTCCCACAAAAATCGCCGAAACAGTTAGGAACGTTCGGAGCTTAGAGCGCGACAAGTTTCTGTTTGCGGTGCGCAGTAGATCGAGCAGCTTCACGGGTGCCTCCTTCCTCAGTTAAAATGCCATCTTTCATGTGCAGGCGGCGGTCGCATTTAGCAGCGAGTTCGTCGTCGTGCGTCACGATAATTAGCGTGATTTCTTTTTCTTTATTCAAGTTAAATAGCAGGTCTTCGACGCGGGCGCCGTTTTCGCTATCCAGATTGCCTGTTGGCTCATCTGCAAAGATAACCTTGGGGCTTGTGACCAACGCACGCGCAATACACACACGCTGCTTTTGCCCGCCGCTCAGCTCGCTGGCTTTGCTTTTTACTTTGTTACTCAGATCAACTTCGGCCAAGGCTTCGAGTGCGCGACGTTTACGCTCTTTGGGTTTAACACCGGCAATTTTAAGCGGTAGCATCACGTTTTCGAGCACAGTTTCGCGGTAATTCAGGAAAAACTGCTGAAAAATAAAACCGAATTTGCGGTTACGCAGCGTTGCGAGTTTGCGCGCGCTAAAACTATCCACGCTCTTGCCACTAAAGCTCAGCTCGCCGCTATCGGGATGATCAAGCGCCGCCAAAATGTGCATGAGCGTTGACTTGCCCGAGCCAGACTTGCCAATAATAGCCACTCGTTCGCCGGGGTTAATCTCGAGAGACACGCCCTTGAGCGCTACAAATGTATTTTCTTTTTTGCCGTAAGTTTTTACAATCTCACGGGCCTTGAGTACTGGTAATGCTTCCATACATCTTTAGTATGCCACTACACCCCTACCTGCTCCAAATATTGATGAAGCGTGCGCTGGCTGTAGTAGCCCAAGCCGGTGCATACATTGCCCTGAAACCCTTCTGGGCCACGCGCCAACCCCACGGCAAACACCATGCGGGACGTGACCTCCGGGCTTACACCTGTACGAATCGCTTCTAGCACGGCTTCGGTATGTGCCAAAAGTAATGTATCGCCGGGTACATAATTGGGCACGTGCTTTACTTCTTGAATTCTGCTCGTGGCAATGGTCACGCCTTCGGCGCTTTCGTCTACAAAATCATACCGGTATTCCGAATCAATCCAAGGCTGGTCTTGGTCGCGAGGAATTGGAATATGATGACCGTTAAATTGTAGGAGCATTTCTTCTGGCAGGCAGTTCACTACACGCCGAGCCGACGGCGCAAGAAACCGCGTGGACACTTCACCTGCTCGCCCCTCACTCCTGGTCGGAACCGGCGCGGCCACGACATGTGCCTGCAAGATATTGCCCGCCTCGTCGCGCTCCATAAGTGCCGGGTGCACAAATCCCCGTGTTGTACCGCGCAGTATGGCGCCCCGTTCAGCAAGCCTGCTTACCACAACGAATTCATTGATAGCCAGGCTTCCGATAGCCCGAGCACTGTCGGCGTCGACCGGCCCAAACGATAGCTCGTACAAAGGCACCGGCACATCCAGACCGCCAAGTTCTATAATTGCATGATTAACAGGCTCATCGGCACCACGAACCTCGGCCCGAGGTGGCTGCAAAAGCGGCCCCATATGCTCTACTTTTTCACGCTCGCCAGCAAATGTTAACGGGTGCGGCGTTCCCCTATACAGTCTTGTCTCTGACATACAATCGGAAGTGTCTTTCTGGCGCGAATACAATTAGTCCGCCGCCGATTTTACCATGCGCTGCAACTAGCGCAAAGCACTAACACGCGGTAATATCATGGTATGAAGACGCTTTCGCTTATATATGCGGTATCTGAAAATCATGTTATCGGCAGAGACGGCAGGCTACCCTGGAGGCTCCCGGCAGATTTAAAGCATTTTAAAGACACGACTATGGGTAAACCAGTTATTATGGGCCGTGCCACGTTTACGAGCATCGGGCAGCCGCTGCCAGGCAGGCAAAATATTGTACTCACGCGGGACCGCGATTATCATCACGAGAGCGTAACAATTGTTCACTCGCTCGACGAAGCTCTGCACGCCGCACAAGATGACGACATCTTTGTGATTGGCGGCGCCGAGGTATACAAACAAGCCCTCCCTCTTGCCACACAAATTTTTGAGACGCGCGTGCATGCAATCGTAGAAGGCGATACATTTTTTGACCCAGACCTATCACACTGGCTTGAAGACGGTAACGAATCGTATAAAGCCGACGCCAAAAACCAATACGACTACTCTTTTATTACGTACGTTCGCCAGTAGCGTCCACCAGAGCCTCGACGCCGAATGCCGTGCCAAACTGTTCTGGCGGGATAACCGCAAGGATTCTTTCCATCTGTGAGGGCATTACCTTAAATGCAAGATATTTGCGCACCACCGCGTCGCTATCCAAATGTAAATAAACGGCAGCGTGCGGCGCTTCTACCAACTGGGGTCGCTTCACGTTAAAAAACATGTTCAATGTTTTATCGGCCGCTTTGAGTGCCTGCTCGTATGTTTCGCGTGGTTGCGCAATATGGAACACGTGCGGCTTGCGTGTCGAGATATGCACTGCGCCGTCCACCCAGCGCGACATAGCGCGGTGATCGGAGTGACCTGTCAGACCATCAGGGCCAAACGTCACAACCGAATCAACATGATTATGTTCTATAATCGCGGCAATAGCGTGCGCGGCATCGTCTTCGCCAGCCTGTGCGCATTCGCCGTCTTTGTACGACAGCCAACGATGTTCCGCTACGCCCAGTTCAACCAACGCTGCGCCCAGTTCACGCTCGCGGATTGCAGCTATGTCACTCGCGGGCCAACGTGTTTCGTCTTGCACGCCTTTTTCGCCATGTGTTGCCGTTACGCATATAACACGCTGGCCGTTGCGCGCCGCAACAGCCAAGATACCACCGCAACAAAAGGTTTCGTCGTCTGGATGTGCGCCAACAAATAAGATGGCGCCCATCTGTCTAATCGCGTCGACTCCCCCACCTTTGTGCTGCGATGTTTTCATGCCCTTATTGTACACCAAACAACTGTGCGTGTACCTCTGATTTGTCTTCGATGGTGAGCATTTCTATACCGGCTGCAGCGCAGCGTGAGCGCAATTGTTGTTCAAGCGTGAACGATTCCGTAAAGACATGCAAAATTTCGGTTTCGTCATCGTCTGCGGCGATTCGATTGATATGGATCTTGCCACAACTCTGGCAGTCATGAACCAACATCAACTCGCCTACTCTGCCAAATCCTTCGTGTTTATAGGTGAGCCCGATTGGCCGCATACCACCCCGGCAGTCTGCCATTCGATCGCCCTTTTGCTTGTCGACGTGGCGCGACCACAAACACATGTTGCAATGGTTGCGATTGGCGGTGCCAATATAAGGGTTAATCACCACCCACATGCGGCAATGAGTGCAGCGAAAGCCGCCGGCTTTTTGTTCTTTTGCCAGTGGAGTGTTAAGGGGTTTTTGGGTATATTCAAAATCATCAAAAAAACGTTTCTTCTTCATAGTATTTCCTTGCAGCAAAAAACCAGCCTATTTGGCTGGCCAGCTGGATAGTAAGGAAAATACTATTTTATAAGCTACTTATATTTTGAGATTATTTGTAAAACGCGGCCAGCCAAAAAGAGACCACTGCAAGGTCCGGGGATGTACTCTTCTGGCTTGAAAGCTTAACGTTTACCATATGCGGAAAGTATACACTATAAAAATTGCAATTACAATGTTTTTATTTTATGATTGCTAAGCATCAGACCTACAAGACCGAGGTGCAACCATGCGAGTATCCTGTCTGGCTTTCGCGCGAATCCTGGACGCAAGCGGCCGACACTGCGCCCTTCTCAATGCGGGCCGGCTGAAGTACAACAACGAACGTATCTTGTCACCCGTGGGCGGTGGCCTGGAGTACTTCACCAGCGGGCGACGCCGGCTGGAGTCCCTGGGGGCCTACGACTTCGACGACCGCATCAAGCCCGAACTGCGCTTTTACGTGCCGGATGAGCGCGTGGACGCAGTGGAGCGCTGGTTCAACGCCCAGTGTGGGCGCGAGATCGGCGTACTGCGCGAACTCGACGAAGAGCTGCGGCGCGAGACTGGCGTACTCTCCAAGGAGGACATCAATTCGGCCGTTATGAGCGGCTCGCACTTGGCAACGTTCACCGGGGAGACCGCCCGAGACGTGCCCGAGAAGCTGACGCGTTACCTCATTGAGGTCAGCAACGTCACCTTCCCTGGGCCGGCCATGGAAAAACTGCTTGAGGCCTCGCAGTTTCCGGCAAGCGAACGCTGGGTGTACTTCCTCGACGAGGCGGAGGTCGCTGCCCGCGCCACACACGACATGAGCGCACGCGTCGGCGACATCATGACCACCATCGTGCCACCCCAGTAGGCCTGCGCGTGGCGTGCCCTGCGGAATCACCGCATGGGCACGCCACACACGCATCACCGTAAACTTATAATTGTATCGCCCAAACAAGTATAAAAACCGAGCAAACACTCGGTTTTTATACTTGGCGGAGAGAGAGGGATTCGAACCCTCGGTGCCATTGCTGACACACAGTCTTTCCAGGACTGCCAGTTAAACCGCTCCTGCATCTCTCCAAACAAATGACTAGGGTCTATTATATAATAGTATTCGCCCAAAACGACAACCGGAAGGTACCATGCGCCACATCGCAGATCTCGCCCACGGCGGGAACGCATACATCGAGCGCTTTGCACTATACGTCACCCTACACGACGGGATCGCCTGCATCCTGGGGGCGGCCCTCACGACTGGTGGCAAGGACCGCGTTGACGCACCCCTGGAGGTACGGCGTACGACAAACGGGGATCTGGAGGTGCTCGTCCCGGACGACATCCGGATAACCCGACAGCCTTGCGACACCGTCACAGGAATCCTCGTGAAGCTCGTCTTCCCCGATGGACAAGTCGTGGACAAGGGCGACCCAGTTCCACCCGAATACATCGTCGGCTGAACAGGCCCTGCGGCCCGCGCCACCCCTGTGGTGGTTGCGGGCCGTTCTCAATTTGTCAAACATGTTGTGAAAATAGAACTACCGCCGAAGACAGCTTGTCTTTTATACTAGATAGGTACGACCTTATGAAACCAGTTATCGAAATATACAACCTCAGCAAAATGTTCGGCATCGGCGATGCCACAACCGTTGCGCTCGACAACATTACCCTTCGTATCGATAAGGGCGAATTTGTGTGCATTATGGGCCCAAGCGGCAGCGGCAAAACAAGCCTCCTTAATATTATTGGCCTGCTCGACGCACCTACTCGCGGCGAATATTACCTCGAAGAAAAGCCAGTTGCCGAGCTCAGCCAGCGCCGCCGCGCCAAGTATCGCCGCGACCGTATTGGTATGATTTTTCAAAACTTCAACCTGCTTGCCGGTGCCAACGTTATCGAAAACGTCGCCCTACCACTCACCTACAAAGGCATGCTACACACCAAGCGCCTCAAGCAAGCCAGTAAACTACTCGAAACTTTTGGCCTGCAGGAGCGCGAGTATTATATGCCGTACCAGCTTTCTGGCGGCCAATTACAGCGAGTGGCGATTGCCCGGGCACTGGTTAGTAAGCCGGCAATTCTGCTAGCCGACGAGCCAACTGGTAGCCTCGACAGCAAATCCAGCGAGATTATTATGAGTGAGCTGTCCGAGATTCACCGCAAAGGCAACACCATTATTATGGTCACCCACAATCCAGAGGTAGCCCTATACGCAGACCGCATCATTCAAATGGTCGACGGCCGCATTGCCAGCGACACAAAAGAGCCCATTAAAGAGCCCGATCCAGACCGCAAACGGCCGCTCAATAGTTATCGGCGCGCAGCCGAAGCCGTGGCAAAAATGCTGGAGCGCAAACCAGATGCCCAAAAACCCGCCAAATCTCGCAAAAAAGGAGCCAAAAAATAATGCTGATGATTGACGCCCGCATTGCCCTCAAGTCACTGCGCGCCACCCGAGTGCGCACCGCGCTCACCATTCTGGGTGTGGTGATTGGTGTGGCCTCTATTACTACCGTATTTGCCATTGGTGAAGGTGCCAAAGAATCGGTGCGTCAGCAAGTTAACCAGCTAGGGCACGACATCTTGACCATTCGCTCGGGCAAGGGTACGCGCGACAGCTCCGGCGAGCTCACTGGCTACAACTTTTGGGCAGCGCTAGGATCATCAACTGTTAGCGAGTACGACCTTCAAAAAATCCAAGATATGAAGCAAGTCAAAACCGCCTCACCTATCATGGCAATCACCGGCAGCGTTCGTACCGACGAAGGCGGAGAGCCCATTAAAAATACCAGTATTATCGCCACAAACTCCGACTTCAGCAAAGTTGCCGGGCTCAAAGTTCACAGCGGCGATTTTTTGGACCCCACGGCCGACCGCAATACCGTTGTGCTTGGGTCTGACCTAGCCGTTCAAATGCTCGGGTCCGACACCGCCATTGGCCACACTGTGTGGCTACGCGGGCAACCGTTTACTGTTATTGGTATCCTCAGCAAATACAATATCCCAACCAACCTCAGTGATTTATACGATTACAATCGCACTGCTTTTGTAACCATGGAGGCCGGCAAAGAGTTTAACCAAGGCGTGGCGCAAATTCAGCAAATTAACCTGCGCGTCAACGATCAAAAAAACATCAAAGCCGACGCCGCCGCGATTCACGATACCTTACTCAAAAACCACGACAACGAAGAAGATTTTGTGGTGCTCCGCCCAGAAGAAACGCTGACGTTCACAAATGCGGTGCTGAAAGTTGCAACACAATTTAGTTCAGCCTTGGCCTCAGTTTCGCTGATTGTAGGTGGCATTGGAATTATGAACATTATGCTTGTATCGGTTACGGAGCGCACGCGCGAAATTGGTATTCGCAAGGCCGTTGGCGCCACTAATGCGCAAATCCTTCGCCAATTTTTAATAGAATCGCTAGCCATGAGTATTATTGGCGGGCTGCTTGGCACTGCGCTGGCTTACCTAGGCGCGTTTATCATCGGCAGTTTCTTCCATATTACGCCTGTCATCACCTGGGCTGTCTTTGGCCTAGCTATGCTTGTAGCGGTTGCCGTGGGAGTAGCATTTGGCATCGCCCCCGCGCTAAAGGCGGCAAAAAAAGATCCGATTGAGGCTCTCAGGATTGTTCAGTAACTGTTTTTGATTATTTCGTACGACGCTGCGTCTAACTCAATAGCATGCAACCCGCTATCATTCGACTTAAGTTTATGCTCAACCAAAAATGACTGCGCATTTGAATAATACATCGCCGTTGCATACCCCTTACCAACATGGAACCTAAGCTCGGTACTAACCTGTGGATACGGCGGAGTTGAATCATATTGAGGCACAAGCTCGATACTTGCATTTTTGAAATAAGCTTCAAGCTGCTTTTCGTCCATATCCGTTACGAAATAATAATAATAACTAGGCCCTTGGCACCAACCCATATAGAGCGGTATTTGCCACCACTCGCAGCCAATATTTTTTGTACCAATATATTTAACCTCGGTACCTAAATTTTTTGGGGCATTAATCACCTGCGTAACAAAAAAAACTGCGGTTAAAATAAAAACTACAGCCCCACCTATCCACCACTGTCTTTTTGTAAATTTTGTCTTCATCTACGACCATCCTACCACACTTTAGAAAAAATATATCTTTACTTCTGAGGCAACCTATAGTAACCTGGGCAAATCGTCGATACCGACGAAAAGCAAGCAATAAGCAGGAAGGTACTCTGGTGAAGAAGGCACTCCCTATCGCCATACTCTTGGCCCTCGCGCTGGCCGTTGGCGGATATGTAGCGTACAACCGCACGCCGCGCAACGACACACCTTCGGCGCAAGCTTCGCACAGCGCAGCGACGCCACAAGAAGACGGTCAAGACAAAACCGCACCAGCCAACACCGAGGTGCGTTCGCTCGAAGCCTCGCTCAACAACGGCGATGGCTCGGCGCAACTTGCCGCGCTCGCGCCCACCCTGCGCGAAGCCTACAAGGGAGCAGGACAAACTCGCGTTGTGCCCAAAGGCGCAGCGCTGAAGTTCAAGCCTGGTACGTTTACGGCCGCTGGCGACATGGCCAATGTCGACGCCACCGTGAGTGCACCTGGCGAGCCCGACACAACCATTGTGTTGGTTCTGTTCCGCGACGGCACGGGACAACCCTGGAAAGTCCTCGACATCCAAGACAAGAAGTAGGGGTAGGTGACGCTTCATCATGAAGCTCAACACTGTACTCGGCGGGACTTTTTGCGCCCTGACACTCGCCGCCAGCTTGCTCGCCCCGGCTACTGTGGCCAGGGCTGCGGATGGCTGCGCGCCGGGGATAGGTACGAAAACACCAGTGGTGTTTGTGCATGGGTTCAAGGAAGGACCTGAAGCCTGGAAGAACTTCGAAGACAAATTGAACTCGGCCCTCCCCGTGTGGACCTACAAGTTCAACTACAAGGAATTCAACACGCGCTGGGTCACCGACCCCAACATCGGCGTGCGTCTCGCCAGGCAGATCGCCTGCATGGCCGCGTCCTCCCGCGCCGAAGGTGGATCCGGTAAGGTCATGGTCGTCGCCCACTCCATGGGCGGCAACGCAACCCGGCAGGCGTTCAAAGAGGATTCGTCGATCAAAAACGACGTCGGTCTCGTGGCCACTATTGGCACCCCCAACACAGGCTCCGATTTTGACCGCGACCTGACCAGCGCCGTTTTGAAGGCGTGTGGAACGCAGCTCGTTCTGCCAAGCGGCATTGCGTGCGCGGCCAATACGCTGGCGCTCCTCAACGCAGTCAAGGCAATTCCGGCGCTTGCGACAGGTTCCAAAGAAATGCGCGAGCTGCCGGATTGGCCTAGCACCGTTCCAGTGTACGCCATCGCCGGCAATATGCGCCCAACCTTCTCGTTCCTGCAACTCCCTGGCGTTGCAATAAAACCGGGAAGCCCCAGCGGTACCGACGGCATCGTTCGTGTCGACTCTGCACTCCACGGCGTCAAAACCAAGGGGCTCGGCGGTACGTACGAATACGTATGCGTTAGCCCCAGTTCGGTTCCCATGATCGGCGTCAAAGCCGACTGCGAACACAACGCCATGCTCCGCAGCACCACCGTGCAAAACAAGGTGGTCGAAGCGTTGAAGGCAGCACTCAAGGCCTACCAGCCCAAACCCGCTGCGCCAACCAACGCTTGCCCTTCCGCCAATCAGCTCGACCAAGCCGTCACGCAATACTTGTCCGCCCAAGGCGCACAGGTAGCGCGCAACGACTTTGGCGAAGTGCAGTGCGGCGAAGGCTGGGCTTTTACCGGTGTCACCACCCAACTGCAGGGCGGCGGCGAAACCGACGGAGCTGTTGCGCTCCAGCTGCAAGGCTCAGCATGGAAGGTCATTGACCTCGGCAGCGAGCTCAAGGGCGGCGTCGCCTGCGATAAAGCACCCGCACAGGTGCGCACATGGATGGGCTGTTAAAAGCCCGTTCGGCGGTTTACCCCTTCGCGCCCCGACCAGCATCGGCGGCGCGGAGGGTTTTCGTTTTTGTGGTAGGATTATCGTATATGGTAAAGAAATTTACAAAAAAACAGTGGTGGACGAGCGCGCTTATTGCGGTAGCGATAATCGCGTCATTGGCAATCTATCAAATTATCACTGCACCCAGAGATCTAGGGTCGAAGCTTGAGTATGTTGGAACGTACAATTCGGGCTGTGAATGGTGGCAAATACCGTTTTACTTTGGATGGTGTGCTGGGCCAAGCAACAATTACTATTTTGCAACCGACCTGAGCAAAGAAGGAATCGAGGAGTACTTTAAAAAAGCAGTCCACACCAATGACAGTCGGGCAGGTGGGACCGACTATAATTACGACATTTTAATATTCAAAAATAAAAACGATTCACAGCAAAATTTTGAGGTAGGCTATTTTGACGATGAGAACACACAAAAGCTTCTTTCGCTTCAAGAAAACTTCAAGAAAACACATCATTCTTATAAGTGAAGATGCCTATAGGATAGCAGAATCTGCCCTCTAAAAAATTTCTAATACAAAAGAGAACCCCGCCAACTTGCAGCGGGGTTCTCTTTTACAGAGGAGCCGCTGGGGCGGGGTGTGTTACTGTGGTGCAGCGAGTACCAGGCTGCGATCGCTCACGACGAGTTCGAAGGCCTCAAACAGCGGGTACGTTGTGCCGTCGTCTGCCGTTTGCGTCAAGCCAGCGACATCGACAAACAACTCGCGAGCGTGGTCTACCAGAGTCACCTGGAGTTCGTGGCCGTCCAAATAGAAGTTCCCTTCGAGCACTTCTATACGAACGCCCACCAATGCGAGATCATGCGACAGCTGCTCGGGCGTTATGTTGCCAAGAAGCTGCAGCGCCACCTCTGTTGGCGTCACGTAGCGCTCGTCTGGCCAGCCGGTATCGCACGACATGGCTATGCGTTTGGCCGACCGCATTTCATCGACAAAACGCTGCGCCAACACCCCATCGACATGCACCAAAAGTTGCAGCTCTTTGGCGTGGGGGTCGCAAAGAATAACCTGCCCACGGCCCATGAGGTGTAACTCGTTGGCAAGCTGCGCAAGGCGTATGCTCATGCCGGTCCTTTGTGCTTGTAGG
>Ga0075364_10000505_pt1 | contig 19862 bp, 17 predicted proteins | sample EndMetdeltDD1764_FD_71517 | JGI IMG/M metagenome (GOLD analysis project Ga0075364, IMG submission 71517) | Populus endosphere microbial communities from Tennessee, USA - Endosphere MetaG P. deltoides DD176-4 | ecosystem: Host-associated > Plants > Roots > Endosphere | place: USA: Tennessee...
AGCGCCGCGCGCCGGGCGGTCCAGGGCGATGCGGGCCGTGTGGTGCTGGGCTATTCAGCAGGTGCCAATTACGAATACCTGCCCCGTGTGGTGACAGCTGCGCAGCAGCAACTGCCCAACGTCGATCTCGAGCTACGCGAGATGGTCACTGTCGAACAACTGGAAGCCTTGCGCAGTGGGCGAATCGATCTGGGCCTGATCCGCATGCCTGCCGATCTTCAAGGGCTGGCGCTGACCTGCGTGGTGCGCGAACCCATGGCGCTGGTGATGCCGCGTGCGCATCGGCTGGCACGCCGCCGCCGGCTGCGCCTGGACGACCTGCACGATGAGCCTTTCGTGATGTACCAGCCGGGCGATGGCCGCTATTTTCATGAAATGCTGCACGCCCTGTTTCATGAGGCAGGCGTGGTGCCACGCTATGTGCAATACGTTCGGCATACCCATTCGATGATTGCGCTGGTGAACGCCGGCATCGGCCTGGCGCTGGTGCCCCTGTCCACCACCCTGCTGCGTCTGGACAATATGGTGGTGCGCGATTTCGCGCTGCCCGATTACGTGCGCGCTGAAATGCACCTGGTGTGGCGACGTCGTGAAACCATCGCCAACCCTGCGCTTGAACGCATGCATGCGTTGCTGATCGCGCATGCCACCGTGGAGTGAGCAGCCGCACCTTGGCATCACATCGATCCACCGATTGGCGGCTGATCGTCAATATGAGTGATCAGCGCAGCGTGTGATCGCCAGCCCGCTGGACAATCGATCCGCCCACGTTCAGTCGACCTGTATATTCCCTTCCTGAATGACCTTTTTCCAACGATCGGCTTCAGCGATCTGGAATGCGGTCGCACTATCCGGGCCGTCGGCGACGACGTCAAAACCCAGCGCTGTAATCTGCTGGCCAAAGGCCTCGGACTTGAGCACCTTGTGCAAGGCCGCCACAAGTTTCTCTTTCACGTCGGCAGGCAGCCCCTTGGGCGCCGCAATGCCTTGCCAGGAATAGACATCCATCCCCGGAACCTTGGCGTCACCCGGCACGGGGATGTTCGGAAACAGCGTGGAGCGTTCTGCGCCGGTGACCGTAATCAGACGCAGGCGGTCGGCCTGAACGTGGGGGGCCACGGCGCCCAGGTTGGAGACCAGCACATCCACATGGCCGGCCATGGCATCGGTGATGGCAGGGCCGCCTCCTTTGTAGGGCACGTGAATGGCTTCGGTGCCGCTGTTCTTCAGGAACAGCGCGAGGGTGAGATGTTCGCTGGACCCCGATCCCGAGGTGGCGATCGGCACACTGCCCTTCTGCGCTTTCAGATGGGCCAGCAGATCGGGCAAGTCCTTGATCTTCGAGTTCGTGGGCACCGCAAAAGCATTGGGGGTGCGCACGGCAATGGTGAGCATGTCGAAGTCCCTGCGCGGCAGATAGCTCAGCTTGGGGTAGAGCCCTTCATTGATTGCCAGCACACCCAGTGCGCCGATCAGGATGGTGTGGCCATCGGGTTTGGCGCGTGCCAGTTGCGTGGCGCCGATCGTGCCATTGCCGCCTGCCTTGTTCTCAACGATAACTGTTGTGCCGAGCGCTTCACCCAGTGATTGCGACAGGCGCCGGGCAATCAGGTCGGACGATCCCCCTGGTGCGTAAGGCACGATGAGGGTGATGGGCTGACTTGAGAAATCGGCAGCGGCGGCAGTGCCGATGGGCAAGACAGTGCTTGCGGCGGCGAGCAGGCCGACGGCCAGTCGCGCGCGCCAGCGCGTGGGCGAAAAAGTGAACACGTTGAGTCTCCCGATGAGTGGGGTTCGAATAATTGTTTTGCGTGCGGAACCGGTTTTTGAATGCGGCGATGCGTCGCCGACGGGGTGCCGTTCCCGCACCCCTGCTGAAGCGTCAGATCACGCCCCATTCGGCCAGCAGCCGCCTGAGCGTGTCATCTGCTTCGGGTGCGAGCGGCCAGGCACCAGGCGCACGAACGGCACCGCAGTCGTCACCCAGTAATTGCAGCGCACGCTTGACCACCGTGACGTTGGTGCCATTGCGTTCCTGCGCACGCAAGGCCTCAAACGCAGCCATGCCACGGATCAGTGTCATGGCCTGTGCATACTCGCCACGTTCGAGTGCCGCGTGAATGGCGACAGATCGCTCGGGCAGGACGTTGATCAGGCCGGATGTGAACCCGCGCGCACCGACCGCATAAAACGGTGGCGCCCAGTGTTCGGCCAGTCCCCCGACCCAGGCGATATCACGCTCACGGGTGCGCTCGATGATCTCGCCCAGTCGCAACGGGGTGGGCGCGGCCCACTTCACGCCCACCACCCCGGGAATGTCGCAAAGCGCAGCCACGGTATCCAGACCTATGCCGTCATCACGCAGATACAGCACCAGGGGCAGCCCGTCGCCCGCCTGCGCAATGCGTTCGACGTAGGACACCACGCCGCGCGGGGCCACGAAAGGGTCGGGCGGCTGGTGAACCATCAACGCACTGGCGCCGGCGGCACGCGATGCACGCGCAAGCGCTATCGCATCATGCAGGCTGCGTCCGACGCCTGCCAGCAAGGGCACGCGACCTGCCACCTGCTCGGCTGCTGCGTGCACCATGCGTTCGGCCTCGTGGGTCGTCAGGCCGTAGAACTCGCTGGTGTTGCCGTTGGCCACCAGCACGTGAACGCCGGCTGCAACGGCACGATCCACAATGGGTGACAGGCGCTCGGGCGCAAGCTCATCGGCGTCGTTGAAAGGGGTGACCAGAATGCCGGATATCCCGTTCAGGGCGGCACGCAGGGTGGCGCGGGGCTGAGTCATAGTGTGCGTCTCGCAGAGTGACCGATCGGACAAAGGTCCGGTCTGATGCGTAAATTGAACACCCGCCGCAAGAAAGCCGTCCAATGCGAACTGCGCATCGGGTGATTCAATTGTTGAATCAAAGCGTGTAGGTCGGAACTGGCGAAGCGCGGTGACGATGAACGACACAGCCGCAGTTCACCGGGTTTCCGACTATTGACGCCCGGGCGCCTGCAATGCCGCCGGTCGGGGGGCAGCCACGCGTTAGGTGGTTGCAAGCGCATCGGTTAGTCTTACTAAAAAATGCGTAAAACCCAAGGAGACAACCATGACGCAACGATTCACCCGCCGCACCTGTCTTGGCCTGGCGCTGGCCGCCGCGGTCACCGGCGGTGTCCCCCTGGCCGCAAGTGCGCAGAGCAACTTCCCCACCCGCCCCATCACGCTGATCGTGCCGTTCCCGGCTGGCGGATCCACAGATCGCCATCTGCGGGTGATCGCGCAAGTCGCCAGCAAGGAACTCGGCCAGCAGGTCGTGGTGGAGAATCGCGCAGGCGCCGGCGGCACCCTGGGGCCAGGGGCGATGGCCAAATCGGCGGCTCCCGATGGCTACACCGTCACGCTCTACCCGCTGGGCATGTTGCGCATGCCGTACATGCAGAAAACGAACTGGCATCCGATCGATGACTTCACTTTCATTCTCGGGCTATCGGGCTACACCTTCGGCTTCACCGTGCGCGCCGATTCGCCCTACAAAACCTTCAATGACTATATCGAAGCTGCCCGTGCGAAACCCAATACGTTGGACTACGGGTCGACCGGGGTGGGCTCCTCGCCCCATCTGCTGATCGAAGAGCTGGCCATCAATGCAAAAGTGAAACTGGTGCACGTACCGTTTCGGGGCAATGCCGACCTTCAGCAGGCATTGCTCGGGGGGCACGTGATGGCGCAAAGCGATGCCGCAGGGTGGGATCAGTTCGTCGATTCCGGGGCCATGCGTCTGCTGGTGACCTTCGCCGACAAACGTACCAAGCGCTGGCCTGATGTGCCCACTGCACAGGAGCTTGGCTATAACGTGGTGTCAGTATCGCCTTATGGCTTGGCCGGCCCGAAAGGTATGGACCCTGCCGTGGTCAAGCGGCTTCATGACGCGTTCAAGATCGCGCTGTTTGATCCGAAGAGCATGGAAGTGATGGAACAGCTCAATCAGGAACCGGCTTATCGCGACAGTGCGCAGTACAAGGCCTGGGCCCAGGAAACCTTTGCGAAGGACAAGGTGCTGATCGAGCAGCTGGGGCTGCTGACCAACACACCCTGAGGCCCCGTCACTCGACCCTGATGTCTGCCTGGGTCCATGCCGCAGGCGCGGTGATGCCCAGCAGACAGTTCATCATCAGCTCACGCAGAATGAGCGCGTCGTCTTCGAGATCGATCATGCGGCCCATGCCCTGCAGGATTCGAAATTTGTGCGAGAGTGGATCGCAGTTCGATAGCAGGTGCATGGCAGAACCACGCACGAACTCGTAGCGCCAGATCACTTCAGAGCGGTGATACTGCGGCAACGTCACGGCCAGCGCATCGATGAATATCTGCGCGTACTGATCCATTTTTGTCGAGACAAACACCGCGTATTCGCCATCGGGCACCGCACGCAGGTGATTGTCGGTGCGCACGAAAAGCCTGCCGCCATCGACCGCGCGCTCTGCGGTCACCAGCGGGCGCAAGAACGCTTCAAGAATTTGCGATACCGGCAGCGGGCCGGAACCGAACCTGCGCTGAGCTGCCTCCAGCAAACGCTTGCGTTCGACATTCACCGGCTCGGCAACAGCCAGCAATACCGATCGCACCAATGCATCTTTGGAGCCGAAGTAGTAATGCACTGCAGCGACGTTCGAACTGGAGGCGTCGCAGATGTCGCGCACGGTCGTGACGACCGGCCCCTTGCGCGCGATCAGCTCCTTGGCGGCCGCCATGATGCGATCCGGCACGCTGGTGCTGGCCTCCCCGCCCTCTTCCTCCCAAGGCTGGGCGGCACCCGACGGTAACTCGAGGGGTCTTTCCATCATTCCTCCTAAATCACTTGTTTTAATTTTTAGCTTGAGCCTTGATCGCATCCACGGCCCGATGAAAGCAAACACGAGCGCGGAATACCACTCCAACCTGATAACAAGCATCTGAAATCGCTGGTTTTCCCTAAGAATCAGGGGTTTCCATAGGATGCGGCATTTTTCCATCATTTTACTTGACCCAAGTTTCGCAAGGCATAGAATAAAAACACTTGTTTTAATGCTGGGGTGCAGCATTCGTTCCTGGCAGACATCAGGGTATTGGCCGTGCGATCCATGAGGGCTCGAACGGGTTGGTGCAGTTCATTGGAGAATGACCATGACAGAACCAGCAGTTGCCGTCGGCACGCCGCCGACCTCACCCCAACACGTTGCGATCCTGCTGCAACACGCACACCTCAATCTGCCCCAGGCTTACCTGGACGAATTGATAGACGCATACGCCTACGTCGAGCGCATGGTGGGCCGCATACGGCGTGGGCGTCAGCACGCCGATGAGCCCGCGTACGTGTTCCATCCGACGGTTTTCGATACCTCCGGAGTCTGACGGCATGACCTCCGACCCTACCTTTCTGGCGCTGGCCCAGGCCAGCCGCATGATTGCAGCCAAAACGCTGTCACCCGTCGAATTGACTGAAGCCTGTCTGGCTCGCGCAGCGGCCGTGGACGGCATACTGTGCAGCGTTATTACCCCCACGCCGGAGCTGGCGATGGCACAGGCGCGACAGGCAGAGACTGGTATCCACCGCAGCGGACCGGTCAGTGCCATGCATGGGATTCCCTACACGCTGAAGGACATCTACGAGACCGCCGGGATTCGCACGACCGCACAGTCACGCAGCCTGAGTGACTATGTGCCCACACGCGACTGTCACGCCCAGACTGCGCTTGCCGGCGCGGGTGGCGTGCTGGTGGGCAAAACCACGACCTGGGAATTCGCCCATGGCGGGCCGTCGTGGGATGTGGTGGCGCCGCCCGCACGCAACCCCTGGGACACGACGCGCACGCCGGCCGGCTCATCGTCGGGCTCGGGCGCCGCCATTGCCGCCGGTCTGTGTCTGGCCAGCATGGGATCGGATACGGGCGGTTCGATTCGCATGCCTGCGGCCGTCTGCGGCTTGGCCGGCCTGAAGCCGACATACGGGCGCGTGAGCCGCCGGGGCATTCTGCCGAACTGCTTCAGCCACGATCACGCCGGCCCCATGGCGTGGACGTCGGAAGACCTGGCCATCATGCTTGAGCTGATATCAGGACACGATCCGCTCGATCCCGGTTGCGCCAATGTGCCCGTGGCCGATTACTGCGCGGCATTGACGGGCGATATATCCGGGCTGGTGATCGGTGTGCCCTGGGACTGGATCGACACCCAATACCCTGTTTCGGTCGACAACCGCCGGGCATTCGATGACGCGCTGGACGTGATGCGGGGCCTGGGGGCCAACGTTCGACCGATCACCTTGCCACCCATTCTGCAATACAACGATTCCAAGCGTGTGATCGCCATGTCGGAGTTGTTCTCGATTCACGAGCCGGTATTGCGCACCCGACCGGAGCTGTTTGGCGCGATGCTGCGATATCGGATCTTGAGCGGATCATTGCTGCGTGCCGAAGACTACGTGCAGGCCATGCGGCTGCGCGCAGAACTGGCCACCGCCATGCAGGCCGCGTTCAGGGAAATCGACGTGATGGTGCTGCCGTGCACCGAGCCGGCGGGGCTGCTGCAGGCGACGCCGCCGGAAACCATGTTCGATTCGCCCAGCTGGACCGCGCCCTTCAACTCATCGGGCAATCCCGCGCTGTCGATATGCAACGGTTTCAACAGCGGCGGCATGCCGTTCTCGTTGCAGATCGCAGGCCGGCTGTTCGATGAGGCCACCGTGTTGCGCGTGGGCGATGCCTACGAAAAAGCCACGCAATGGCGCGAGCGGCGCCCGAACATTGCCGAACTCGAACGACAGGCGTCCATGACCGAAACCGCCATCGCGTAACGCCGCCCCCTTCATCCAAACAGCGTCACCCGCCTGACAGCCCCCCCTGTCGGGCAGGGACCCCTGCGCGCTTTTGACCTGATCGACCCTCGGACCGATACATCAAAACTGGAGAACGACCTTGGCTTTCACCCGATTTGTGGCCTCGCTTTTTGCCACCTCCACCCTGGCGCTTGCACTGACTGCGCCGACCCAGGCAGCAGAGAAAGTTCTGCGCGTGGCCTCGACCATGTCCGATATCCCGCTGACGACCGGGCAGCCCAGTCAGGGCGGCGAGGGCCAGCGTTTTATCGGCTATGCCCTGTACGACGCGCTGGTGTCCTGGGACATGTCGCGTTCGGACATCCCCGCCCCGCTGGCCCCGGGGCTTGCGCTGAGCTGGGCCGCCGACGAAGCGACACGCACCAAGTGGACCTTCAAGCTGCGCCCGGATGTGAAATTTCACGATGGCTCCGCATTCGATGCAGAAGCAGTCGTGTGGAACCTGGACAAGCTGATGAAGCGTGATTCGCCGCAGTTCGATCAGGCGCAATCGACGCAGGCCGGGTTTTACGTGCTGAACATCGCCTCCTACAAGGTGATCGATCCGATGACGGTCGAAATCACGACCAAGAAGCCCGATGCCGTGTTTCCGTTCCAGATCGTGGGCGTGATGATTTCCAGCCCGGCACGATGGAAGGAAATGGGCGGCGACTGGAACAAGGTGGCCTACAAGCCATCGGGCACCGGCCCCTGGATGCTGGACAAGCTGGTGCAGCGCGAGCGCGCCGAACTGGTGAAAAATCCAAACTACTGGAACCCAAAACGCATCCCCCAATCGGATCGCATGGTGTTGCTGACGATGCCTGATCCGAACACCCGCGTGGCCGCGCTGCTGTCCAAGCAGGTCGACTGGATCGAGGCGCCCCCGCCCGATACCCTGCCCCGCCTGAAATCGGCCGGCATGCAGATCGTGACCAACAAGTACCCGCATAACTGGCCCTACATCCTGAGCTATTCCGAAGGCTCGCCCTTTTTGGACATCCGTGTGCGCAAGGCCGCCAACCTGGCGATCGATCGTGCAGGACTGGTCGACTTTCTGGGCGGAACGGCAACGCCTTCGGTGGGTGCAGTCGATGCCAAACACCCGTGGTTCGGCAACCCTACATTCAAGATCGAATACAACCCCAAGGAAGCCCTGCGCCTGATGAAGGAGGCCGGCTACAGCCCGGAAAAACCGCTGCGCGTGAAATTCGCCATCTCGACCTCGGGCTCTGGCCAGATGCAGCCGCTGCCGATGAACGAATTCATACAGGAAAACCTCCGGGCCGTGGGCTTCGATGTGCAGCTCGACGTCATGGAGTGGGAAGCCTTGCGTTCACGCCGCCGCATGCCCTCCGATGCACCGGAGAATGCCGGCATCCATGCGTTGAACAACAGCGTGAGCGTGGTTGATCCGTTCAACTCGCTGATCGGCGTTGCACTGTCCACCGCACGCCCGCCCATGGGCTACAACTGGGGTGGGTTCAAGGACCCGAAGGCCGACGAACTGGCGCTGGCCGCCGGCCTTGAATTCGATCCGAAAAAGCAGGATGAACTGCTGGGCAAGCTGCACGCCTACATCGTAGATCAGGCCATGTGGATCTGGGTCGTGCAGGACCTGAACCCACGCGCCATGGCGCCCAATGTGAAGGGCTTCGTTCAGGCGCAAAGCTGGTTCCAGGATCTGACCCCCGTGTCGGTTCAATAAGGAGCACTCGCCATGCTGCGCTATGTGATCCATCGCATCTTCTACACGCTGCCCATTGCCATCGGGGTATCGCTGGTTTGCTTCGCGCTGGTTCACCTGGCGCCAGGCGACCCGTTGAGCGCCATTCTGCCCGAAAATGCTTCCCCGCAGATCATTGCCGAGATCCGCGCAGCCTATGGGCTGGACAAGCCATTGCCGGTTCAATACGTGATCTGGCTGGGCAAGGTGCTGACCGGCGATCTCGGCGCCTCGATCAAGACCGGCCAACCCGTGCTGCGCGAGATCATTCCGGCCGTGGGCAATTCGTTGATACTGGCCGCGGCGGCGATCTGCCTGGCGTTTGCCGCGGGCAGCGTGCTCGGTGGCGTGGCCGGCTACACCCGCAACCGCGTGCTCGATCGTGTCGTGACATCGACAGCCATCACAGGCGTGTCGCTGCCCCACTACTGGGTGGGCATGGTGCTGATCGTGCTGTTTTCGGTCGAGCTGGGCTGGCTGCCCGCCTCCGGCATGGGCGGGGGCAACTGGCAGAACATGATTCTGCCCACCATTACGCTGGCCGTGATTCCCGCCGGCATCATCGCCCGCTCGGTGCGCGCATCGGTCATCGAGATCCGCAAGCAGGAGTTCGTACAGACCTTGTACGCCAAAGGCCTGGACGGACGCCGTGTGCTGCAGCACGTGGCCAAGAACGTGGCGCCCACCGTCATGGCCGTCATGGGCCTGCAGTTCGCACAGATGCTGGGTGGGTCGATTCTGGTGGAGACCGTTTTCGCCTGGCCGGGCACCGGCTTCCTGCTCAACGCCGCTATCTTCACTCGCGACCTGCCGATTCTGCAGGGCACGATTCTGGTGCTGGCCATGATCTTCGTGGCCATGAACCTGCTCGTGGACATCCTGCAGATGTTCGTCGATCCACGCGTCAAACGCAGCTAAGAGGCCTGAGATGAGTTCGACTCCCACATCCCTGCCGACACCGGCACCGCTGATCGCCGCCGCGTTTCGACGCCCCAGTCGCGGCTTCTGGCACACGGTGGGCACACGGCTGCGGCGCGATCCGGTCACACTGACCTGTGCCGGCATTCTGCTGGTCATCATCACGGCTGCGCTGGCTGCCCCCTGGCTGGGGCTGGATGATCCCTTCAAGATGAGTATGGTGCGACGCCTCAAGCCATTCGGCTATCAGGGTCACATTCTGGGCACCGACGAGCTGGGCCGCGACATGCTCTCACGTCTGATCTATGGCGGGCGGCTGTCGCTCTTCATGGGCTTCATGCCCGTCATTCTGGCCACCCTCATTGGTGGCGTCCTGGGCATCGTGGCAGGTTATGTGGGCGGTCGCTGGAACATGATCATCATGCGCCTGATCGACGTGTTCTACGCGTTTCCATCCGTGTTGCTGGCGGTGGCCATTTCCGGTGCGCTGGGCGCAGGCCTGCTCAACAGCATCGTCTCGCTGACGCTGGTATTCATCCCTCCGATCGCGCGTATTGCCGAAAGCGTGACCACACAGGTTCGAGGCCAGGATTTTGTCGAGGCCGCGCGGGCGACCGGCGCATCGACGTGGCGCATCATTCGCGGCCACGTGTTCTCCAACGTCATCGGCCCGATCCTGGTCTATGCCTCCAGCCTGATCAGCGTGAGCATCGTGATCGCCTCCGGCCTGAGCTTTCTGGGGTTGGGCGTGAGCCCGCCAAATGCCGAGTGGGGGCTGATGCTGAACACGCTGCGCCAGGCGATTTATGTTTCGCCCCTGATTGCCATTCTGCCCGGGGTCATGATTTTCGTGACCTCCATGTGCTTCAACCTGATGAGCGATGGCCTGCGCAGCGCCATGGACATCAAGGCTTAATGCGGAGTCGGCCATGTTTGCAAGATTGAAGACCGCCCAGCCGGATAGTGTCGAGAACACGCTGCGCCTGCTGGACAAGAAGGACGATCGGCGTGATCGGGGCGGCCCCGCCCAGCCCATGCTGATCGTGCGGGACATGAAAAAGCATTTCGATATCGGGCGCCAATCGTTCGGCGGGCCGCGCAGCACGGTGCGAGCCGTCGATGGTGTGAGCTTCGAGGTCGGCAAGGGTGAGACCCTGGGCATCGTGGGCGAATCGGGTTGCGGAAAGTCCACCACGGCGCGGCTGCTGATGCATCTGATCGAACCCGACGCTGGCAGCGTGATTTTCGATGGCGATGAAGTCGCTGGCGTGCGAGGCATCAGCGTGCGCGATCTGCGACTGAACATGCAGATGGTGTTTCAGGACAGCTATGCGTCACTGAACCCCAGGCTGACCATTGCCGACAGCATTGCGTTCGGGCCATCGGTGGCGGGGCTGGCCACGGGTGCGGCACGTGCACGCGCACTGAGCCTGCTGCGCATGGTGGGCATGGATCCGGCCGTGTTTGCACAGCGTTATCCGCATGAATTGTCCGGCGGACAGCGCCAGCGCGTGAACATCGCGCGTGCCCTGGCGATGGGCCCGCGATTGCTGATTCTGGATGAGTCGGTATCGGCGCTGGACAAGTCGGTCGAGGCACAGGTGCTGAACCTGCTGCGCAAACTCAAGCGCGATCTGGGGCTGACCTACATCTTCATCTCGCATGATCTGAACGTGGTGCAGTACATCAGCGATCGCGTACTGGTCATGTACTTGGGACAAGTGGTGGAATCGGGCCCGGTCGACAGCATCTATGGCGCGACCCGCCATCCCTACACCGCTGCGTTACTGTCTTCACGCCCGTCCATGAACCCGGACCACCGGGTCAGCAAACCGCCGCTGTCCGGCGATCCCCCCAATCCGATCAATCCGCCCAGTGGTTGTCGATTCCGGACCCGTTGCCCCAAGGCTCAGGAAAAGTGTGCGCAGCAGATGCCTGCGCTGACCGCCGCCCCCGAGGAGGCCACCCACCTGGCCGCCTGCCATTTTCCGCTCACGCCGGCAGACGCGCTGCAGGCTGCCGCCGTGCGTGTATACGCCTAGCCAGGAAGCGCCATGATCGACACCCCTACTTCTCACCCGCCTGCTCCGCTCGTCGAGGTCCGGGACCTGAGCGTGCGCTTCGTGACCCGCGACATGAACGTGCCGGTAGTCAACGGCGTGTCCTTCTCCCTGGCGCAGGGCGAGGTGCTGTGTTTGCTCGGCGAATCGGGTTCCGGAAAGAGCGTGACCTTGCGCGCACTGATGCGGCTGCTGCCCGAGAGTGCACAGCTCGGCGGTCGGGTCACGATCGGCGGCGTGGATGTGCTGGGGTTGCCACGAAGCCAACTCAAGGACATTCGCGGCTCGCTGATCTCCATGATTTTCCAGGAGCCGCTGACCGCGCTGGACCCGGTCTACACGATCGGGCAGCAGATCTGTGAGACCGTGATCCGGCACGATCAGGTCAGCACCCGCGACGCCATGAAACGGGCGCTCGAACTGCTGGAACTGGTGCAGATTCCGTCGGCAGCGCGGCGCCTGGGCGCCTATCCGCACGAGCTCTCCGGCGGCCTGCGCCAGCGCGCCATGATCGCACTGGCGCTGTCGTGCCGGCCCAAGCTGCTGCTGGCCGACGAACCCACCACCGCCCTGGATGCCACGGTTCAGATCCAGGTGCTGCTGCTGATGCGCGAGCTCCAGCGTGAACTGGGCATGTCCACGATTTTCGTCACGCATGATCTGGGCGTCGCATGCGAGGTCGCCGATCATGTGTCGGTGATGTATGCCGGGCGCTTCGCCGAAACGGGATCGATCCGGGACATCATGGCCAGGCCGATGCACCCCTATACCCGTGGCTTGCTCTCCTCGACGGTGACCGGCGGGCATCGCGGCGAAGACCTGGTACCGATTGCCGGCGCGCCGCCCGACCTGGCCGACCTGCCGCCGGGCTGCACCTTTGCACCGCGCTGCCCGCAACATCAACCGGCATGCGACGCAGCCGTGCCAGCGCTGGTCGGCACGGGAAGCCATCATGCGCGTTGCATCTTCGTGCCTGAGCACCTGCGGCACAGCGGGCTGGTCACCCCCCCTTCTTCCCAACATCCTTCCCGAGGAACGGCATGAATGCCTCATTGATTGATCTGTCGGTGGGCCAGGCGGCACGCCTGATTCAGGCGCGCAAAGTCTCGCCTGTCGAACTCGTCGATGCCTACCTGGCGCGTATCGCGGCCGTTGACGATCGCCTGCACAGCTATCTTCTGGTGACCGCCGATGCGGCACGCGATGCCGCTCGAACAGCCGAGCGCGACATCATGGCGGGACGCTGGCGCGGGCCCCTGCATGGCATTCCCTATGCCGTGAAGGACAACTACCACACGCGCGGCGTGCGCACCTGCGCGGCGTCCAGATTATTGATGGATCACGTGCCCGACCATGATGCGGCCGCGATCGAGAAACTTGACGGCGCCGGCGCCATCCTGCTGGGCAAGCTCAACACCTGGGAACTGGGCACCGGCAACGGCAGCGTGTATTTCGACCTGCCTTTCGAGCCGGCACGAAACCCCTGGAACCTGGCGCACACGCCAGCGGGCTCCTCCTCGGGAGCCGGGGCATCGGTAGCCGCCGGCACGGCCATGGTGGCTCTGGGTTCGGATACCGGTGGCTCGGTCCGGCTGCCCGCTGCCGCATGCGGGCTGCAGGGCATGAAGCCCACGTATGGTCGAGTCAGCCGTTACGGCATCGTGCCCAACTGCTACTCGCTGGATGCCGCAGGTCCGCTGACCTGGACGGTCGAAGACAGCGCCATCATGCTGCGTGAAATCTCTGGCTACGATCCCCGCGACCCGGGCAGCGCACGTGTCGATGTTCCTGATTTCGTGGCTGGCCTGAACCGTGGCGTGCGCGGCATGACCATAGGCGTCGTGCGTGACCTTGGGGAGGCCGGCGAGGCCATCGAGCCTGCGCAACGCCAGGGCCTGGAAGATATGGTGCGCGTGCTGAAGGATCAGGGCGCGCGCGTGATCGAAGTCATGCTGCCCGTGGCGATTCCGGAATACAAGCAGCTCGTGTCGGTCATCAACTGGACAGAATCGTTTTCGATCCACGAACAGGCATTCATGACCCGTGCCGCCGACATGGGCTTTGCACTGCGCGACAAAATGATGTCCGGCTTCATGACACGTGCCGTGGACTACCTGGCCGCGCAGCGCCGGCGTCGCGAGGTGACGGCATCGACCGACGCGCTGATCTGCAGCCTCGACGCGCTGGTACTGCCCTGCGCTTTTCGCGCCGCCGTGCCCATCGAGGATGCCGAGCAGATGCGCCTTTTCTCCAACGAGAACGCCGCGCCGCCGTTCAACATCACCGGCCACCCGGCCATGTCTATCTGCACGGGCTTCAACGACGCAGGCCTGCCTACGAACGCCCAGATCGTCGGACGCTGGTTCGACGAGGCCACGGTGCTGCGTGTGGCACGGGCCTATGAACAGGCAACGGACTGGCGCGCACGCCGCCCGATTCTTTAACCAGGAAGATGACGCACCATGAACACTGAACTTTTTCACCTGTCTGCCGGTGAGGCCTCACGCCTGCTGCAGGCGCGCAAACTGTCGCCCGTCGAATTGCTCGATGCCTTTCTCGCGCGCATCGACGCCGTGGATGCACGCGTCAAGAGCTATCTTCTGGTGACCGCCGACAGCGCCCGCGAACAGGCGAGGCAGGCCGAACGCGACATCATGGCGGGACGGTATCGCGGCCCCATGCACGGCGTGCCTTATGCGGTCAAGGACAACTACTACACGCGTGGCGTGCGCACCTGCGCGGGCTCGCGCATGCTGATGGATTTCGTGCCCGACTACAACGCCGCCGTTGTCGACAGGCTGGATGCCTCAGGCGCCATCATGCTGGGCAAGCTCAACACCTGGGAATACGGCACCGGCAACGGCGGTGTGTATTTCGATCTGCCCTTTGATCCCGCATGCAACCCGTGGGATCTGTCGCGGTTCACCGGGGGCTCCTCCACCGGTGCGGGTGCGTCGGTCGCCGCAGGAACCGCCATGATATCGATGGGATCGGACACCACGGGCTCGGTGCGCCTGCCCGCTGCCGCCTGCGGATTGCAGGGCATGAAACCCACCTATGGCTTGATCAGCCGCCATGGGATCCTGCCCAACTGCTTCTCCATGGACACCCCGGGGCCCTTGACCTGGACGGTCGAGGACAGTGCGATCGTGCTGCGCGAGGTGGCGGGCCACGATGCGCGCGACCCGGCGTGCAGCGATCGCAAGGTGCCTGACTATCTGGTCGGGCTGGAAGACGGCGTGCGAGGCATGACGATAGGCGTGATCCGCGACCTGGGTGCCGAGGGCGAAGCGCTGGCGCGCGCCAACCGCGAAGGCGTGGAAGACATGGTGCGTGTGCTGACCGAGCAGGGCGCCCGGGTGATCGACATCGTGCTGCCCACCAGCATCAGCGACTACCGCAACGTTACTTCAGTGATCAATCAGACCGAATCGGTCACCATCCACGAGCAGGACTTGATGCAGCGCGCCGAGATGATGGGCTTCGCCCTGCGCGACAAGCTGCTCTCGGGTTTCGCCACACGGGCCGTGGATTATCTGGCCGCCCAGCGCCGCCGCCGCGAACTGGCCGCCGCGACCGACGCCATGGTGTGTTCGGTCGACGCCCTGATCGCGCCCTGCGCCTTTCACGTCGCGCCACCGTTCGAGGACAACGACGTGCTGCGCACGTTCACCAGCCAGAACGTGTGCCCCCCCTTCAACGCATCAGGCCACCCCGCCATGAGCATCTGCACGGGATTCGATCACGACGGCATGCCGACCAATGCACAGATCGTGGGCCGCTGGTTCGACGAGGCCACGGTGTTCAAGGTCGCACGCGCCTATGAGCGGGCCACGCAATGGCGGGCCAATCGGCCCGTGCTTTGAGGGCTATATGGATCGGCGTGTTCCGAACCGTGGCGGGTCATCGCTGCTCGTGTGTGAGCGCTGTGTTTGCACGATCTCGCAAACTGCGCGGTCGATTGACATTTAAATAGAAAGGATCTGCATCATGACTACCCCTGCACAGGAACTCTGGACCGCTGCCGAAGTGGCGGCCTACTGCAAACGTTTCGGGCTCGATCTGCCACCACCGCTGATGGCCCGCCTGCATGAGCTGTCCAGCACGGTCTCACGCACTGGCATGGCCATCCCGCGCATGCCGGTCAAAAGCTGCGAGCCCGCGCTGACGTTCGTCATGCCATTGGAACGCTGACCGCTCGCCCTTGCCTGACGGCAGGCCGATACCCCGCGCCCGCCTTGTTGCTCTATGCCGATGTCTATCAAAAGGAATTGCCATGCAGCCCCATGAACTGACCGCCACTGAAGCATCCCGCCTGATAGCGGATAAGAAGCTGTCCTGCGAAGAACTCGCACGATCGACCCTGGCGCACATTGCGTCTCGTGACCCGATCGTGCGCGCCTGGAGCTATGTCGACCCCGACCTCGTGTTGCGCAATGCACGCGAGCTCGACAAGGTGGCACCCGTCAGCCCCCTGCATGGCCTGACTTTTGGCGTCAAGGACGTGATCGACACCTTCGACATGCCGACCCAGCAGAATTCGCCCCTCTACGTCAGGCATCAGTCGGGTCAGGATGCGGCGTGCGTCGCCGTCGTTCGCCACAGCGGTGCCCTGGTAGTGGGCAAGACCGACACGGTGGAGTTCGCCTCTGGCGGTCGACGCGCGGCCAGTCGCAACCCGCACAATCTGGCGCACACCCCGGGGGGATCATCGTCTGGCTCGGGCGCGGCAGTTGGAGACAAACAGGTGCAACTGGCGTTCGCCACACAGACGGGCGGTTCACTGATACGGCCCGCCGCATTCAACGGCATCTATGGCATCAAACCCACCCATGGCGCGGTCAATCGGGAAGGTGCGAAGAACTATTCACACACGCTGGACACCGTGGGTTGGTATGGCCAGTGCGTGGAAGACCTTCAACTGGTGGCACGGGCATTTCGCTTTGCCGGCAGCGCGGCCCCGAAACCGGTGAACCTGCGCGGCCTGAAAGTCGGTCTGTGCCGCTCGCCCATGTGGTCACACGCAGATGAGTATGCCCGCGAAGCCTTGCTGGAGGCAGGCCGCCGACTGGAGTCGGCCGGCGCGATCGTCTTCGATCTCGACCTTCCGGAACCGTTTGATCGCATGGACGCGGCACAGAAGATTGTGATTCGCGGCGAAGGGCGCGCGGCCTTCCTGCCCGAATACGTGAGCCCCAAGCGCGGCCTGCTCGCGCAGCACTTCATTGATCTGGTAGAAAACAAGCCGTTGATCGAGCCTGCAGCACTCGTGGCCGCGTATGATCTGGCTGCCGACTGCCGGCGCCACTTCGACGGCATGTTCGGCAGCGACCTGGATGTGATCATGACGCCCTCGTCTCCAGGTGAAGCGCCTGAAGGCCTGGCGTCGACGGGCGACCCGGTGTTCAACGCCATGTGGACGTTGCTGCATGTGCCGTGCGTGGGTATTCCGGTAGGCAAGTCGGCCAGGTCACTGCCCTTGGGCATCCAGTTGGTGGGCCCCCGGTTCGCTGACACGCGTCTGCTGGACATTGCCCAGGCGTGCGCACCTGCCATCCATGAAAACAACATGCTGCAGGAAATTGAACTCGCTGCGGCCATTGCTGCCTGATAATTCGATTGCAGGGCCAGGATATGTCCGTCCTGGTCATCCGCACTTTTTTGCACACCAGCATTGACTCGCGCTTTCCACCCCCTGATACCTCCCTCATGAACGACGCCTCATTCAGTCTGAAGAAAATTGCGCTGCCGGCATTTGGCCCATCGCTGCTCTATGGCATATCGAATGGCGCCATTCTGCCCGTCATCGCTTTCAGCGCTCGGGATCTGGACGCCTCGGTTGCGCTCTCGAGCCTGATCGTGGCGCTGATTGGCGTGGGGTCATTGATGAGCAACGTGCCTGCGGCACTGGTGACGGCGCGGTTCGGCGAACGGCGCGCACTGGTTGGGGCGGCGGTGTTCAGCGTGTTCGCGCTGCTGCTGTGCATTTTTGCGGTGCATGTGTGGATGCTGGCTGCGGGCATTTTAATGATGGGCATGGGCGCGTCGGTGTTCACGCTGGCGCGTCAGTCCTATCTGATGGAAGCCGTTCCACTGTCGATGCGCGCGCGCGCCATGTCGACCTTGGCGGGCAGCATGCGCATCGGTGTGTTCGTGGGGCCGTTTGCCGGGGCGGCATTGATCCATCTCGTGGGCCTGTCCGGTGCCTACTGGGTGGCATTGCTGGCCGTGGCGGCTGCAGGTGCCGCCGCGCTGGCCCTGCCCGAGCTCGAACCCCGCGCACCCGGCGCAACGCCCGTCGCACGGCCCTCTTTGCTATCCACGGCCCGCAGTCATGCGCGCATTTATCTGACCGTCGGTCTTGGCGTCCTGCTGGTCGGTGCACTGCGCGCCTCGCGCCAGGTGGTCATCCCGATGTGGGCAGACCACTTAGGACTGGACCCGGCCGCCGCCTCGATCGTTTATGGGCTTTCTGCCGCCATCGATATGGCCGTGTTCTATCCCGCCGGAAAGGTGATGGATCAACAGGGCAGAATCTGGGTCGCGCTGCCCGCCACGATTCTCATGGGCATCGCCTTGCTCGCCATGCCCTTCACCTCCTCGCTGACGACCTTTCTGCTGGCGTCCCTGTGCATGGGCCTGGGCAACGGAATCGGCTCGGGCATCGTGATGACCCTGGGCGCGGACGCCGCGCCGCGCGCGGGCCGCCACCAATTCCTGGGCATCTGGCGCATGATGTCCGACATCGGCACCTGCGGCGGGCCAATCGTGCTGGCGGCCGTGACGGCAGTCTTCTCTCTGGCGATGGGCATCGGCGCCATCGGGGCCATGGGCATCACCGCTGCCGCCATATTCTGGCGCTGGCTGCCGCCCAGCCCCCCCAGTCATCGCCAGCAGACCGCGCAGGCCAAGCAGCAGCCCTGACGCGCGCCTATTGCAGCGCGTCGCGTGGCCCCGCCGCCAGCGCGCTCTGGCAGCACGCCAGAAAGAGCGCAGCCTGGCGCGACAGCGGTGCGCGCTTGGGCCAGGCGGCAACCAGGCTGGCCTCGCCGACCTGCTCGACGATGTCCAGACAGACCAGGCTGCGGCCATCGTAGCTCACGTCCGAACGGGGTCGGGTCACCAGAATGGAAAAACCGAAACCCTGTCCCACCAGACCACGCACCATCTCGATCGAAGGCGAGCTGAATGCAATATTGGGAGTCAGCCCCAGGGCTTCGAACAGGCCGATGAAGTACGTGCGGCTGGGCAGCACATCGAGCAACACCATGGGCTCGTCAGCCAGATCGTGCATCGACACCCGCTCGTGACGAGCCAGACGATGATGCGCCGGGAGCAGCACGTAGGGACGGTGCGGCGCCATCAGGGACGCCGTGGCAATCGTGCCGTCCAGGTCGCTGTCATACATGATGGCAAGATCGAAACGGCCGCCGGTCAGTCCCTGAATGAGCTCCTGTTGCTCGCCGTCGTGCAGGCGAATCGCAATCCCCGGGTAGCGCTCGCGAAACACGCTCAGCAGGCCAGGCAGGTAAAGCGGGGCCACCGTCTCGAAACACGCAATATCGATCTGCCCCGTGAGGGTGTCACTGTCGGCCAGGGCATCACGCTCGAAATCGCCTGCCGCCCTCAACAGTGCAATTGCCCTGGCATGAAACCTGGCACCGGCAGGCGTCAACGACACGCCCTGGGCCGGATGCCGGATGAAAAGCTGGACATCGAAGCTCGCTTCCAGGTTCTTGATCGCCGTGGCGATGGCCGGCTGGGCGATATAGAGCGTGCGTGACGCCTCGGCCACGCTGCCGCATTCGACAGTGGTGATGAAGTACTTCAGCTGTCGAAGCGTATAGGCAGGCACATGCGCCCTCAGGCGAGATAGGGGAACAGGTCCTCGGGCAGAGCTTGGCCCGGGCGCAGGGTTTTGGCCAGCTCCGGGTAAGGCGGCGAGGTTTCACCGCCGCGGTGCACGTAGACCGCGTCGTCGCCCAACCAGCGCGTGGAGATCACACGCCGCGAATGCGTTTGCGAGCGGTTGCCCGGGGCACCGTGCAGTGTCAGGTAGTCGAAGGCGATCGCATCACCCGGTTCGAGCGCCCAGCCCAGGATCTCGTACTGATCGCGATGCGCATCGATATCGGGCACAGGCTCGAGCAGGTCGGACTGATGATCGTAACTGCCTTCGGTGAACTTGCGGGGCCGAAACAGTTTGCCCCAGCGATGCGAACCGGCAACGAATTCCACACCGCTATCGCGCGCGACGGGATCCAGCGGCAACCAGATGCTCACTGTTTGCCTGGCCGTCACACAGTAATA
>Ga0075364_10000506_pt1 | contig 19842 bp, 15 predicted proteins | sample EndMetdeltDD1764_FD_71517 | JGI IMG/M metagenome (GOLD analysis project Ga0075364, IMG submission 71517) | Populus endosphere microbial communities from Tennessee, USA - Endosphere MetaG P. deltoides DD176-4 | ecosystem: Host-associated > Plants > Roots > Endosphere | place: USA: Tennessee...
CGGATGAGATCCTGGAGGCGTGCAGGGAGACGGCGCTGGGCAGGAAGCAGAAGGGCAAGTGGGTAGCGCACTCTCAAGTGCACCAAGCAACTGATTGATTATTCTGGCCCAGGGAGTGCGATCTTGGTACAAATTACAACTGTTGCATCGAATTTCGGCTCCTATGAAAGGGTTTCTTGGTCCACTCTTCGATTCGCTGTTGCATTTCAAATCAGCTGCCAGCTGTTGCGTACCTGAACTTTGAGCAAGCATCAGCTCAATGAGGAAATGGTAACGTGCTGTTGCGTCCGTTGCGTTTGTCGCTCCGAGCAAGTTGCTGAAGAAGACAACACTGTCCACGCCACAATATGAACACCCTAACATTTGACTAGCGCTTCCTGCGGATGTTCCAGTGCTGCTAAAAGCCAGCGCTCCCCACTATCATCTTCGCAACGTCGAGTCGCATGGAGCATCGCAGTGGCAGTAGATCCCGAAATTGGCTTTACAGCGGACGTTATCCGTGACCCTGATAGATTCGTAGGTCGTACATCCCTAATTCGAAAGTCAATTAGCGCAGTCAATGCAGCAACCGGGCTCGTCGCAGTTTTTGGGAAGAGAGGAGTGGGCAAGTCTTCACTCCTGCGCCAGCTCCAGCAAATGGCGCTAGGCGATTACACATTGGCTCGACGTGGCGGCCTCTCAAATGAGATCCCCATGCGACCGAGAACGTATCTGACGGTCTACTACACTTGCGACTCAATGATCGAAGATGGAAAGCAGTTGTTGTCGCGCCTGATCAATGATCAAGACGCTGAGGATGGCTTGCTCAGATTGGTCCCCAACGACGGTAAAGAGATCGTCGAATTTAGTCGCAGCAAGGAAATCTCCGGCGGCTCCGATCTTAAGGTAGTTAGCTGGGGTGCCAAGGGCGTCGAGACATCGAAGTACGCGCGCGTCGTGGAGGGCGACGTCGTTCAAACTTTCCGAAACTTCGTTGGTGCGATCGTCGAGAATCAGGTAAAGCGCCGTATGAAGCGCGACGGCCTGTTGATCATTCTCGATGAGTTCGACGTCATTCGGAATAAGACAGGCATTGGATCGCTGATCAAGTCCTTGTCCACTCCTGAAGTAAAGTTTGCTGTATGCGGCGTTGGCGGTGATTTGATCGACCTTATCGTGGATCACGCTTCCGTTGAGCGATTAATTACGCAGGGCGAGCTTCCTGTAACGCCAATGCTCGACCCGGAATCCGAAGAAATTATTTCTCGCGCCAGCGAGCTTTTCGGAGATTTGGTCCGGTTCTCGCCTGGGATTTCCGGCAAAATCGCGAAGCTCGGAGGAGGATTCCCCTACCTAGTTCAGCTAATTGGCAAGGAATGCGTCATTGAGATGAATGCTCGCGGGACAAATACCATTGATGATGACGTACTACAGCACGTCGTAAGTGGAATTAAGTCGGGAAAAGGATTTCCAACGCTTGAACGCTCGTATCAAATGGCAATCGGAAACTCTGAGACGCGCCAGCTTTTGCTCCACCTACTTGCAGAGCAAGATTCGGATAAATCAAGCTTTAACGATGAGATTGGACGAATTGTGCTCAAAGCGTCACGCGAAACGGCGGAGGGCATGGGGATTCAATACATGGATCAGCTCATGCCGCGATTGCTTGATGCCAAATTTGGCCCGGTCATGCAGCGAGTCGATCATGGCGTCTATGAGTTTGTGAACCCGGTGCTGCGTCAGTACATTCGGCTGCGAGATTTGCCGATGGCTTCCGTGCAGGTGCAGGACAGGGATTGAAGGTCTATCATTTTTTAATAGGTTGTGCTTCAGCGAGGCCGCAGGTGCCAAGGAACTGACAGTCGCGTACAACGTGGTACCGCCGCATATCCGCGCCACCCTCTTTCAGTGCCACGGCGCCGCTGAATGGCCAAGCCTATACCTGCCGGTCATTGAGAACCAAGCGCAGGCGCTCTTCATTCTTGCACAGTGTCTCGGCGCTGCCGACCATCAGCAAGCCTCCCCGTAGGCACGGGGATAGCGGTGGGCGTTGCGCCTGCCACGCAATTTTCGACCTCGTGAAGCGGTATGTCAGGTTACGTGACTATCGGCTTTAAGTGCAGCGTGGATAGACATGACTTGGCAGAACGATTTAAGGCGTACGGCCCGAGCCCCCGAACTGGCCGTCAAAGTCATAGCAGCAGTCGAGCGTCTGCTGGAGCGCGATCGATATCTGTTTGTCCATGGCGTCGGCGAGCGCGCCATTTCCCACCGCCTAGCAATCTACGTGGAAGCACAATTCCCGGGATGGGACGTCGATTGCGAGTACGACCGCGATGGCGAGGTGCGAAAGATGATTCCGGATGGATCCGGAAATGACCAGGACGAGGGCAGTGCAGTGTTGCCAGATATCATCGTCCATCACCGCGGGCCGGGTGGAAACTACGTCGTTTTTGAACTTAAGAAGTCGACCAATCGGGAACCGGATGGGCGGGATATTGCAAAGTTGCGCGCCTACGGTCGCCACCAAGGCTACGAACACGGCGTTTTCATTCGCTTTCTCGTGGGACAGCCAATGCCAGCTGTCAGTCGGGCAGAGTTCGTGTATCCGGAGTGACTCGAATGAGATCTTCTGCTTCAGGACGCTGAGTTTAGCTTGAGCAGAGCAGCAAGGATCTCAGTGCTTGTGTTTGGATAACCCAACGCCCGAGTCGCAATGCACCTAAGTCGGATCAACGAGTTGTGCGCACAGTCTTTTGCCGAGACAAAGCCCCTCCGGATGGCAACTGATTGCTCGGCGGAGCACGTGGATCAGCTGACCACCCGTATGCCCCCGTCCGCGTTGGTGTCCCCGGACCAGGGCCTGAATTCTCTTCCGCAATGGGATCCACGGTTCCCGCGGGCAAGCTGGCTGGCTCTACACGGGTAATGAAGAACGCTGCGGTCGCCAGCCCAATCGGGTCAACTAGTGTTGTGCGAGCGTCAAACCAGACTGTTGGGTGCGGTGATGCGGCAAGATGATATCGTGACCTGGCGCACGGATTGCATTGCTTGGGGGACCAGATGGTTAGTGCTGTAGAACCGCGTTGGCATGGCGATAGTTACCAATCTCGTTTTTTTTGGAAGTATGCGGCGTCGCTGCTTGATCCGCAGCGACCGTATGTCGTCCAAGTGACCTTCGAGGCAGACGGTCCCAAGGCCTTCGACGACGTTGTTGTCCGCTATGACCCTGGTCGCGCGTTTGCCTCCGGACCGGGACGTATCAGCGCGGACTATCATCAGATCAAGTGGCACGCGAACACCGCCGGCCGCTTTGGCTATGCGGATCTGGCAAAGCCCGAATTCATCAATGCCAAGACGGTATCTCTTCTGCAGCGGCTGCGAGACGCTAAACGGACAGCAGAAAGGGGGGCCGCCTTCCACTTGGTCACCACGGATCGCATTGCGGATGGCGACCCGCTGGGAAAGCTGGTCAGCGGTAACGACAGCTCATTGCGCTTGCAGGTTCTGCAGGTTGGTAAGACCGCTCGAAGTGAGATGGGCAAGGTCCGCAAGTGCTGGAGGGAACATCTTGAGCTGGAATCTGACCAAGAACTCTACGAGCTCTTGGAAGGGTTTCACATCCAGCAAGGCCAGCCTGATCTGGAGACGCTGCGCCACCAAGTGAGTCTGCAATTCCGCTTGGTTGGGCTGGCTGGCCACGAGAACGAAACCGTTTTCCTCTATGACGATGCGGCCAAGCAATTGGTAAGCAAGAAGATCAACTGTTTCGATCGGGCAGGATTCCATCAGTGGTGCAAGGACGAAAAGTGGTACTCGGCCGCCCAGCCAAAGCTGCGCCGCAGCGTTACCATCGCCACCTTTAAACCTCGACCCACTCCGCTGCATATGGCTGATGCAGACCGAGAGGACAGCTTGAACTTGGTCGATAGCTTCAGCGGCCGCTGGCTGGGAAAAGGGCACAGCTGGGAGGATGTCCAGGCACAAGTGACATCTTTCTTGAGGACCAAGTTAGACGAGGACCCCTCAATGCGGCTATTCCTTGAGGCGCATTCGTCAATCGCCTATCTGGCAGGTTCAGCACTGCGATTCAAGGACGGGGCTGATGTGGAGGTGGTCCAGCGAGGAGATAAAAACCCAGGGATCGTGTGGGATTCCAACGACGGAACAGAAGGCCCTCACCCGAACATTGCCGTTCACACGCTCGGTGCGGGCGATGACGTCGTACTTGCCGTCAGTTTCAGCCGTGATGTGAGTCGGCAGGTGACCGAGTATGCCGCCCGTCATCTACCGCAGGCTGGCACGCTGATCAATGTATCGCCTGCCGGCGGCGCGGGCTCATCGACTATCACCGGGGGTCAGCACGCCGCGACCTTGGCCCAGCTCATAGCCACGCAGGTAAGGGATACGCGCAAACCAGGCATCACCACCCACATCTTCCTGGCCGCCCCCAACGCTTTCGCCTTCCTGTTGGGCCAGCAGGCAGAGGCCATTGGCCGTTGCGTTCCATACGAGTTCGATTTCAGTGGCCAAGTCGACGGCAGCTACCGACCCACCTTTACCATTTAAGGGCATAGAGAGATGGAACTTCGTCCCCAGTTCGCCGAATTCCTGAAGGACATTCGTCCCAGTGAGAGGAACAAAGAAGAGTGGAAGCGGGGCTCGAATACTCTTCGATCCCGTTTAATGGCTGATCCGGAGCTGTCGCCAATTATCACGGCCACATTCCTGCAAGGTAGCGTGCGCCGTTCCACGGCGGTTCGCCCTACCGGGGGCAAGCGCTCGGACGTGGACGTGGTGATTGTTACTACCATCGACTATGAGCAGGAAACACCGTCGATGGCCATGAGGCGGTTTGAGCCCTTCTTGGATCGGCACTACCTAGGCAAGTGGGCCCAGCAGGACCGTTCCTTTGGCATTGAAATGTCTTACGTCGACCTGGATCTGGTCGTCACCGCGCTCCCAGCAGAGCCTACCAAGCGCGCCGCCCTTGAATCCTTGTACCGCAGCCGAGCCGTGCAATTGGACGAGTCTCTCGAAGAACGTAGCGACTGGGTCCTCAACAAGACTTGGGATCCGCAGTTCGCCAATGGCGGCATGACCCTGCTGACAGAAGAAAAATCCAACTGGCGTGATGATCCGCTGATGCTGCCTGACCGACCCGTCCAGCGCTGGGGACCGACCCACCCGCTCGCTCAGATCCAATGGGCCGCAGCCAAGAATCGGAGCTGTAACGGACACTTCATCAATGTGGTGCGCGCCATCAAATGGTGGCGGCACGAGCATGCCGAGTCGTTGCCCAAATACCCTAAAGGCTATCCGCTCGAGCACATGGTCGGCAGCGTATTGGCCGATGGCATCCAAAGCGTGGCCGAGGGCGTCACGCTGGCCTTGGAGGGCATGCGCGATACATGGTCGAGCCACGCTGCGGCAGGAGTGGTTCCTATCCTCCCCGATCATGGCGTGCCCAGTCACAATGTACTTCAGCGCCTGTGCGAGGACGACTTCGTCAAGTTCATGGCCCAGGTGAGCGGTGCAGCCGAACTAGCGCGGCGCGCATTGGACGAGGGAGATAAGGATGTCAGTGGAGCGCTGTGGCAAGAATTGCTTGGCAGTTGTTTCCCGCTTCCCGGCCCTAGCGGCGGCGATCGCGGTCTTGGCTTCACAGCGCCTGCAGCTCCGGCCGTGCCACGGCAGTCAGGACGGTTTGCCTAATTCATGCTGACCCGATCAGAGCTGGAAGCGGCCGTTGCCGATTTTCCCTCGGATCCGCGCATCCAAGTGTTAGGACCGTGGCAGAAATGGTCTGACGGGCAGTGGTCGCTTCCTCTTGAGGCAAAGCTTTGCTGCGCTCCTACCGAACATCTTTCCGAGTGGACCCGGTGGCACCTTGTTCTGTCCGGGACAGCCATCGATGCAGACATCGGGATATACCCGGATACGCAAGCCGGAATCCGGGTAACCTTTCCTCATCAGGACCTCAATCTGGCGGTCGCGGTGGGCCGACCATGGCGGGTCGGAAAACCCTGCTTGGTCAGACCCGCATCAGTTTTTCGGCGTGTCGGTTGGGCGGGGGAGCCTAGCAAACTGTCGCAGCGTCTTGTCTGGCACATTGGTCGATTGCTGTTGTGGATCCAAGCGGCGGGCGAGGGAACCTTGCTAATCGAGGGAGATACGCTCGAACTCCCAACGCAGTTCGCCGTGCTGCCGACCGCCATGCTGGGGTTTTCCGAATCCCCCCATGAGTTGACATGGATCGATAGCCTACAGCGACCATGGGGGTTCGCCACGATCACGCCCATTCCCGGGGCTGGCGACACCAGTGTGATCACTCGTTTCATGGACCGGCGTTTGCGCTCGCTCCGGAACGTCTCTTGGACCGAGGCTGTTCCTCATCGCGACACTGTGGCAGACGCTGTCTGGATTACGCTGCCGTCGCTAATCTTTGTCGAGCCATGGCAAGCGGCTTCAACGTGGGCCCAGCTTACCCATTTATGTGCAGATATCTCCGTCGACCTTCCCTCTATTTTGGTTGAAGCCGGCGCGTTGCTGAGGCGGTCCCAGCGCGCCAAACGAGCCATGCCGCTGACACTGTTGCTCGGGTTCCCCTTACAAGAACACGTTGGCTCGCCTCCACAACGTCTCCACTGGCTCGCTGTGCGCGACATGCAACTGTGCGGCAGGTATGAAGTCCGAAACGGATTTCGTTCGACCACCGCTGCGCTGCGGCAGTGGGACGTGGAAGCAGCGCGTGCAGATCGTCCCTTGCAATGGAAGCGAACCGCCAATTGGGCGCCCGACCAGCTACGAAAGCGCGGCCAGGCTGAGCAGAAGGTGCGCAGTAAATCTGTCTTGATCTTAGGCGTAGGAACCCTGGGTGCTGCGGTTGCTGAGAACCTGCTTCGCATGGGGATGACTAAGATGGCGTTGTTGGATAATGACACCCTGTTGGTTGGAAACCTGAGCCGCCATCTGCTCACCCTGCAAGACGTCGGCCACTTGAAGGTCGAACGAATGGCCAAGCGCCTCAACGCCGCCATGCCAGATGCGAGGGTATCTGCCCTGTCGTTCTCATTTCCACCAACCAAGGTCGAGGACATCAGGCGTTTGGCGAACTGGGATGTGGTCATTGATTGCACCGCGTCCGATGCCACACTCAAAGCAATTGAAGGCTTTGCCTGGAGCGGTGAACGCACATTCGTCAGTCTGGCAATGACTTGGCGCGCTAAAGGTCTATTCGCCTATTCCACCACCTCACCCAGCTTCCCTGCATCCGATGCCTTGGCGAGATTTCTCGCAGTGGCACCGGTCGCTGAATGCGACGACATTGGGGAGATGGAAGGCATTGGTTGTTGGCATCCTGTGTTTCCAGCCACAGCAGACGACGTGAATCTCTGGGCGGCGATTGGTGCCAAACATGTGAGGCGCTCCATTCTTGACCGAGAGACAGGCGCAGCCTTGTACCTACAGCACGAGGACGGAAGCGTTGAACGAAAAAACGCTTGAGCCGCAAGAGTTCGTCGCGACCAGGGAAGCCGGGACATCGGTCTGGATTGCGCCCAAGGCCATTGCAAGCATGATCGCGTCAGCGGTGGCTGCAGGACGAAAGGAGACAGGAGGCATCCTCATTGGCAGCTATGGGCCGAGTGGCTGGGTCGCCGACGTTTTGGAAGCTACTCCCCAGCCCAAAGGATCACACGCCGGGTGGGCGTGGTTTCAGCGCTCTCATCAAGGGCTCGCGGAGCTCCTTGCGCTACGCTGGGAGGACGGCCTGCACTACTTAGGCGAGTGGCACTTCCACCCCAACGCGTCGCCCGCCCCGAGCAACGCGGACCTTCGGGCTATGCAAGCGATAGCACGCGAACCTGACTATCGCTGTCAGGTGCCGCTGCTCTTGGTAATCGGCGGATCACAAGCAAGGTGGGAGTTGTCGGCTACCCTTTTTCGAAGTGGCCACGCCATCACACTGCGGCGAGCTTAAAGATCGTGGGGTCAACTTTGAAACATCGCGACACTCCAGAAATCCCCACGCTCAATAGTCCAGCGCTAAAGATCCGCCGAAGAGACCTGAGAGGCCTGCGGCTTCCGTAGTTGCCGCGATGGCATTGCGTACCTGGTGATCCTTCAAATCCAGAACTCGTAGCTTGCCCTTAACTTCGGCGACGGACTCAATGCGGCGATAGAACTTGGCGTGAGTTTCGGCGTAGGCGGCCAAGCCCTTAAGCTTGGGTAGTGCATCGGCTAGATGCAGACCGTGCGGGTCAATAATATCGACCACAACGTCGTCATCCTGGTCGGCAAAGAAGAGAAAATCCGGGCGAACGATCTTGTATTGGTCGCCATCGATGTAGGCGATGCCAAGCGACGACTGCCCGGGTTGCCCTGGGTTGCGATACCAGAAGGTAAAGCCTTGGCGCTTACTTTCGGCCTCTACAACCGCACGCTCCCAGCCCTTCAGTTCTGACGGATAGTTCCCGGCATCGTCGCAAAGCAGATGCTGCTTCCAAGTCCGGAGCACGGTCACCTGGTCGTTCTCCCTAACCTTGGTCGCTTCAAAGCGGGCCGCCGGCTTGACCATTTCCACGTCCTGCGGCTCTGTGCTCATCTCGACGATCTGCCGGTATGACTCTCGGCGGTCGTCGCTGAGCGCCTTGATCTGCGGCCCGTGCTTCACCAGCCATGCCTTCGCCAGCTTGTCGGCTTCGGCATCGAAGTAGTCCTGAACTTCCATGACCAGGCCAAGCCCCGCGACGGTCACCCGCGCTTCGACAATGGCTTCCAGGAATTCTTCTGCGTCTTCATCCGGGTCGGTCACTTTGTAGGCGAGGTGATCGACGTAGGTGCGCGCAATGTCCGGGCTGAAGACTCGCGCCGCACGTCGGTAGGCATCGTCAATCACCGCCACGTCGGCGTCCTCCCAGAAGTCATCCAAGCTTTTGGCTTTGCCCTTTATATCGGCGACCACGGTCTTGCCGTCTACGGTCAGCACCGATTCGCGCTTGGCCTTGATCTTTGCCGCATTTTCACTCTGGAACGTGTCCAACACCTTGTGCATGTGCGCATGAGCCGTCCTTCCCGCGCCGGGAAGGATGTCATCGGATGCCAATTCGTGCGCAAGCGCTGTCAAGCGCCTCGCCGGCTTCGCGCCGCGCTGCGGTCGGGTTTGCGATGGCAAACCCTCGAACACTTCCCAAACAGTTACTGGGACGGCTGGATTGGGCTTCACTTCTACGTAGTCGATGAGGATGCGGCCGGGTGTCGCAGGCAGCGTGTCGTCGCCCTTCATCAAGGCATCAACCACTTCTTCAACGGTCTTGCGATTGAACTTCGGCAGCAGGCAGTCCACCGCATTCAATCGGTCGTTGCCGGGGATGCGTCGCGCCAATGGCGAGCGCACCATGCGGCCCAGAAGCTGCGTGATGTGCGTGCGGTCGTTGGCGGCGCGGAAAGACACCATCACCTCGGCGCGCGGGCAGTCCCAGCCGGTACTGATGGCGTCCTTGGCGATCAGAATCCGCACCCAGGTCAAATCCTGGACGCGCTGTGGTTCGACATAGGGCACGTGACGGTTGCCGAACAGTTGCGTGGTGTGATCGCTGAGGACGTGCGCCACGCTGGCCGTCGGCAACTCCGGGTACCGCTCGAAGATGGTGTCCAGGGCGCGCCCGATCTCGTTTGGATCGGGCGTATTGGGAACCTGCAAGACCATCAATGGGACGACGACGTGTGCTTCTTCCTGCTGCTTGGCGTATTCGGCCCAGGCTGTGGTGGACTCCTTTAGTTTGTCAGTAGCACGGCGCACCAGCACCGTGTCGAAATCGCCGGCTTCGTCGGGGATGTCCAGCAGGATGGTGTCCTTGATGAGGCCGGATTCCTGCACCTTGGTCGAATCCACCACCACGTTCGGCAGCTTGATACGCTTGCCCGCGAATTCGATGGCCTTGTTGAAGCGTTCAACCGTGGCCGAGACCCCCCAGACTGCCGGGATGCCCGACATGCCAACGGAGCCATTGATAAGCCGTTGCACGATGGTGCTCTTGGCAGTCTGGTTGGCCGTCGTCGGCGCGCCCATGCCGCGGTGCGCCTCGTCCAGCACCAGGTACAGAGTCAAGTCCGGGTCTTCGATGGTGTTCTGGATCGTGTCCCACATTGTGTATGACCGCAAGTCTGGGCGGGTGTCCGGCAACAGCTCGCCGGCCTTGGCTTCCAATGTTTCCTGATCGTGGCCGCGCACCAGCAAGCTGTTCTTGCCCAGCTTCTGGGTGTTGAGGAAGTAGATCTTCCCGGCTTCGAGTTTTGGCCGGTTGAACGTGTTTTCCACCACCACCATGTCGCTGTGATTGATGCGGTCGCTCGCCTCCATCAAGCGGAAGCGCGTCTGCTCGTTCAATGAAGGGTCGTCGCTGAACCAGATCACTACCGCACTGGGGTCAGCGTCGAAGTCGAATTCGTCGTCGCCGTGGAAGAGCGCTTCGAATGCGGCGGCTGCCATGACGGTCTTGCCCGCGCCAGTTACGGCGGTGAGCGAGAATGCGGTCTTGTCGGACTCGCTGTGCCAAAGCCGGCGCGCCTTTCCAAGATTGGCTAGGGCATCACGTACCGCATCTCGCTGATAGTCCTTGAGGGTGAACTTCATCCGTTAAGCCCCATTGGCGAAGCTGAAATTGGTCAGGTAGGACTCATACAGACGCACTGGCTCCACGCCGTCCGGAAGCCGCTTGGAGATGGCTTGGAAGCGGCGGTCGTCGTCGGTGACGATATAGGCAATGCGCAAGTCCTTTGTCGTGGTCATGGATTTGATGAAGGCTGTGGCCTTGTCCACTTCGGTTAGCAGACCATAGGCATCCGCTACGGCCCAGCCATCGGCGGGCAACTTTTCGATGCGATTTCCGCTCGCACCGGCACGCAGCCATAGCAATGGCGCGATGCGAGAAAACGCTAGGTTGTGGCTCACCGAGACTGGGGTTTCATAGGTCAGGGTGAAGAACTCGGCGTTTTCCTTGAAGCCATCGGCCATAGGGAACTTGTCGGTGAACTTGTAGTCGTCCATGAGCGGTTGGTCGTCAGGCGTTCTGCCGGTAATGGCCGCTTCCACGCGTGGCTTTGTGATGTAGTCACAGATGCCAAGTTGCTCCCATTCGGCATCACCAGGACGCAGGCCTTGTTCGCGCAGCTTCTTTTGCTCAGTGGCGGCGACCTCGTTGTTGGTGACGGAGATGCACTGACGGCGACCGCCGTCCTGCTTGTTTAAGCGCATCACTGCATGGGCAGTTGTGCCAGAACCCGAGAAGAAATCTAGGACAACGGCAGCAGGCTTGTTCGCAACAAAAAACTGAAGCGCATCCTCGACCGCATATAGCGACTTCGGGAAGGGGAAGCGACGATCTGGAAGCAGCTTCGATAAAATGAGGGAGCCACCGTTTTCCGCGTTGTGCGATGCCATATTCCAAACGCGCTTAGGAATTACACCCTTGCGTTCGCGGTGAATAGCTTGAACAGCACGATCCGCATCACGGCCAACCACGTCGATTCGCCCGTCCTGTATCGCATCAACCGTGCCGCTTGGCAGGTAGTGAATTGCTACCTGCTTCTTTTCTACCTTGTAATTGCGAGCGCGTATAAATCCTTCTTTGAGGTAGCGTCTAGCCGTATCAGGCGTGACTCCCCAAAGTCCCTCTCCACCTTTCGGTCTCAATGGCCAAACGGCAAACGTTCCGGCAGGAGCCTTCACTTCCAATCGATCAATGTCATCGGTGATTGGGTCTCCGATGGATTCAATGAAACCTGATTTCTCATCAACAAAGATCGGGTAGAACTGGTTTGGTCGAGCTCCTCGCTTCGCGGTTGGTTCCCGCCGACGAAGCCCAAGCCACTCAATGGAACGCCCAATTTGGGCAGTGGCCGAGCGAGAATCATCCAGCATGTTCTGCTCGCCAAGCTGGACGGTGGACTTGCCGAGCCTTGCGAAATAGATGAATTCCTCAACGCGCGAGAACTGACCGATTCGCGCAACTCCTTTCGCGCTGATTACCGATGTGACCATTTCAATTTCCGCCTCAGGAAATACCTGCTCAAGCAACAAGCCAAGGCGCAGGTATTCCTTCTCGTCAATCGTAACAATCAGTACCGAGTCTGCAGGGTTCAACAGTTCCTTGGCGGCCAGCAAGCGGCGTTCCATCATCGCCAGCCATTTGCTGTGGCGATACAGGTCATCGCCTTCAACGTAATCGTTGTTGTACTTCCAGTCCTTTGCCCCGGTGTTGTACGGTGGATCGATGTAGATGGCGTCCACCTTGCCCCGGTGGGTGTAAGTCAGTGCCTTCAGAGCGTGATAGTTCTCGCCATTGATAACCGTCTGAAAGGGCTTGTCGCCACCACGAAGCACCTTGCCGGTGCTGACCAGGCCCGGGTAGATCGTGTCACGGAACTCGGCGATAACCAGCAGATCATCAAGCGACGCAGATTGTGTTTCGGCTTCGGACGCACCCAATAGCTCTAAATCAGCGACCTTTTTGGCCTTGTGGAGAGCCTTGACCTGCCAAAGCCGCTGGTCGCCTTTTTCGCTGGAACCTCGTTCCGGCAGAACGCGCACTTTGTCGCCCTTGCGGACGGGCCGCAAGGGCAGTTCCACGGCTTCCGGGCGATGGCGCTCGAAGTTCAGACCAAACGGCAGACGTGACGAAAGAATCCTGAACTCCCGGTCCAGATCGGCTCCCAGCTGCTTGTCCTTGGACTTGGCTTGGGCAATCAGATCGGTGAGTCGAGACACGGCGTCCCCTTAAATTTTTTCATGCATTCCCCGACGACGAATACAAAGTTTACGAATTGCCTAAGGATTCACGGAAGCCGTAGGTAAGAAAAAACTGGCTGCTCTCTAGTGCATCGTGTCCATAAGCGACCTGCTAGCTCAAACTGCTCGAGTAGTGCTAGTGGCAGACGGCGGAAAGCACCCGACTACAGAGGGTGAGCGAGACTCCTGTCATCATTGTCATTGCGGCTCCGCTTCTGGCGAAGCGGGGAGGCGGCGGTACTTGGCCACCACTTGGCTGACTGCAACATCGTCTGTCAGGACCAACGCTTCTCGTTCTAAAACCAACTCAGTCATCCGTTGATCTATCTCCGCAATTCGATCCACGTTGGGTTCTGCCATAGCTTCTTCATCAGCAATTTCCGCCGAACAATCGGCAATGTGCGAGTTGATCAGTGCGCGGGCCACTTCGTAAGTGATGATCTGGTCATAGGTGTAAGTCATCTAACCCTCCACGTTCGCAGCCGACCCGCCTGGCGCGCCGGACTGCTCTTTTCAGACATGCGGCCCGCTTCAAGTAGCTCAGTCAGGGCTAAGCGGGCGGCAAACTAGCTCTAAATTTCTGCGTCGCTCATCAAAGAAGCAACAGTGGCTCCCAGCCCTTCGGCCACGCGCTTCATCGTCTGCAGTGTGACGTTGCGCTCGCCTCTCTCAATGGAGCTGAAGTAGGCACGGTGCATCCCTATGGCATCCGCGAAGGTGTCTTGGCTACGGCCCGAGGCCAGCCGGCGCTTTCGCACTGCACTTCCAAACCTTCGCTGAAGCAAGATCTCATCCATGAGCGCACGCTATGGATGTGATACTTCTACAGCTACGCCCTCAGATGTAGTCTACATATATGTATCAACTCGGTCGACGGCAATGGCCTGGCTCCTCATCGATACCGAATCGGATCTACTGGTCGAAATCCCAGCTTCTGCGCTCGCGCCGGAGACGGTCAAAACGCAATGGGAGCGCTTTGGCAATGACGACGCCAGAGAGGCGTTCGGGCAGAAGCTTGGTTCCCTACTCGAGCCATTACTGATTGACTGCCTGGATAGCGATCTGAAGCCGCCCACCGCAGCTCAGACGGCTTACGCGATTGCAATAGCCAAGAGACTCGGCGTGCCTGCATCGGCAGAAGTGTTCCGATTTCGCTATGTGATGACCGATTTCTTGAAAGAACATGCGCCCGTGTTCAAGTCTCTAGCCGCCAGCGCATCAAAAAACAAAGCGCGGAAAAGCGGGGCAGGGTAGGCCGGCTACTTTGGCCTGCGCGGCGGAAGTGCCCCCACCGTCGCTTCCGGCAGCGCTCCCGTCTGCGCCAGCCGGTCCCTTGAACCGCGGTATGACTCATAGAACTGCGCCCACTTGCTGAAGCCGCCTAGTTCGCCGACGGCACGGATCATCGCGACGTGAGATGCCGTTAGAAGGGCAACCTGAGCCTCGAGCTCGGCGATGCGCACGTCGCGATCTGCCAGCGCGCTGGCGGCGACGTTACTGGATAGCTTGCCCGGCCTGCCGCGCCAACGGCGGAACTCGACCTGCCGCTCTTGGTACTTGGCCAGAAGGCTGCTGCGGTCTTTGCTGCGAGTGATCGACGACGCGGCATTGATTCGGGGATGCAAGCGTGCAACCGCTCGTGCCGTGATGTCCTCGTCGCGGGCGAGGAGGTCGTCTAGCACTTGGCGCATCTCGGGGTCAGGGTCAAGATCGGATGAAAGTTGCTCCAAGCTGTCGCTATCCATCCATGACTCCCGTGCGGCGAGGAAGAGAGAGGTCGGGACCGTCCGGGAATGCCTTTTTACCCTGTTTGGTCGCCAGGAGGGTGCGCACCCCGTCAAGCCGGATCTTCGCGTGCTGAATCTGGTTGGTGCGGCCGATGCTCTGTGATGGTCTTGCTTCGGCGGTCTCAACCGCTGCAGCCAGTTTGAGCTCTAGTGTTCGCAGATGGCGGCGATTCTCAGGCAAGTTGGTCGCCGAAAGGTGGCGACAGCCGGAGAAGCATTCGAGATGTTTCGGGCACGGGTCGACCGTAAAGCTGTTCAAACAGTGCCCGTACGGAGTCGCATGAAAGCCGTCGGCTTCGACCTTCAAAAACTCAAACGCGGCGGTGTCACCCTCGCTGCTCTGGATCCGTTTGAACGCATCCACGATCGGACCGCTAGCCTTGCCGGTTTGGATCATCTTCGCGACAGTGCTGGCCTTCTCACCGAGCGCCATTTCGACCTCGACAGGTAGTTCGAGCTGATCCAGTTCTTCGGCCAAACTGCGATGATCGTATTCGTAGCTCTGAGCCACGCTGCTGCGATTGAAGCGTTTGGAAATGATGGTGTCGGCGACGCCCAGACGGAATAGCTCGGTGTTCTGCAGGTGACGCAGAGTGTGGGACGTGAGCACTAAGTCCTTGTCGCCATCAGACTGCCCATAACGTTTGAACAGCGTGTCGCGGGACTTCTGCTCACCAAGGGAAAGATTGACCAAGCTCGTATCGGGCCGGCCAACTGCAATGTAACGGGTAACATCGCAGATGCCATCGTTTCGCTCTTCCGCCAACGAGCGTTTTGGGTGCAGGAAGAGAAACTCCCAAGAATAAAAGTCGCGATCAGGCAATCGAAATGACTCTGTGTCAGGCAACTTCGAAGAAGAATTAGCGCGAAAGTAAGCTTCAAGTTCGCCAACTCTGATAAAAACTTGGCTCATGTCACGCTGGGTGGATGTGGCGTTACCGTCAGCGTCCAATAGCGCTATAGAAGCGCGACCCTTCTTTTCGTTCTCAGTCATGCGACGGTAGAACATCCTTGCCGTCGCGCTCATCGTGCCAGCGCCACTGAAATGCAATCGTTCCTGCGTCTGGTGAAGTTCATCAAAGCATTCGACCGCATAGTGTTGACGACACTTTTGTATCCACGGCCGCTTCTGCTCTTCGCTCAACTCCAGCCAGAACGCATTCCCGGTAAGGCGTGTGTAGATTTGTGTGGCCGGGACCAGATCACTGAGCGAAAATTCAGGCAAAAGGCGCCCTGTTTCAGTCTGCTTTCTCAGCGTATCCCGTAGCGGGCCGGTGATTGCCGCAGCACGAGCCAGGGACTCGCTCACAATCTCCTCGAACATTTGGGGAACATAGTGAGTTTTGTCAATGAGCACCTTACTGTCGGCGTTCTTCGCCTGCTGCTTTTCGGCAAAGTGCCGGATCATGAGAGATTGAGAATAGCCGCCTAGCTCCCCAGCAGGCTGCTGCTTCGAGTCGTAGTAGTGCCGTTCTGTACGCCACTCGGCGGGGAGGAGCGTGGCTTCTCCAATTCGGAAGCCCGTCAAGATCATGATGCGGATGGCCGCAAAACGCAGCTCGTCCATGAAAGTTTGGGGCTGCTCGGTCATGACGATCCTGACCAACTCCCAGAACGCGCGACGTTCGGGCAGACGCTCTGCGCGCTTTCGGTCCTCCAAGTTGTGCCGAATCTCCGCTTGAGAATTGAGAAATTTGGACCGCCGAATGGCTCTAGGCTGGAAGCGTGCGTCGGCGAGGGCAGGGTAGAGCGGTCCCACATCGGCCAAGTGGTTGGTATCAAATAACACCCTTGTCAGCCCCGCAATCAAATCACCAAGCTTGCCCGATGCCTGGATGCTGTTGCCGACACGGACCGCGAGAGCCATCTCATCAACAGTGACACTCCATGGCTCGGTGTCTGCTGCACACGTAGCGATCACGCGCAAGGGGCGTGCCACATTGTTGGCGATGTGACCAAACGAGTTGCGGCGAACAAACAGCTGTTCCATGACGGAAGCTTTGATGAGGTCTTGCCACGCAGGCGACAAAGGGCGACCAGACAGAACCGGCAGCCCTTTGGAAGAGCGGGTTGCATTGAGCGCATCTAGTGCCAAACGTTCCGAACTGAAGTGGCGCAAACGATGCTTGGGAGCGACGCCTCCTGCTAGCGCAGTGAGGTCCCAGTCATGCCCTTTGATCGCCGTGCCGCTCTGGTCCAGGGGGATTTCCCAGACAACTCCATGCTTTGCGGCCAGCTCTTTCCCGAGCTGGATGAAAGCCAAGTAGTGGGGATTCAAGGCGGCGAACCTTCGAGCTCAACCACCACCGCCTGAACTTCGGCGATCGTCCGTTCAAGCTGTAGATAGGCGGGCGAAACCGCGTCGCCACGAGATGAGTCATGGAAGAACCGCGCCACACTCCGAATGTCGGTTAGAACTTTAGAGTGCATCTGAAGGTCGTGAATCGGCATGAACTTCCTGCAGCCGTAGCAGGACAAGATTGGATTGTAGGGGCAAGCAGCCTGCCCGGATGTGCATCCACCTATGCCGGCGATCGGCACACCATGCGGCGCTCCGCCGATCTGCTGGGATTCCTTCAATTGCGCGAGCTCTTCGGCACCAATAAACCGGTCGTGGGCAATGCGAGCTACGCGTCGATAGATCTCGGAGATCCCCAGCGCTTTGTTCACCCGCTCAGCTTGGTTCGCAGATGTCTCGTAATAAACCAATGCTGTGGTGACATCCGTGTGGCCGAGGAATTCAGCTAGTTCCTCTTGACTGGCTCCAGCGTCGACCAGTCGCTGCGCCGCGGTATGACGCAGGTTGAAAGCCGTTGCATCACCTTCAAGAACGGCGCTTAGCAGCTTCGTTATGCGACGAGTAACATCATTGGCAGATTGAACACCGAATACGCTATCAGTCGATTCTTCGCCTCGTTCATTTGCATGACGTTTTAAAGCAACGAAGATTGGCGTCCACTCGCTCTTTACACGACGCAACAAATTTTTTGTCGCCGACTCGCTGCGTTGTTTGACCATGCGAAACGTCAGATAGACAATCGAATATGAACTGTTAGGCTCATTGCGAATGCGAACATCCCTCCATTTCAACATGGCGATCTGAATCGGCCGCATCCCAAATTGGTAAGCGCAAAGCAGCGTGCCCGCACGCTGCAGTGCTAAACCGGACAGCTTATTGCAGTCATGGGAAGCCTCATCTAGGAAACGGACAATTGCAGCTTCGTCATCTACAGATACAAATGCCTTTCCGGAGCGGACTACGGCGTACTTGTCGTGGAAAGGCAAGGGCAGGGCAGTTATCGCGTCGAGGTAAGATTCTGACCAACCCCTGAGTCGGTACTTCGACAAAAGCTTGAGCAGAGATTTTGCGCAGGCGTATGCATGTTTCGGTAGATCGCTGGACAGAAAGGGTGCCCAGAACGAGGATATCCCTGTAGGCCCCGCCTTGAGCAGCTTGACAGCGTTCTCTGCTTCGATGCTTCTGCCTGCGTGTACATATTGGAATGCGGTGCCTGGAGAAAGATCCTCCCCAAGTAGATGCAGGAACACCTGTTTCATAAGTGTCGCTAGGTGCTTGGATGACTGATCAAACGGGAGAGAAACGAGACGGCCGGCTAGATGGATCTCAAAGTTTTCAGCCTCGGATGGGTTACGAATCGAGCGCAGGTTGTCATCGAAATCGTCGTAGTACTTGATAACTGACGGCATCTCAGGGAGCTGATCAACCACTTCGCGCAGCACGTCCTCATCTAGTCTGAGAAAAAGATTCAGTTGCTTGTCCATCTAGCGCCTCCCGTTGCAAGACTTCAGACTGGAATCGCTCTGAGGACAGCTACCCTTTCATCCAGGGCACTATCCCAGATCGCGGCCAGACGGTCCTCGAAAACCGCTCGGGCATATCGAACTGGCATCTGTGACTCCCTCGACCAGCCGAAGAAGGCTCGCAACTTCTGTAGAGCTTCATCCATCGAATCTCCTTGCTGCAGTAGTTGGTTGAGCCGCACCACGGCGCAAGTGTGGCGGAGATCATGCGGGGTAACAGTTCGCCTTCCGCTTCTGTCAATCAGTTCTTGGCGAACACGGGAAGGCAGGCAGTCCGAAATCTTGACGAACATCTTTGTCAAGGATTCGGTCGACAACGGGCTGTTCTGCTGTGTGTTAAGCAAGAATGCGTGCTCTGGTCTGCCTCGATAGTTCTCGACGTAGGTCTGGATCATCCCAGCGATCGCATCACTCACCGGCAATTGGCGGACGGAGCTCGCCGACTTGATGCTCGGCTTGGAGTGCCTCGGATCGTCATATTCGTCAGAATATTGATTCTCTCTAACGTTCAACCAAAAGCGGGATCGTTGCTGTCTCTCGTCAAAGCCGCTTTTGATTACGTCCGCGGAAAGAAGTAGCAGCTCACCTCGTCGAAGACCTTGATGGAGCATCAACAAAAAAGCCACGAAGGCGAGCCAACGAGTATGCGTGCGTCTGAACGGATTGGCGGTAGAGCAGGGGTCCAGGATTTCGTATAGAGCCTGGACAACGTTTGCAGGCAAAGAACGAACTTGGCTCGTGTGCCTGCTTCGACGTATGTGTAACTGCCCATAGAGATTAGACAAGCGATGCAATCGTGCTTCGATCTGTCTGAGGCGTTCAGTTGGAAGGGTTGACTTGGACAGCCAAGAAACAATCGAGACAACAAACTCGAGCCCAGTCCGCCAGCGCGACTCGTCGGCCGGTCCCACAGCAGGCTGATTTCGTATCGAGATGAACCAGGACTCCAGGATCTCGGCGAGCGCCGGGTCGTTCAAAGTGCCCAATGCTTCATCTAGCGCATGAGCCCCAAAGAGCCGGTCCGCATGTCCGTACAGACTCTCGATCTGCCGAAGCTTTTTGACTTGGCTGGATGCAGCTAGATCATGGTTGGCCATGAAAGCCCAGACGCTGGCCCAATAGCGCGGCAGCCTCTGAACGTCATCGACGAGCACGACGCCACGAAGGGGCCCTGGCACCACCGGATCCACAAGCTGTCGAAGCACAGCACTTCCTCTCAAAACACACGTCATTTGTACCATCGGTATTGGACGTGTTGCAGTCAAAAGCGGTCAGGAGCGGCCTCGGACGCAACACCGATAGAAGTACCAGCTTTTCGCATAATGTACATTATGTAATGTTCTAGGCTAGTTGGAGCCGTGGCATCACAACTATCTGAATTTGAGCGCGTTTCGCCCTGTGTGGTCTGCGGGGTTCTTACACTTGGTGTCACTACACCGATTTATGCTGATCTTCTGGACGCCT
>Ga0075364_10000507_pt1 | contig 19826 bp, 20 predicted proteins | sample EndMetdeltDD1764_FD_71517 | JGI IMG/M metagenome (GOLD analysis project Ga0075364, IMG submission 71517) | Populus endosphere microbial communities from Tennessee, USA - Endosphere MetaG P. deltoides DD176-4 | ecosystem: Host-associated > Plants > Roots > Endosphere | place: USA: Tennessee...
GCAGGAAGAGTGGCTGCCGATCGTCAAGGACAAGGCGATCGCGGCGATGATGGCGATGATCCGTGAGGACCTTCAGGCTCTCAACGTGCATCACGAAATCTTCTTCTCTGAACGCACACTGCATGCCGACGGCGCGCAGAAAATCCGCACCGCTATCAATGACCTGACCTTCAAGGGCCATGTCTATCGAGGCGCGCTGCCGCCACCGAAGGGTGAAGTTACCGAGGACTGGGAGGATCGCGAACAGACGCTGTTCCGCTCGACCGAAGTCGGTGACGATATCGATCGTCCGCTGATCAAGTCGGATGGCTCTTACACCTATTTTGCCGCCGACGTTGCTTACTTCAAGGACAAGTTCGATCGTGGCTTTGAAGAGATGATCTATGTGCTCGGTGCCGACCACGGCGGTTATGTGAAACGTCTGGAGGCCGTGGCGCGTGCCGTCTCGGAAGGCAAGTCGAAGCTCACGGTATTGTTGTGCCAGCTGGTGAAACTGCTGCGCGATGGTGAACCGGTAAAGATGTCGAAGCGTTCCGGCGACTTCGTGACGTTGCGCGAAGTGGTTGATGAAGTCGGCTCCGACAGCGTTCGCTTCATGATGCTGTATCGCAAGAACTCCGAGCCGCTCGATTTCGACTTCGCCAAGGTAACGGAACAGTCGAAGGATAACCCGGTCTTCTACGTGCAGTATGCGCATGCCCGCTGCATGTCGGTGTTCAGGCAGGCGCGTGAAGCGTTTCCGGATCTGGATATCGATTCGCTCAACCTCGCCGATTCGGTCGCAGGCATCACCGATTCGAGCGAGTTACAGCTGGTTGCCAAGCTCTCGGAATATCCGCGTATCATCGAGGCCGCAGCGCAGGCGCAGGAGCCGCATCGCGTTGTTTTCTACCTGTATGACCTTGCCAGCGCCTTCCATGGACACTGGGCAAAAGGCAACCAGAATGTCGACTTACGATTTATTAACGACAAAAATAGAGAATCGAGTATAGCCAGACTTGGGTTGGTGCATGCCGTCGCTTCCGTTTTGAAGTCCGGGCTCGCCATTGCGGGCACTGACGCTCCGGTAGAAATGCGGTAGTATTGCCACCATTTCCCCATATTGCGCTGGCATTAGCACTTGTTAAGCGTAGGTAAGTGGACGAGGGAATGGCAGACAACAACCTTGCACTCGGCCGGCAGAATGGCCCGGATATCTTTGCGGACGACGATCCGCTGGCGGAGCTCGCCCGTATCGTTGGTTACGAAGACCGGCCGGCACGCCCGCCGGTTCAGGCCGAAGCGCCGCGTCGTGAACCCGAGTTCAATCTTGAAGACGAATTGATGCGCGAGTTCGAGCGTTTCGACGCTCCGCGCCTCGATCCGGCCAACGACATCGGTTCCGCCGATGTAGAGCCAGTGCCGCAGCCGGTTGTGGATGCGCCGCGCCCTGTTGCCGCCGCACGCACCGAACCGGCTTTCGAGCCGCAGCCCTATCAGGCTCCGGTGGAACGCGATCCGCCGCTGCAGCATCTGCCGTTCGACCTCTCCGCCACGGCTCCGTCCATGCCGATCCAGCAGGCGGCTCCGCAGGCCGCACCGTTCTCGCACGCTGATCTTGTCGCCGAGCTTGAGAATTCGCTCGCTCCGGCGCCTCAGCCGGATTTTGAGCAGTATCACGTCGAGCCGGTTCAGGCGCCTATGCCGGTGGCCGTCGAGCAGCCGATCTACGCTGATCCCGCACCAAAGGCTGTCGAGAAGGGCTACAAGCCCGGGTTCCGCATGCCGCTTGCCAATTTCCAGCGCACCGATATCTCGCCGCGCGAAGCCTATCGCCCGTCTCCGGTGGAGCCGGCGCAGGTTGCTTTGCCCGTTGCACCGGTGGTCGAACCCGCGCCGGTGGAACCGGTTCGCGAAACTGTTGTCGACGACAATGAGTCGATCTGGAGCAGCCTTGAGCGCGAGCTGACAGGCGAAACATTCGAGCAGGCTGAGAGCAAGCCAGCTGCTGTTGCAGCTGTTGCCCAAAAGCCTTTCGAACTTCCGTCGTTTGAAATGCCGAAATCTGTCGCCGCGGAAGTACCTGCGCAGCCGGTTCGGGCAGAGCCTTCATTCGACGCCATGCCAACGCAGGCTGCTGCCTCCTTCTCTCCGCTGGACGAGATGATCTACGACGTGGATCGTTTCTCTTCGCAAAAGCAGGTGGATAGGCCCACAGAAGCGCCTTCTGCCGTTGCCGCAGCAAAGCCTGCTGTATCGACGGATGCCGATCTGATCGATGACGATTTCGAGTTGGCGCTCGATGATCTCGATCTAGACTTTTCCGACATGTCGCTTGATGACGAAAAGCCGGCTCCTGTCGTGGCTACCGCACAGCCTGCCGTCACGCCGGCACCGGCTGCGCCTGTCTATGCGCCGCGTCCGGCCGAACCGGAATATCGAGCAGCAACTGTTGCCACTCCACAGGCATCGCCTTACGCACCAGCTGCTGCCTACGCGCAGCCGGCCGTTGTCGCTGCCGCACCGGCATTTGTTGCGCCGGTCGCACCTGCGCCCGTCGTGGAAGCGCCTGCCTTTGAGTTTGATGCAGACCAGTTCGACCCCACTCTGATTGCCGATGGCGAAGAGCAGGTCGAAAGCATGGCCGAAGTCGATGTGCCTGATCTTCCGATGGAAGAGCCGGTTGCAGCGCCTCGCAACGACCCGGATTTCGATATCGATCTCGATGCCGAACTGGCCAATCTGTTGCAGTCTTCTGCTCCAGCTGCCCCGTCATTGATACGCGGCAGTGCTGCAGCTGCCCAGAATGCTGCGCAGGCCCGCCAGCCGATGTCGCGCGCCACGCCGACCAGCGCTCCGGTGGCTGCGCCTCAGGCCGCAACTGCTCCGGTCGCCGCAAAGTCCTCCTATGACGCAGACCTCGATGATTTCGAGCGTGCGCTGGAAGAGGATTTCCGTCGCAGCCTGTCGAACCCGCTGCCGGATAATGGTCGCATGGCCGACGAGGATGACGGTGCTTACGCTGCACCTGTGGCGCGTCGCCAGATTTCCTGGGTTGCTCCGACGGCAATCGCCGCTGTTCTGCTGATGGGTGGCTTCTCGGCCTATGCCTATTTCTCTAGCGGTCTGCCGGGCAATGGCGATAACGGCCAGCCGCTCGTTATTTCTGCCGACAAGGACCCGGTCAAGGTCGCCCCGGAAAATCCGGGCGGCAAGACGGTTCCGAACCAGGACAAGGCAGTTTATGAGCGTGTTGCCGGCGGTGCCAATGATGCACCGCGTCAGGAAACGCTGATTTCCAGCAATGAAGAGCCAATGGATGTCGTTCAGCGCACGCTGACCTCGGACAACCTGCCTTTGCAGGGTGAAGAAGAGGCGATGACCGAGAACCTCGACACGCAGGACCCGCGTCTTCTTCCTCAGCAGGCTGACGCCAATGGCGCGCCTCAGGGCGAGCAGCCAGTCAGCGTCATGCCGCGTAAGGTGCGTACCATGGTCGTTCGCGCTGATGGTACGCTGGTTGAACAGGAAGTAACGGCTCCGGCTGCACCGGTTCAGCAGGCTGCCGCATCGGCACCTGTTTCCGAAAAGCTTCCGGCTCAGCCGGCACTGGCGGAGCCGACCGTAGCTCCGAAGCCTGCAACAGTTCAGACGGCTGCTCCGGCGCCGATGAGCACGCCGGCTGCACCTGCGGCTCCGGCTCAGGTCGTTCGTGCCAATGCGCCGGCCGCTCCGGTTCCCGCATCGCGTCCGGCTGAACAGCCGGTCAATGTGGTCGCTGCCGTATCCGATCGTGGAAATGTGCAGCAGCAGGCTCCCGCCGCAGCGCCGCAGCAGCAAGTCGCATCTGTTGCTCCGGGTGGTTACTACATTCAGGTAGCATCGCTGCCGTCACAGGCTGATGCCCAGAAGTCGTACCAAAACCTGTCGTCGAAGTTCGGCAGTGTCATCGGCGGCCGTGGCGTCGATATCAAGGCGGCCGAAATCGCCGGCAAGGGTACCTTCTACCGTGTCCGTATTCCGGCAGGCTCCAAGGATCAGGCGGTGCAGCTCTGCGAGCAGTATCGCTCTGCAGGCGGCAGCTGCCTGGTGGCGCGCTAAGCGACCATAATGTTCAACGAGTTGAACGGGGCCGGAAGGCCCCGTTTTGCGTTTCCAAGCGAAGTATCGCCTTTCCGGCAACGATATTTATGATGGTGACATGAGCGAATCAAAAGCAATGATCCTCGGCTGTGCCGGGACGACACTCACATCGGAAGAGCGTGCCCTTTACAAAGGCGAACAGCCCTGGGGTTTCATTCTTTTTGCCCGCAATCTGCAAGAGCCGGAGCAAATCAAGGATCTGGTTGCGTCCATGCGCGATGCGATCGGAAGGCCGGATGCGCCTGTTTCAATCGATCAGGAAGGCGGTCGCGTGCAGCGTATCCGCCCACCGATGATCGAAAGATATCCGTCGGCACAGGTGCTTGGGGATATCTATCGCGCTGACCGGGACAAGGGGCTGCGGGCGGCCTGGCTGATGTCGCGCCTGCATGCTTTTGATCTCATGAAGCTCGGCATCAATGTCGATTGCCTGCCGGTGCTGGATGTGCCGGTGGAGGGCGCAAGCAATGTCATCGGTGACCGTGCTTACGGCTTCGACCCGGTGACGGTGGCTGAAATGGGCAAGGCAGCCGCTGAAGGGCTAAAGGCCGGTGGCATGCTGCCTGTCATGAAGCATATTCCGGGACATGGCCGTGGCATGGCCGATTCGCATCACGAGCTTCCGGTCGTGACCGTCTCGCGCGAGGACCTCGAAGCCCACGATTTCCGTCCCTTCATCGCCATGAAGGACGAGTTGATGGCAATGAGTGCGCATATTGTTTTCACAGCGCTCGATCCCGAACGGCCGGCAACGACCTCGCGTAAGGTGATCGATGAGATCATTCGCGGCACGATCGGCTTCGACGGATTGCTGATTTCCGATGACAGTTCGATGAATGCGTTGAAAGGCACGCTGGGTGAACGCGCCGCCAACATTGTGGCAGGGGGCTGCGATATTGTCTTGCATTGCAACGGCCTGATGGAGGAAATGAAGCAGGTCGTGGCTGAGGTGCCGTTGCTGGCTGGTGAAGCTTTGCGGCGTGCCAAGGCGGTCGAGGCCGGTTTCAAAATGCCGGATGATGCCGATGAAGCGGCGATCCGGGCTGAATTCTGGTCATTGCTGCCGGCATCGTAAAAGCCGTGGCAGAGGAGAGGCGTATGGCGACGGATACATCGAAGAGCGCCACGCCGATGGAAAAGCTCTGGCAGGACGCGGATGATCGCGCTGTCACCGATCCCGCACTGGTGATCGATGTCAGCGGTTTTGAAGGTCCACTTGATCTTCTTCTGCACCTTGCCCGCACACAGAAGGTTGATCTGCAGCGGATTTCCGTGCTGGCGCTGGCCGAGCAATATCTGCAGTTCATTGAAAGCGCCCGCAAGGTGCGCATCGAACTTGCCGCTGACTATCTCGTCATGGCCGCCTGGCTCGCATACCTCAAATCCAAGCTGCTGATACCGCAGCAGGCCCGTGACGATGACGGACCGAGCGGTGAGGAAATGGCGGCAATCCTCGCCTTTCGTCTGAAAAGGCTGGAGGCGATGCGCGAGCAGGCGACCATGCTGGTCAATCGCAACCGTATCGGGCGGGATATTTTTGTGCGCGGCGCGCCGGAGCATATTCCCCAGCGCAACCAGTCTGCATTTGACGCCAGCCTTTACGACCTCCTGTTCGCTTACGCCAATCTGCGCCAGCGGCAGGCCGTGACGCAGGTGACGATCGAGCGCCGAAAGGTGTGGTCACTGGTCGAGGCACGACAATTGCTGACCGACATGATCGGCGAAATTGGCGACTGGACCGCCCTTCAGGACTACCTGCTGCAATATATGCCTACGGAAGAACGGGTGACGGCCACTGCCAGTGCTTTTGCAGCCTCGCTGGAACTGGTACGGGAAGGCAAGCTGGAAATCCGTCAGGACGGCGCTTTCCAGCCGATCTATATGCGGCAGGGTCAAAAAAGACCGGCGGCCATCAAGCCGGAAGAGCAGGAGAGCTAGAGTGCAGGCGGCAGACGAAGAGCTTCCGACGCTGGAAACGAACGATGAGGCCGGGGAGGGTGAAGTCGCGCGCTTTACGATGTCGGATTTCGATATTCAGCGGACTGTCGAAGCGCTTGTATTCGCCTCTGCGGAGCCGGTGTCCGAAGCCTATCTCGCCGACCGTTTGCCACGCGGTACCGACGTTGCGGCAGTGATGCGGCAGCTGGCGGAGTTTTACGCCGGTCGCGGTGTCAATCTTCTGCGAATCGAAGACCGCTGGGCGTTTCGTACTGCTGCCGATCTGTCTTTCATGATCCGTCGCGACGAAACCGAGGTGAAGAAGCTGTCGCGTGCGGCGCTCGAAGTGCTGGCGATCATCGCCTACCATCAGCCGGTTACGCGTGCCGAGATCGAAGAAATCCGCGGCGTCCAGACATCCAAGGGAACGCTCGATGTGCTGATGGAGGCGGGGTGGGTGCGTTTTCGCGGTCGCCGCCGCTCACCGGGTCGTCCGGTCACGCTTGGTACGACGATCAGTTTTCTCGATCATTTCGGTCTTGAAGAATTGCGCGATCTGCCCGGTCTGGAGGAGTTGAAGGGAGCAGGGTTGCTGTCCGGCCGCATTCCTCCGAATTTCAATATTCCGGTTCCATCCTTGGGTGACGACCTGACGGAAGACGAGGATCCGATCACGCAGCTTGACCTTGAGGAGCTGGGGCTTTTGGCGCCAAGCGGCGGTGATGAATGAGCGGTGAGCGCGGTTGTGCGCCAATCTTTCGCGCGTTTGATGACGTACTCGTTATCGAGTTGCTCATATAGAAGCCCGTTCCGTCTTGTATGTGCTGATTTCGTGTTTGAAAAATCGCGGCAATAAGCTTACATCGGGCCTAATGCGCGGTTGCCGCGTAATCCATGGAGTTAAATAATGGGTACTTTCAGTGTATGGCATTGGCTGATCGTTCTGGTCATCGTGCTGATCTTCTTTGGTCGCGGCAAGATCCCGGACCTGATGGGCGACGTTGCCAAGGGCATCAAGAGCTTCAAGAAGGGCATGGCTGACGACGACGCTCCTGCGGACAATTCCAAGACCGTTGATGCCCGTACCGTCGACCACAAGGCCGAAGAGACCAAGTAATAAAATGGCTTCGAGCCTGCCGTTGGCGGGTACGAAGCGGCGGGAGCCGCGTGAATGTTGGATATCGGCTGGACCGAGCTTCTGGTCATAGCGATCGTTCTGATCGTTGTGGTCGGGCCGAAGGATTTGCCCCCCATGTTGCGGGCGTTCGGAAAAATGACGAGCAATCTGCGCAAGATGGCCGGCGATTTCCGCACCCAGTTCGATGAGGCGTTGCGAGAAGCGGACATGGACGATGTGCGTCAGACGATTTCTGATGCCAAGAGCCTCAATCCTGCAAACGCGCTGCGTGACGCGATCAATCCACTGCGCCAGATGGGGCAGGAGATTCGCGACGACCTGCAAAAGGCGACTGCGGTTCCCAAACCTGCGGATAGCGTGACATCTGCCGACGATCCGTTGCTGACCGGCGCGGATGAAGCCGCTGATATGGCGACGCCGCAGACGGCAACGGCTCCTGTTCAACCGGCAGCCGCTGCTGCTGTGGCAACCGCCGCATCCGGCACGTCTTCCGTACAGGCCAAGCCGGTGGCCTCTTCTGAGGCTGCGGCCAGTAAGCCACGTGCCTCGCGCAAGAAGGCGGAACCCGCTGCCGCTGCGCCGGTTACGGCAACGATTGCGCCAAAGCCTGCCGTAAAGAGCAAGGCTGCCGCGAAAACAACGACTGCCAAAGTCGCTGTTGGCAAGGCTGCTGCTGTTAAAACAGCTGCGGCGAAAGCAAGTGCTGCCAAGACATCTGCCAAAAAGCCTGTAGCGGTCGCATCGGAAGCGACTGTTGCAGCACCAAAAACACCGCGCGCGCCAAAAAAGGCGAAAGCGCCGAAGGATGAAGCATGACCGGTGACATCGACGACAAGCCGCAGCCGTTGATCGAACACCTGATGGAGCTGCGCACGCGGCTTATCTGGTCGCTGGCCGCATTTTTCGCTGCATTCCTTGTCTGCTTCTTTTTTGCCAAGGCGCTCTTCAATTTCCTGGTTCAGCCTTACAAGTGGGCCGTGCTGTGGGCCGGTCTCGATCTTTCGAAATCCGAACTGATCTATACCGCGCCGCAGGAATTTTTCTTCACGCAGGTGAAGGTGGCGATGTTCGGCGCGCTGGTGATCGCATTCCCGATCATCGCTTCGCAGCTCTACAAATTTGTGGCTCCCGGTCTTTACAAGAACGAACGCGCAGCTTTCCTGCCGTTCCTGATCGCTTCGCCGATCCTGTTTCTGATGGGGGCAGCACTCGTATATTTCTTCTTTACGCCGATGGTGATGTGGTTCTTCCTTGCCATGCAGCAGGCACCGACCGATGGCGGCGTGGCGATTTCGCTGCTGCCGAAGGTTTCGGAATATCTCAGCCTGATCATGACGCTTGTGGTATCTTTCGGCCTGGTTTTCCAGTTGCCCGTGGTGACGACGCTGCTGGCGCGCGTAGGCCTGCTGACCAGCGACTGGCTGCGTGAGAAGCGCAAATTCGCGATCGTGATCGCCTTTGTGGTCGCAGCCGTGTTGACGCCGCCGGATCCGCTGTCCCAGATCGGTCTTGCACTGCCGACCATCCTTCTCTACGAGATTTCCATCTATGCCGCACGACTCGTGGAGCGTAAGCGCAAGGATCAGGAATTGGCTGAATCCGGCGATAGCTCTGACGTTTCCCAGGCGGACAAGGCCTAACTCGTTCCGGAACACTGTTTAGCTCAGGCCGGAGCAACCTCACGGCCGAGCCGGCTGGCGCGGCCTATACCGATACCCAGACCGATGACGTGGAACGACGATGCTCGATATCAAGTGGATCCGTGAGAACCCGCAGGCGTTTGACGCCGCACTTGCAAAGCGTGGAGCAGAGCCGCAGGCCGCATCCCTTATAGCGCTCGATGAAAAGCGCCGTGCGGTGATCGTGCGCCTGCAGGACATGCAGTCCCGTCGCAACACCGCATCCAAGGAAATCGGCGCCGCCATGGCGCAGAAGAACATGGAACTGGCGGACAAACTCAAAGCCGAAGTGGCGACCCTCAAGGACGCTATGCCGGCTGCCGAGCAGGAAGAGCGCGAAACTAACGCCGCGCTCGACGACCTGCTGTCGCGCATTCCCAACATCCCGCTGGAGGATGTGCCGGTCGGCAAGGACGAAAACGACAATGTCGTCGCCCGCGTCGTTGGCGAAAAGCCGCGCTGGAATCATCCTGCGAAGGAACATTTCGAAATCGGCGAAGCGCTTGGCTATATGGATTTCGACCGGGCCGCCAAACTTTCGGGCTCGCGCTTCACGGTCCTGACCAGCCAGATGGCGCGTCTGGAACGTGCTCTCGGCCAGTTCATGATCGACCTGCACACCGGTGAGCATGGCTATACCGAAGTCTCGTCGCCGCTGATGGTGCGTGACGAAGCCATGTACGGCACCGGCCAGCTGCCAAAATTTTCCGAGGACCTGTTCAAGACCACCGATGGTCGTTGGCTGATCCCGACTGCGGAAGTGACGCTGACCAATCTCGTGTCGAACGAAATTCTGGAACAGGAAAAGCTGCCGCTGCGCTTCACCGCGTTGACGCCATCCTTCCGTTCGGAAGCCGGTTCTGCCGGTCGCGATACGCGCGGCATGCTGCGTCAGCACCAGTTCTGGAAGTGCGAACTTGTTTCGATCACCGATCAGGAAAGCTCGCTGGAAGAGCATGAGCGGATGACGGCCTGCGCCGAAGAAGTGCTGAAGCGTCTCGGCCTGCATTTCCGCACCATGACACTCTGCACCGGCGACATGGGTTTTGGCGCACGCAAGACCTATGATCTTGAAGTCTGGCTGCCGGGTCAGAATACCTATCGCGAAATCTCGTCCTGCTCGGTTTGTGGTGATTTCCAGGGCCGTCGCATGAACGCGCGTTATCGCGGCAAGGACGACAAGGCGACCCGTTTCGTTCACACCCTGAACGGTTCCGGTACGGCTGTTGGCCGCTGCCTGATCGCGGTTCTGGAAAACTACCTGAACGAAGACGGTTCTGTCACAATTCCGGATGCGCTTCTGCCCTATATGGGCGGCCTTACACGAATCGAAAAAGCATAAGGCCTGTTGATGCGCATTCTCCTGACCAATGATGACGGTATCCACGCAGAAGGGCTGGCGGTTCTCGAACGGATCGCCCGCCAGCTTTCCGACGATGTGTGGATCGTCGCGCCGGAAACCGACCAGAGCGGTTTTGCCCACTCGCTGACGCTGTCGGAGCCGCTGCGGCTGCGCAAGATCAGCGATAAGCGTTACGCTCTTCGCGGTACCCCGACCGATTGCGTCATCATGGGCATGCGTCAGGTGATGGGTGGCAAGCCGGATCTGGTTCTCTCCGGCGTCAATGCCGGTGCGAACCTTGCCGATGATGTCACTTATTCCGGCACTGTTGCAGGTGCCATGGAAGGCACGTTGCAGGGCGTGCGTTCGATTGCGCTCAGCCAGACATACATCAAGAAGGACGGTAGCCGGATCATTCCGTGGGAGACCGCCGAAGCGCATGCCGTAGGTGTGATCCGCAAGCTTCTTCAGGCGGAACTTCCGGCCGGGACGCTGCTCAACGTCAATTTCCCGGCATGTGCGCCGGACGAGGTTGCCGGCGTCGAAGTGACGGCGCAGGGGCAGACGGATTTCGATCTTGCTGTCGACGAACGCAAGGATGGCCGTGGTTTCCCTTATTACTGGCTGTATTTTGCGTCTCGTACCGGTCGTCCGGGCGAGGGCACCGATCTCAACGCCGTGCGCGAAAACCGTATTTCGGTGACGCCGCTGAAGCTGGACCTTACCGATTATTCGGTGCAGGATCAGCTGAAGAAGGTTCTGGGCTGAGGCCCTTGGTGCTGGGTAACGGAGTCGTCGCTTGAAGTCGGGAATGGTCGAGAAGGAAGGTTTTGCGGCGCTCGTTCTGCGTCTCAGGGCCGAAGGTATTTCCGATCTCGATCTCCTGACAGCGGTGGAACAGACGCCGCGCTCGCAATTCGTGCCGGCGCAGTTTTCCACCAATGCCTATTCCAGCCGCACCATTCCGATCGACTGTGGTTCCTTCATGGAGGGGGCAGACCTTGCCGTGCGCATTCTGGCACGGCTGCAGGTGAAGCCCGGTCAGCGCGTGTTGGAAATCGGCACAGGCAGCGGTTTCATGACGGCCGTCATGGGGCGCATGGCCGAACGTGTTCTTTCCGTCGAACGTTACAAGACGCTGGTCAATCAGGCGCAGGGCCGCATCGAGGCTCTCGGTGTTCGCGGCGTCGTTATCCGTCAGATGGATGGCGGCAACGGTATGCCGGGCGAGGGCACCTTCGACCGTATTTTGGTGACGGCTGCTTTCCCAACGATGCCAAGGTTTTATGCCGACCAGCTGACCCATGGCGGCTCGATGGTGGCGCCTCTGATGATCGATGAGGAAACCTGCCTGATGGTGCGTCTGACCAAAACCGGCAGCCGTTTCGAGCGGGAAGATCTTTTCACCGTTCCCTACCTTCCGCTGGTGCCGCATATCGCTGCGCAACTTTGATTGCCGGGTAAAACGCACTCGGGCCTTTGCCTCAACCGGCGCGACATGGTTAGCAATTTGACAAAAATAAACTGAGTTTTCGACGGCTTTAACCCGACGGTAAGACTAACGCGCTTTAATGACTTTCACTTGGTTGCGTCACGAGTAGGTCGGGTCATGCGTTTTCAGAGTTCATACAAAGTCGGAAAATCGAGCTTGCGGTTTGCTGCTTTGGCCTTGCTGGCAAGCGCCGCAACGGGCTGCAGCTCTGACGCGACGCGTTTCGATACGCTATTTTCCAAAACGGACAATCTTAGCACTGCTTCCATCCCGCAGCGGCAGGGTGGTGGATCCTACGGTCAGGCACCGATCCCGCAGAGCGACGTCAATGGCGGCGGTATGTCTGCGCTGATGGCCAGCAACAACGGATACCGCAACGGCAACGCCGGTTACCAGAATAACGGTGGCTACCAGAGCAGTGCCGGTTATCAGAATAATGGCGGTTACGGCGGCGTTTCGCCTGCTCGTGCGGCGTCTGCACCGAGTAGCATCCAGCGTTCGCAGCTTGCTGCTCCCTCCGCAGGTTATGAACCTTCGACCCGTCAGGAAGCCATGGCGCAGCCGATGCCGGCTGCACAGCAGAGCGCAGGCCTTGCGCCGCGTTCGCTTGCTGCTCCGTCTTCGGACAATGTCGTAACCAACACCACCAGATCAGCCTCCGGCTGGACGACTGCAAATGCACCGAAGGTCACGGTTCGCCCCGGTGAAAGTGCAGCTTCGCTCTCCAGACGTTATGGGGTTCCGGAAAAGGAAATCCTGAAGGCCAACGGCGGCAAGGTTCAGGTTGGCCAGATCGCCATCATCCCCACCTATGGTGCACCACGCAACGCCGCCAAGGCCGCAACAGACAGTGCCGATCTGGCGCGTGAAGGCCAGACGCCGCTGCCGCAGCAGTCCGAGCAGAAGGTTGCCGTTTTGCCGGGTGGCCAGATGGCACGCGACAAGGCGCAGGGCGAAGCCGGCAAGCTGACCCCTCCGTCGGGCGGCAAGCCGATGGGCGGTTCCTACACGGTGAAGCCGGGTGACTCGCTTGCTAAAATTTCGCGCGCCACCGGCACGCCGATCGACGAGCTGAAGGCTGCGAATAACCTGTCGACGGAAAATATCCGCATCGGCCAGACTTTGACGCTGCCCGGCGCTGGCGCCGACACCTTGAAAACCGCTTCCATCCCGGCCCAGCCGGCTGCTGCCAAGCCCGCCGCTCCGGCCAAGGTCGAAACGGCTTCGGTCGCGCCGCAGCAGGCTGCCAAGCCCGCAGAGCAGGCACCGGCCGCAACGGCTAGCGTTTCGGACGTCGAGAAGAAGTCTGATGTCGCCTCGATTTCTCCGGCGTCCACGGGCATCTCCAAGTATCGCTGGCCGGTCAACGGCGCGGTGGTCGCTGGTTACGGCGCCAACGTCAACGGCAGCCGCAATGACGGTATCGATATCTCGGTTCCGGAAGGCACGCCGATCAAGGCCGCCGAAAACGGTGTGGTCATCTATGCCGGCAACGGTCTGAAGCAGCTCGGCAACACGGTTCTCGTCCGCCACGACGACGGCAAGGTCACCGTTTACGGCCACGCCGGCAGCATCAATGTCAGCCGTGGCCAGAAGGTCCAGCGTGGGCAGACTCTTGCTGCCTCCGGCATGAGCGGCGACGCCAAGCGTCCGCAGGTCCATTTCGAGGTTCGCAAGGATGCGACCCCGGTCAACCCGATCACTTTCCTTGAATAATGTAGTGCGTTTCAAGGATGTACGAAAAAGCCCGGCAGTGCCGGGCTTTTTTGCATCTGGTGCTTATTTTTCGCTGAGTGGCTTTCGCAGGCGACCGGCGAGATCCTGAATATATTGCCAGGCAACGCGGCCGGAGCGACCGCCACGCGTGGTGGCCCATTCCAGCGCCTGATGGTGGAGCTTGTCTCGTTCGATGCCGAGATCGAAATGGTCCGCATATCCGTCGATCATCGTCAGGTAGTCGTCCTGACTGCATTTGTGAAAACCGAGCCAGAGACCAAAGCGATCGGACAGCGATACCTTCTCCTCTACGGCCTCGGACGGGTTGATGGCTGTCGATTGCTCGTTTTCCATCATGTTGCGTGGCAGAAGGTGGCGACGGTTGGACGTGGCGTAGAAAAGAACGTTGTCCGGTCGGCCTTCGATGCCGCCATCAAGCGCCGCCTTCAGTGACTTGTAGGCAGTGTCGTCATGATCGAAAGACAGGTCATCGCAAAACAGGATGACGCGCTGGCTGGAGGCTTTCAGGATATCGAGAAGGGCGGGCAGTGAGGCGATGTCCTCGCGGTGCACCTCTACCAGCTTCAAAGGCGCGCCGGTCGCGCTGCGGACATCCTCGTGGATGGCTTTGACGAGCGACGATTTACCCATGCCGCGAGCACCCCAGAGGAGCACGTTGTTTGCCGGGTAACCTTCGGCGAAACGGAGCGTGTTTTCGTGCAGGATGTCGCGCACATGATCCACCCCGCGGATCAGCGTCAGGGCCACACGGTTCGGTCGCAGCACGGGCTGAATATATTGATTGGCCGGGACCCAGACGAAACAGTTTGCGGCATTCCAGTCGTTGGTGGCTGGCGGCGGGCCCGCGAGACGGTCAAGCGCGTCTGCAAGGCGCCGGATCTCGGCAAGCATCTGGGCGTTGAAATCGTCGCTCATGGCGGTCCTCTTCTGGCTTTTGTATGCTTTTTTGTCGCGGTAACACGCTCGTCATTGCATATAAAGGCGATCATCCGTGGATTCGGTACGGCAAAGCGCCGCTCTCTGTTGCATTCCGGGTCATCGCAACTATATTCCGGCGGCTTGACGGGGGCGGGGAGTCTCCGGTGTTTTTAGGAGTTCTCTATGTTCATTACCGAAGCATTCGCCCAGGCGAGTGGCGCAGCAGCCCCCTCGGGTACCGATTCCATCCTGCAGATGGTGATGCTGTTCGTCCCCCTGATGGTGGTGTGGTATTTCTTTCTTATCCGTCCGCAGCGCGCCCAGGCCAAGAAGCGCCAGGAAACGCTCAACAGCATCCGTCGCGGCGATCAGGTCGTGCTCGGTGGCGGCATCACCGGCAAGGTGACCAAGGTGATCGACGACGCCGAAGTTGAAGTCGAAATCGCTGAAGGCGTAAAGATCCGCGCACAGCGCGCCTACATTGCCGAAGTCAAGGTCAAGGGCGAGCCGGTCAAGACCGAAGCTGCTGCCAAGCCGTAATCTTTTGTTTCTGGGCGTCGCGACATCTCATAAAGGGCATCTTTGCCGATGAAACCTCTACAGATCCGCGACGCACATTTTCCGGGACAGGCCGAGATCGATGTTTATGGCAATGGCGGTTTTCGTTTTGCCGACATGTCGCATCGCGGCTCTATCCTTTGCCTTCCCTCCGGTATTTATGGATGGGATTTTTCCGAAGGTGATGCGCTTGATGCCGCCGCTTTCGAAAAGGTTCTGGCGGATGCCGGTGGGATCGAGTTTCTGATCCTCGGCACGGGTAAAGACCTTCGCCCAATCCCTGCGGCCCTGAAGGCGGTGTTCAACGAACATGGTATCGCATCGGACCCGATGAATACCGGTGCTGCGGTTCGCACCTACAATATCATGCTGATGGAATCGCGACCGGTGGCGGCTGCCCTGATCGCGGTCGACTGAGGCGCTATAAAGGACAACGTTGCGTGAGCGCATCGGCCGACGCATTGTCAGACATTTGCCTTGCAACGCTTCGCGATACGGATCGTGATCGTTATCTGGCCTGTCTGCTTTCGCCGCAGGACAAGCGCAATGCGCTGGCGGCAATTTATGCCTTTAATGCCGAAATCGCCAGGATCCGCGATGTCATCCGCCAACCCTTGGCCGGCGAAATCCGGCTGCAATGGTGGCGCGGACAGTTCGAGGAAGGTCCGAACGACGAGGCGCATGCCAATCCTGTCGCGGACGCGCTGTTTAAAGCCATAGAGACATATCGTCTGCCACGGCAGACATTCATCGACATGCTCGACGCGCGGATTTTCGATCTTTACGATGATCCTTTTCCCGATAGAAATGCACTGGAAGGTTATGCTGGCGAGACAGCCTCGGCGCTGATCCAGCTTGCCGGACTGATTTTATCGCCATCGGACGCTGCTGCCTCGGCGCAAGCGGCTGGCCATGCGGGTGTCGCGCAGGCTGTTTCCGGTGCTCTTTTGCTGATGCCGAACCATGTTACGCGCGGGCAGCTTTATATCCCGCTTGATCTGTTGGCGGCTGTCGGTCTCGATCGTGAAAGCTTTCTGGCCGGCGATGACAAGGTTCGCGTTTCGGCAGCAATCGAGGCCTTTGCAGGTCTGGGGCTCGACCATCTGAAAAAGGCGCGTGAGGCTGGCAAGGTGCCGGCACCTGTCATGCCTGGCTTCCTGCCTGCAGCGACAACGGCATCTGTACTCGGCAAGGCGCGCAAACTCGGCTCCAATGTCCTCGTGCAGCCTTTGCTGCCGCTACAGTGGCGGCGGCAATTGCGAATGATGTTAGCGCTGATGCGCCGTAGCATTTGATCGCCGGATTTTAATACGTCATACTAAATTGTCGCAGGTCCAAGCTCGCGCAAGCCTGACGCGCTAGGCGGTAAATGCCGCAATGGTGCGGGTTGTTCTCGGGAGGGAAGATGAACCTCGTCGGTTGGTTGATCATTGGCGTCGTCGTTGTCGCGCTTGCCTATTACGTGACCCGCATGGCCAAAGATCGCGAAGATGGCGAACGCCATGATCCCGGTCTTGCGATTCTCGAGTTTGGCCGCGCCTTTCCGACGGAAGCTATCCGCGCTCTTCATGAGACGGTGGATGGCAAGGCAGTGTTCGTGCGCCTGCACGATAACAAGGCCGGCATCATGCGAAACTATGGCCGCCACTACGCGTGCCATGTCATCAAGCCGGGACGGGCGCGAGCGACGATTCTGGAAAGCGGCAAGGGTTTCGTGATCGAGTTTCTCGATGCGCCGACGCAGAATGGCGAATTTGTCTTTCCAAGTGAAGAGATCGCCGCCGAAGTGGGGCTCTGGCTGCTTGGGAATTTTGTGAGCGCCGATGGTGCTGTGGCCGATGAAAACGGCAAGGGTGACGAACAGCCTACAGCATAACATAATGACCCGATAGAACCTAAAAAGCCCGCGTTAGCGGGCTTTTCTGTTCGTGAAATAACGGCAGGCTGGCGTTAGCCCAGCCACTCCTTGCAGTCTTTCAGCGCGCGGGCAGAGATCAGCTGACGTTTCATGATCGTCTTGTCCTTGCCGCGAAAACGCTTGACGCCTTCTGGTTTGACGATCGAACCCGGCTCCAGTTCCGGGAAAAGCCCGAAATTGATGTTCATCGGCTGGAATGACCGCTTGCCCGGCTCATCGTCGGACATGATATGGCCGCCGGTGATGTGGTTGAGCAGCGAACCGAGTGCCGTGGTTGCCGGTGGCAGTGACGGTTCTTCGCCCTTGCGCTCAGCAGCTGCAAATCGCCCGGCGAGCAGACCGACGGCAGCACTTTCGACATATCCTTCGCAGCCGGTAATCTGGCCGGCAAACCGCAGGCCCTTGCGGCTTTTCAGCGTCAAAGAGCTGTCGAGCAGAACCGGCGACTGGATATAGGTGTTGCGGTGCAGGCCACCGAGACGCGCGAACTCCGCATTTTCCAGGCCGGGAATCAGACGGAATATCTCAGCCTGTGCGCCGTATTTCAGTTTCGTCTGGAAACCGACCATGTTGTACAGCGTGCCCAGCGCATTGTCCTGACGCAGCTGCACAACGGCATAGGCCTTGACGGTCGGGTTATGCGCATTGGTGAGACCCATCGGCTTCATCGGGCCGTGGCGCAAGGTTTCGCGGCCGCGTTCGGCCATCACTTCGATAGGCAGGCAGCCATCGAAATAGGGCGTTCCTTCCCATTCCTTGAAACCAACCGTGTCGCCGGCAATCAGCGCATCGACAAAGGCTTCATACTGCTCCTTATCGAGCGGGCAGTTGATATAGTCCTTGCCCGTGCCGCCGGGGCCAACCTTGTCGTAACGCGACTGGTACCAGCAGACATCCATATTGATCGAATCGCGATGGATGATCGGTGCGATAGCGTCGAAAAAGGCGAGTGCATCCTTGCCGGTCTGGGACTGGATAGAGGCAGCGAGGTCCGGAGACGTCAGTGGACCGGTGGCAATGACTGCCAAATCCCAGTCTTCGGGCGGCAGACCGGTGACTTCTTCGCGCACGACGGTAATCAGCGGGTGTTCGTTGATGGCGGCAGTGACCGCATCGGAAAAGCCATCACGGTCTACAGCAAGCGCGCCGCCGGCTGGAACCTGGTTCTTGTCGGCGCAGGACATGATCAGGGACCCGGCCAGACGCATTTCCGCATGGATAACGCCGACGGCATTGGCCGTCGCATCGTCCGAGCGGAAGGAATTGGAGCAGACCAGTTCGGCGAGGCCGTCTGTTTTGTGGGCATCGGTGCCGCGCGTGCCGCGCATCTCGTGCAGGATGACCGGAACACCGGCCTTGGCGATCTGCCAGGCTGCTTCGGAACCGGCAAGGCCGCCGCCGACGACGTGAATGGGAGAGGGGAGCGTGTTTGTCATGGCGCGCTCATTATCATGGGCGCCTTCGCCATCCAACTGGAAAGCATTTGCGGAACTGTTGGGCTCTTCAGAAAAGAGTGTTCCAGACATGCGAACGGCGCCTCGTGGGCGCCGTCGAGGGGACATCATCAATGAAATCCCACGAACGCGGCCTCGTGCCGCGAGGATGTACTTAGCGGTAGGAGCGAGCGGCGACGTTACGGATGTCGTAGCGCGTCAGGCCGATATCGGTCAGGGCCTGGTTCGACAGGTTGCCGAGCTCGTTCATGGTGCGGCGGTAGCTGATCCAGTTCTTAGCGATGCGGATCGGGTTCATGGTCTTCCTCAAGTGTTTAAGTGCCGTATGCCTCGTGCACCGGCGGGATGAGCAGCTTATACAACCGGGAAATGATAATACGCAGTGCAAAAAATCAGCGACTGCCATGCAAATGTGCAGGATGATGAATAAAAAATGCGCTTTGATGCTTTGTCGAGCAGTGCCGGGCAAAATTATGGCAGGAATAAAGCACAAAAAAAGCGCCCGGCGAGGGGCGCTCTTTTGGCTCCGTCAAAACCCTTGCGGGCTGCGGAATTAATTGCCGACGGCGGTGCGGGCAACGCGACGGATGTCGTTGCGGCCGATGCCGAGGTCGTGCAGTTCGCGGTCCGACATGCGGCCGAGTTCGGTTACGGTCTGACGATACTTGCGCCAGTTGTTGAGCGAGCGAGCGATGTTCATGGTGAATTCCTCTTTGGTGCCTTGCCGGTACTGTTTTTGACCGACGTCAATTTCATGAGTTGGAATATAAATCGATTTAGGCTCGATAACAGCGCTAATCGGGAAGAGTACCTATGCGTTTTACGCAAGTCTGATTAAATCGTGTTAGGGAAATGTGCAAAATAAGGGCAGCTAAACCCGTAAAAGAGCAAGTTGCATATTCTCGAGGTGATTTGGGAAATGAGAAACGCCCACCGGGGGAGGAGATCCGGTGGGCGTTGGAGGAAACGACCAGCGACCGGGAGGAGGAGGGGCGCTAGTCTATCGAAGCTGCACTTGGGAGGAGGAGGTGTGCAACCCCGAATTCTGTTCGCGAGACTATGCTCGAGGGTGGTTCGGCATCTCTGCTCCGGCTGCCAGCCGCTGCAACCGTTATGTGTCGCTTGCATGGCTGTTTTTATAATCGATCCAGCGAGAATGTGGAGTGCAAACTCGGAAGGAGGGGTATGCGCTAAATGCATTGCTTTTCGATAATTTGCGCAAAAAGCTGCATGTCTTACCGCCGCTGTCCGGTTTTGTGTCTTGTCTTGGGTGTGTCCAATGCAAGGTGCCGACCTTCCTCCTCTATAGAAGGGCTCGATGAGCTGCCTTTCAGGCGTGCAAAAACTGTCATTTTTCCTTTGCGCGCTGAAAAACGGGTGATATAGAGACGCGCGCTCCGGAAGGCCTCTCATTGAGGATTTTCGTCGCGGTTCGGTGCGCGGGTATGGTGAAATTGGTAGACACGCCAGATTTAGGTTCTGGTGCCGCAAGGCGTGGGAGTTCAAGTCTCTCTACCCGCACCAGGACCG
>Ga0075364_10000508_pt1 | contig 19814 bp, 15 predicted proteins | sample EndMetdeltDD1764_FD_71517 | JGI IMG/M metagenome (GOLD analysis project Ga0075364, IMG submission 71517) | Populus endosphere microbial communities from Tennessee, USA - Endosphere MetaG P. deltoides DD176-4 | ecosystem: Host-associated > Plants > Roots > Endosphere | place: USA: Tennessee...
ATGCTCGAGAGCATGGTCGAGTGGATGAGCTTTCCCATGTATTACGCATTCGAGGGCGCACCGCCGCCCGTGCGTGCCGGTGCCGCTCATGCCAGCATCTATCCCTACGGGCCATTCCCGGTGGGCGACGGTTCGACCATCATGCTGGGCCTGCAGAACGAGCGCGAGTGGTTGGTGTTCTGCGAAAAGGTGCTGCTGGATGGTGCCCTTGCTGCCGATGAGCGATTCTCTTCGAACTCGCGTCGCACCGCGAACCGTGACGCGCTGCGCGATCTGATCGTGGCCGCGTTTTCCGGGCTGACGGGCGATGAGGTGGCCGAGCGACTCGAAGTGGCGGGTATCGCCAATGCACATGTCAACGATATGGCGGGCGTCTGGAACCATGCGCAATTGAAAGCGCGCAATCGCTGGCGCAATGTGGACAGTTCCGCCGGCACCTTGCCAGCACTGTTGCCGCCTGCGTCCAGCAATGCGTTCGAGCCTCGCATGGATGGCATTCCTGCAGTGGGGCAGCACACCGATTCGGTGCTCGCATCGTTAGGCTTTGACGAGGCCGCGATCAAGGCCTTGCACGCCTCGCGCGCAGTCTAGCGGCCTGGCCCGTGCAGCCCGAGCTGCACGATTTCTTCGGCGTGGGCGGGACCAGGCTGCACGATGCCCTCGGCCCGTGCAGTACCGCTCGCAGGGCCTGGTCAGGTGTCCAGGCGCTCGATCGCCTGTCCTGTGCAGGCGGCCAGCAGGGTCGGCAGATCGCCCTGAGGCAGTGTCCAGGCAGGTGCAAGATCGAGCAGGGGCGCGAGCACGAACGCACGCTCATGCATGCGAGGGTGAGGCAGCACCAGGCGGGCGCTGCTGATCACTCGGGCATCGTGCCACAGCAGGTCGAGGTCGAGTGTGCGCGGGGCGTTGCGGTAGGGGCGCTGGCGCAGGTGGGCCTGTTCGATGGCCTGCAACACATCCAGCAGCTCGAGCGGCGTGAGGGTCGTGCGAACCTGCGCCACGGCATTGATGAAATCGGGCCCTTCGGCCTGCACCGGTGCGCTGCGGTAGAAGGGCGACACCGCCATCACCTGAACGCCTGCCGATGTGTCCAGTTGGGCCAATGCCTGGGTGAGCGTCTGCTGCGCATCGCCCAGATTGGCGCCCAGCCCGATAAAGGCCGGGCGTGCGGCCTCAGTCGCTTGCACCGCCGGCCCCGGTGGTGCGTGGCGCGGACCCTTCGGTTGCCCCTGCGGCGCCTTCCGGACGGCGACGACGTGGCCGGCGCCGACGCTTCGCAGCCGCCGCAGGTTGTGCGGCAGGGCCGTTTCCATATTCGTCTTCGGTGGTGTGGTGGCGGGGTTGATTCGCCATGTCTTCGATCATCTCGGCGCGGGTGTCATCGTCGCCATTGGCCAGATCCATCCACCACTGGGCCACCACACTGTCGAACTGGCCAGATGCCGCACGCAACTGCAGAAAATCGCAGGCGGCACGAAAACGGGGTTGTTCGAGCATGCGATAGATCGATTTGCCCTGACGACGCTCGAAGCGCGGTTGCATGAACCATATCTCGCGCATGTCGGAGGTGAATCGGCGCTGGATGGCCATGCGCACGGTCTGCTCTTCCAGGACCGAGTCGGCTGCCTGAATCAGTGCGCCCACCGTGTGTTCGCCCTTGGCCATCAGGGCACGCCAGCGATGTTCGACCTGCTGCCACAGCAGCGCGGCGAACAGGAAGCTGGGGCTGATGGTCTTGCCCGAGCGCACGCGGGCGTCGGTGCGTTCGAGCGCAAGCGCGACGAAGCGCTCGCCATCGGGTTGTTCGAGCACCACGTCCAGCATGGGCAGCAGGCCATGATGCAGGCCTTCCGAGCGCAGTTGACGCAGACAGTCCAGGGCGTGGCCACAGGTCAGCAGCTTGAGCATTTCATCGAACAGCCGCGAGGCGGGCACGTTGTCGATCAACGTCGCCATGCGCCGGATGGGTTCACGCGTATCGGGATCGATGGTGGCGTTCAGCTTGGCGCTGAAACGCATGGCGCGCAGCATGCGCACCGGGTCTTCACGATAGCGCACCGCCGGGTCTCCGATCATGCGCACGATGCGCTTTTGCAGATCGGGCACGCCGCCGTGATAGTCGACCACGATTTCGGTGGAGGGATCGTAGAACAGGGCATTCATCGTGAAGTCACGACGCTCGGCATCCTGTTCCTGCGTGCCAAAGACATTGTCGCGAAGAATGCGGCCATGCTCGTCGGTTTCCTGCTCGACGGTCGCCGGTGCCCGAAAGGTCGATGTCTCGATGATTTCCTGGCCGAACACCACATGCACCAACTGAAACCGGCGACCGATGATGCGGGCGCGTCGGAACAGCGGCCGGATCTGTTCCGGTGTGGCATTGGTGGCGACGTCGAAGTCCTTGGGTTCCATGCCGACGATCAGGTCACGCACGGCGCCGCCCACGATATAGGCCTGGTAGCCCTTGGCCTGCAGCACTTCGCACACCTTGATGGCGTGACGCGAGACATTTCGGCGGTCGATGTTGTGGCGGTCGGGACCATAGGTCGCAGGGCCGGCGGTCTTGCCGCCGATCAGGCGGGATACGAATTTCTTGAGCGTGGTTGTGATCATCAGGATTTCTGATCCTGCAGGTGGCTGAAAAGGTCGATTCGGGGCCAGCCGTGCGATTGCGCAATGGCGGCAAGCGCAGGGCTGGGATTGACGGCGACAGGGTGGGTGACGACTTCGAGCAGCGGGACATCGTTGATCGAGTCGCTGTAGAACGTCGAACGCTCAAAGGACGAGAGCGCCAGCCCCATGTCCTTCAGCCATTGATTGACCCGCACGATCTTGCCTTCCCGAAAGCTGGGCACACCGTCGATAAACCCGGTGTAGCGGCCCCGCTCGAACCCCGGCGTGGTGGCGATCAGATGAGGAACGCCGAAGGCGCGGGCAATGGGAGCGGTCACGAAACTGTTGGTGGCGGTGACCACGGCACACAGGTCACCGTCTTCGAGATGTCGTTGGACCAGCGCGATGGCGGCCGGCTGGATCGCGGGCCGGATCACCTCCGTCATGAACAGTTCGTGCCAGTGCGCCAGATCGGCAGGGCTGTGGGGGGCCAGCAGGCCAAGCATGAACTCGGCGGCCTGCTCGGCGGTGAGATCGCCGGCGTTATAGCGATTCATCAGGTCATCGTTCGTGCGTCTGGCCTGATCCGGGTCCCCGGCACGACCGGTGCGCGCAAGGTAGTCTGCCCATTGATAATCGCTGTCAAGCGGAAGCAGGGTGTGGTCCAGATCAAATAATGCAAGTCGGCGAGCGGTCATGGGATTCAGGCGTGAGGGTCTGCAAGCATGGTGCGCAGCAAAGGAATGGTAATGGGACGTCGGGTCGCCAGTGAATAGCGATCCAACGCATCGATAAGCGCACTCAGGCGCCTGATATCACGTTCATGATGCGTCAGCATCCACTGGATGACTTCAGGCGCCAGCGCGAGCTGCCGGTCCTGGGCCTGTGCCGTCAAGGCTTCCAGCTTGTCTTCATCGGTAAGCGGTTCAAGCCGATACACCAGGTCCCAGCCCAGGCGTGTGCGAAGGTCTTCGCGTATGGGCGTGGCCAGAGCGGACCGGTCGCCTGCAATGATAAGCGCGAATGCCCGGGAAGTGGCCGCGCACTCGCGCCAGCGATTGTACAGGGCGAACAGCGCCGCCTGGCGCACTTCGTCGGACAGGTGCACATCGTCTATGGCGATCAGGCGCGGCGCATTGGCAGCGGGCTCACCATGAGCCAGATGTTGCAGCACGTCGATCGGGGTGCGCAGATCGATGAACAAGGCCTGGTCGGCGCCGGCGGCCGCGCGCAGCAGGTGCGTACGCCCACAGCCTGCGCTACCCCACACGTACAGGGCGCGTCCGGGTGCCAGTTCTCTAGCGGCGCTCCAGGCTTCACGATTGGCGCCCACGACGAAATTGGCCCAGGTAGGCGCCGGTTCAGGCAGGACATCGAGCAGCAACTGGCGGTTCATGGCTTCATCAGGCGGTTCAGGCGAGACCCATGTAAAATTGAGGTCGCGCGAATCCTGCAATTGTTACATACCCCAAGAGCTTTTGACTCATGACTAAACAACATTCCGTTCCTTTGACCTATCGTGACGCCGGTGTGGACATCGATGCCGGCGATGCGCTGGTTGATCGCATCAAGCCGCTGGCCCGGCGCACCATGCGTCCCGGCGTGCTCGCAGGGATTGGCGGCTTCGGGGCACTGTTCGAAGTGCCGAAAAACTACCGCGAACCTGTACTGGTGTCGGGAACGGATGGCGTGGGCACCAAGTTGCGTCTCGCATTCGAGTGGTCGCGTCACGACACGGTGGGCATCGATCTGGTGGCCATGAGCGTGAACGACATTCTCGTGCAGGGCGCCGAGCCCCTGTTTTTCCTTGATTATTTCGCCTGCGGCAAGCTTTCCGTGGACACGGCGGCTGCGGTGGTGGGCGGTATCGCACACGGATGCGAGCTGGCGGGTTGTGCGCTGATCGGTGGCGAAACCGCCGAAATGCCCGGCATGTACCCCGACGGTGAGTACGACCTGGCGGGCTTCGCCGTGGGCGCTGTCGAAAAGTCGCAAATCATCGATGGCAAATCGATCGAGCCGGGCGATGTGGTGCTTGGCCTGGCCTCTTCGGGCGCGCACTCCAACGGTTACTCCCTGATTCGCAAGATCATCGAACGTGCCGGGGCGCGGCCCGACCAGGATTTCCGGGGTCGCCCGCTGGTCGAGACGGTCATGGCGCCCACGCGCATCTACGTCAAGCAATTGCTTGCTGCCATCAAAACGCACGGCGCCGCCATCAAGGGCATGGCGCACATCACCGGCGGCGGCCTGACCGAAAACGTGCCGCGCGTTCTGCAACCACATCTGGCTGCGAAATTGCATCGTGACGCCTGGGCTTTGCCTGACCTGTTCACGTGGTTGCAGAAAGAGGGTGGCGTTGAAGACGCTGAGATGCACCGCGTGTTCAACTGCGGCATCGGCATGGTGGTCATTGTGTCGGCCAAAGATGCCGACGCCGTCACCGCAACGCTGGTGGCGCAAGGCGAGACCGTCTCGCGCATCGGTGTGATCGAGACTCGCGTGGGCGAGGCTGCGCAAACGGTCGTGGTCTGACCGGTTCAGCCGAACACCCTGGCGCACACATCCACCACCCGGTCGGCGGCATCGTCCTTCAGGCAATCGATGACCTGCCGCTCGGGCTGGCTGCGCAGCCAGGTCAGTTGTCGCTTGGCTAGCTGACGCGTTGCCGCCACCGCCTGCTCGCGGGCGGTCTCCAGATCGATTTCGCCGGCCAGGTGTGACCACATCTGCCGGTAGCCCACGCAACGGATGGACGGCAGCCCGGGATGCAGGTCCGTGCGCGTGCGCAACGCGGCAACCTCCTCGAGCAGGCCACGATCCATCATCGCATCGAAACGTTGCGCGATGCGCGCGTGCAGCGCCAGTCGGTCAGAAGGCTCCAGGCTGATGGTCAGCCAGGATGGCTGCGCCGGATGCGAAGGGGCGGCGTGGCCGGGTCGTTCGAGCCCTCCGCTGCCGTCGTCGTTCGATTCTCCTGCGGCTGGCTCAGTGGCGGTGTTTGTCCCGGCAATGCGGGGTCCTGGGCCGGAAGGTGAGCCTGCGCGCTGGGCGTGAGCGACAGCGTGGAGGCCTTCTTGGGCAAGGGGTGCTGCGCCATCATTTCGCGCCTGACGGCTGCCCGGCGCAGCACCGCCCGCCGTATGCCTGCCCGACGAAGGGAAGCCCGCCGCAGGTCCGCCTGATGAATCTGAATCCTGCGTAGCATCGTCGATCTTTTCCTTGCGATTACGGGACAGCAGCGCCGACATGGGTCGTCCGCTGAGCATGCATATTTCAAGTGCGCGCTGGATGCGTTGGCTGTCGCCCGGCGCCAGTCTTGCGGCGGTCACCGGGTCGAGCAGGGCAAGTTCTGCATGCAGTGCTGGCCAGCCCAGCGTGGCCGCGCGTGCCGTGAGCTGCTCGCGCAGCACGGGATCGGCCCCTGGCAGATCGTCCAGACCTTCGCGCAGTGCCTTGAAGTACAGCATGGTACCCCCTGCGAGCACGGGTATCCGGCCACGTGCTCGAATGTGCGCGATCAGGGTGTGCGTATCGGCCAAGAACTCGGCGGCCGAATACGATTGCACCGGATCGCGAATGTCGAGCAGGTGCTGGGGCGTGATGGCCTGCTCGGCCACCGTGGGCTTGGCCGTGCCGATGTCCATGCCGCGATAGATCGTGGCCGAGTCGACGTTGATGATCTCGATGGGCCAGCGAGTGGCCAGTGCAAGCATGGCCGCACTCTTGCCGGCGGCGGTGGGGCCAGCCAGGCAGACGATGGGTTGCTGGGCGACGGGCTGCATCACTGGCCGCGCAGAAACAGCTTGTCCAGATCGGCCATGCTCCACTGGACCCAGGTCGGACGCCCGTGATTACACTGATCGGCCCGCTCGGTCTGTTCCATCTGACGCAACAGCCCGTTCATTTCGTCCAGACTCAGGCGCCGGTTTGCACGCACCGATCCATGGCACGCCATGGTGGATAGCAGATGGTTTCTCGCCTCGGTCAGCAGGCCCGACACCCCCACCGCAGCCAGATCACGCAGGGTCTCGCGCGCCAGTGTTTCGATATCACCCCGGGCCAGGACGACAGGCACGCTGCGCACGGCAATCGAATGGGGGCCGGCCGGGCGCATGTCGAAACCAAGCATCTCCAGGGTATCGGCGTATTCCTCGACCACGGCCAGATCCTTGGCCTGGACATTGAACACCACCGGCACCAGCAGGGTCTGTCGGGGCATGTCGCGGGCGTCGAAGGCGTGCTTGAGCTGCTCATAGACCACGCGCTCGTGCGCCGCATGCATGTCCACCATCACCAGGCCACGTGCGTTCTGGGCCAGGATGTAGACGCCGTGCACCTGGGCGAGCGCCATCCCCAGGGGCTGCTCGGGGTCGTGGTCGATTGCCTGGCCACCTGAGGCCTGCGGGTGATAGGGTGCCTGGGGCTCGTTCAGGCGGGGGCGATCGGCGTGATTCGGGCCTGACGGCGCGTCTGTCGGGGAGGTGTCTGCCGATGGGGCTGCAGCCGCTTCGGCGTCCAGTGGGCGATACAGGCTGCGCCAGTCGAGCTGCGGACGGCCGGGCGGGTTGGCATGCAGGCGCATGGGCATCTGGTGCGACGGCGCACGCAGGGGCGGGGTGCCAGCGTTCTCGCCCGGGCCAGGTGCGGATGTCGTGGCCTCAGACAGGGAACCCGACCCTTGCGAGCCCGGCGTTGCGTTGAAGGCTTGCGCAACGGGCTCATCGCGTGCATCCCGCATCGTGGCAGGCGCCGCATCGGCGGGGGTGGTGGCGTCGTCGATTTGTCCACCCATGCGGGCCAGGGTCTGCGACACCGCCTGGGACACGTATCGATGCACCGCGCCGCCATCCCGAAAGCGCACCTCGCTCTTGGCCGGATGCACGTTCACATCCACTGCGCCGGGATCGATATCGAGAAACAGCACATAGGCCGGCTGGCGGTCGCCATGCAGCACGTCGGCATAGGCGCTTTTCAGGGCGTGGCTCACGCTGCGATCACGCACGAAGCGCCCGTTCACATACAGGTATTGCCGGTCGGCACGCGCGCGTGCCGCCGTGGGGCGCGTGATCATGCCCGAGAGGGCGATCAGCGGGCCGGGCGCGCTCAATGGCAGGCCCTGTTCGGCGAATTCGCCGCCCAGCACATCACGGATGCGCTGAATGGGATCGGTAGGCAACCACTGGCGCTGCGCGCGGTCGCCATGGAACAGCCTGAATGCGATGTGGGGATGAGCCAGTGCGATGCGCTCCAGTGCATCCACGCAGTGCCCGAATTCAGTGGCCTCGGAGCGCAGAAACTTGCGCCGGGCCGGCACGGCGTCAAACAGCTGACGCACGTCCACGGTGGTCCCGACCGGGCCTGACGCGGGGGACACCTGGTGGCTGCCTGACTGAATCTGCCAGGCATGCGCGCCATCCCGGGTGCGCGATGTGATGGTCAACTGGGCCACCGATGCGATCGACGCCAGGGCTTCACCTCGAAATCCCATGGAAGCCACCGATTCCAGATCTTCCAGCGAGCGTATCTTGCTCGTGGCGTGCCGCATCATGGCCAGCGGCAATTCTGGCGCCGGAATGCCGCTGCCATCGTCGATCACGGCGATGCGGCGGATGCCGCCGCCATCGAGCCGGATTTCGATCGCGCTGGCGCCGGAGTCGATAGCGTTTTCCAGAATTTCCTTGAGCACCGACGCCGGGCGCTCGATCACTTCGCCTGCAGCAATCTGGCTGATCAGCAGGTCAGGAAGGGCAAGAATCGAGCGGCGAGGTGGCATAGAAAGACATCAGGGCTAAAACAGCAATCCGCTATTTTAGCCCTGCGTGAATGCGCGACCGGTTCGTTCCCCGATCAGCGGGGGCATCGATCAACCTGTATCGCTTGCCCGAGCCAGCGGCGGGTAGGCGGTGAAATAGTTCCGGATGCCGGTAAACAGTGCCACGGCCATGTTGTCCTGATGCTCGGGCGTGCGCAGCAAGGATTCTTCACGCGGGTTGCTGATGAACGCGGTTTCCACCAGCACCGACGGAATATCCGGCGCTTTCAGCACGGCAAAGCCGGCTTGCTCGACCTCGGGCTTGTGCAAACGGTTGATCTTGGCGATCTCCGTGAGGAATGTCTTGCCCACCCGCAGCGAATCGTTGATTTGCGCGGTCGTGGACAGGTCCAGCAACACTTTCACGACCTGCTCGTCATGCGCACCGAAGTTCACGCCGCCCACCAGGTCAGCCGCGTTTTCCTTGTTGGCCATCAACCGGGCCATGGTGCTGCTGGCGCCGCGTTGCGATAGTGCGAAGACCGAGGCTCCGTTTGCCGATGGCTTGACCCAGGCATCGGCATGGATGGAAATGAACAGATCGGCGCGCGCGCGGCGGGACTTCTGCACCCGCACATGCAGCGGCACGAAGTAATCATCGTCGCGCGTCATGTAGGCGCGCATGTTGGGCTGGGCATCGATCAGCGCTTTCAGGCGACGCGCAATGCGCAACACGACGTCTTTCTCCCGCAGGCCGGAAGGGCCGATGGCACCCGGATCTTCCCCGCCATGCCCGGGGTCCAGCGCGATGGTGAGCATGCGCTTGGAGGACGGCAGGGTAGGGCCGGGGCGCGATGGCGCCGGGGGAATCGTCGATGGCGAGATTCGGGGGATGACGGCCACGGGGGGCGGCGTGGCGGGCGTGGCCGGGTTGCGCGAGATGTCTTCCAGGATGCGCGCCAGAGGATCGTCGCGATCCAGGGCGGCAGGCTGTTCTTTGAGCAAGGCCATCAGCGGGTCTTGCGCCACGCGTGGGTACAAGTCCAGCACGAGGCGGAACTGATAGTCGGCCACGGGCTTGAGCGTGAACACCTGCGGCGCGATGGCCTGCTTCAGGTCGAACACCAGGCGCACCACGCCAGGACGGTTCTGTCCCACGCGCAAGGATTGGATATAGGGGTCGTTGGGGCGCACCTTGGCGGCGAGCTCGTTCAACTCCCGGCTCATGGAGATGCCTTCGATATCGACCACCAGCCGATGCGGGTTCTCCAGCGTGAAATGTTCGGCCTTGAGTTCGCGGTCCAGTTCGAATGTGACGCGCGTGTATTCGTCGGCAGGCCAGGTGCGCACGGCGAGAATGGTCGCGGCATGGGCGAAACGGGGGATGACGGGCAACATCAGCAACGTTGCGGCAGCACCGAGCAGGCGGCGCCGACTATGCGGCACTACGGCGCGGATGGGTGCTGGCCCTCTTGGGGGACAATCGCGTTCAGCCATGTTTGTCCTCTGTCTGTAAATGCGGCGATTTCAACGTCGCGGCCGGAATCGGAATATTCCAATGAAATCAAGATGTCGGGCGGGGGCAGAAGGTCCTGCGCCTTTTCCGGCCATTCGATCAGCACTAGGGCATCATCGCGGATCAAATCGCGAAACCCTGCATCCAACCATTCTCGCGGGTCGTTAAATCTATAAAAATCAAGATGATAGAAGTATAAGTTAGAAACTTTATAGGTTTCAAGTAGCGCGTAGCTCGGACTTTTGATTCGACCTGTAACACCACACGCCCGCAGGAAGGCCCTTGAAAACGCGGTTTTGCCCGCACCCAGATCGCCTTTGAGGTGGATGCTCCCCGAGCTTGCGCGCGGCAGAGGTGGCAGCGCTTGCCCCGATTCCCGGGCAAGCGGATCGGCCTTGACGCTGGTGTGGGCCGCGAGTCCCATGGCACTGGCAAGCCCCGCTGCGAGGGCGTCGGTCGCAAATTCGTCTTGCAAATGAAGGCGCAAGCGCTGTAGGGGCATTGTGGGCATGGGGCATTCCAGGCGTACGATAGGGAGTTGCGGATTATATGAATGCTGCGATTCTGCTACGCTTAAGACTGATTATTATTCTCAACTGAATGCCGCCTGCGCCAGGGTCGGGTGGCGGTTGATGACCCCCTACGGAGTGCTCTCTTCCATGAAAATGCGTACCGAAAAAGATACATTTGGACCGATCGAAGTGCCCGACGATCACCTCTGGGGTGCACAAACGCAACGGTCTTTGCACTTTTTTGCCATTTCCACCGAAAAAATGCCCGTGCCGCTGGTGCACGCGTTTGCCAGATTGAAGAGCGCCGCCGCCAAGGTCAATGCCGAACTCGGCGAGCTCGACCCCAAGATCGCCCAGGCCATCATTGCGGCAGCCGACGAAGTCATCGCCGGCAAGTGGCCGAACGAGTTTCCCCTGTCGGTCTGGCAAACGGGTTCAGGTACGCAAAGCAATATGAACCTCAACGAGGTGCTGGCCAACCGGGGTTCGGAAATTCTGGGGGGCGAGCGGGGCGAGGCGCGCAAAGTGCACCCCAACGACCACGTGAATCGCGGGCAGTCGTCCAACGACACATTCCCGACCGCCATGCATGTGGCTGCCGCCCAGCAGGTCGAACAGCATCTGCTGCCTGCCCTGAAGGCCTTGCGCGGCACGCTGGCCGCCAAGAGCGCCGAGTTCTACGACATCGTCAAAATCGGGCGCACGCACCTGCAGGACGCCACGCCGCTGACGCTGGGGCAGGAAATATCGGGTCATGTCGCGCAGCTCGATCTGGCGGAGCAGCAGATCCGCGCTACATTGCCCGGACTGCACCAGTTGGCCATCGGGGGCACGGCGGTTGGCACGGGACTGAACGCACATCCGGAGTTCAGTGCGCGGGTGTCCGCAGAACTGGCGCACGCCACCGGCTGCGCCTTCGTGTCGGCACCCAACAAGTTCCAGGCGCTGGCCTCGCACGAGGCCTTGCTGTTCGCGCACGGTGCCCTGAAGTCGCTGGCGGCAGGATTGATGAAAATCGCCAACGATGTGCGCTGGCTGTCGAGCGGTCCACGCTCGGGTCTGGGCGAGATCAGCATTCCGGAAAACGAGCCGGGCAGCTCCATCATGCCGGGCAAGGTCAATCCTACGCAATGTGAAGCCATCACCATGCTGGCCGCTCAGGTCATGGGCAACGATGTGGCCATCAACATCGGCGGGGCCAGTGGCAACTTCGAGTTGAATGTGTTCAAGCCTCTGGTCATTCACAACTTCCTGCAGTCGGTGCGCCTGCTTGCTGACGGCATGCACAGTTTCGATCAGCATTGCGCCTCGGGCATCACGGCCAACGAGGCGCGCATCGCCGAACTGGTGGAGCGTTCGCTGATGCTGGTGACGGCCCTCAATCCCCATATCGGTTATGACAAGGCCGCCCAGATCGCCAAGAAGGCGCACAAAGAGGATCTGTCGCTGAAGGCGTCTGCGTTGGCCCTGGGCTTTGTCACCGAAGCGCAGTTCAACGAGTGGGTGGTGCCTGGCGATATGACCAACGCGCATCAGAAGTCATGACGCGGGGCTCGCCTGCCGGGCGTTCGCGCCTAGCGGGCGAGCGCAAGCCAGATGGGGATGGTGATCGCCGATATCAACGTCCCCAATGAGATAAGCACGGCGACCATGCGGCCATTGCCTCCCATGCGCATGGCCAGCACATACGCTGCCGAGGCGCAGGGAAGCGCGCCGAACAGCACCAGCATCTGCTTCTCCACCGGGGGTAGCGCCAGCAGCGTCGCCACCGCTAGCGCCATGGCGGGCACAGCCACCAGCTTCACGCCCATCATCCAGCCCAGCAAAGCGCCGTGGCCTTTGCCCCCTTCCCAGGACAGCGCCGCACCCACGCAGATAATGCCCAGGGCAAGCGAGGCGGCACCCAGCCGGCTCATCACGACATCCAGGGGGCCGGGCAACTGAACACCCGCCAGATTGGCCACGAGTGCCACGACGGTAGATACCACCAGCGGGTTGCGAACCAGTTCGCCCAGTACGTTGCTGCCGCTTGACCGCGCCAGGCCGTACACGGCAGCCAGGTTGGCCAGCGGCACTGCAAACCCGACGATCAGCGCCATGACGGTCTGACCTGCCGCCCCCGCCAGACTCGATGACAGTGCCAGGCCGATGTAGGTGTTGAATCGAAAGCCACATTGCGCGGCTGAAGCCATGTCTTTGGGCTCGGGCCGCAGAACCCAGCGTGCCAGCCACGACAGAATGATGCCCCCCACCATCAGCAACACGGTCGCCTGCAAGATCAGTGCTGCGCTACCGAGCGAAATCGGGGTGCGCAAAATAGAGGTGATCAGCAGGGCGGGAAAGAGGACGAAGTAGGTGAGTCTTTCGCATCCGGCAAAAAAATCCCGGCCGAATCCCAATCGATGGCACAGCACCCATCCCAGCGCAACCAGCAAAAAATCAGGCAGGACCAATAAAGCGACAGACATCACACACCACAGTTGCGTTTTGACATAGAACGACGAATGTCGGCAGCGTAACGGTATTGCGACGGTATGGGTAGCATGCCGTCATCGCCATTGCTGAAGGGTGCGTTTCCGAGGCCTTCTCTTTTGCTGCTATTCTTCACAATTCTGGAGGGTGACGTCGGTCGTTCTTAGCTACGATGCGCCGCGTGACCCCGGGATTTCGAGCACGTCCGCAGATCGGGGCGGATGGTTAAAAAGTTTTTGGAGGAACAAAACATGTTCAAGGTTCGCATCCTCGCCAGCGCGGTCGCGCTGGCCGCTGGCACAACCGGCGTATTGGCTGTTTCCGCTGCCAGTGCCGCCGAATATCCGGATCGTCCGATCCGGGTCATCGTTCCGTTCGCACCGGGCGGTTCGACCGACATCATTGCCCGCCTGGTCACCCAGCGCATGAGTCAGGAACTGGGTCAGCCCATGGTTGTTGAAAACAAGGGCGGTGCAGGTGGAGCGATTGGCGCCGCCGAAGGCGCGCGCGCCAAGCCGGACGGCTACACCCTGTCGATTGCAACCGTGTCGACCATGGCTGTGAACCCTGCGTGCCGCCCCAACGATCTGCCCTACGATCCGATCAAGGATTTCCAGCCGGTCACCAACTTCGCGAACACGGCTAACGTGGTCTCGATCAATCCCAAGTTCCCTGCCACCGACTTCGAAAGTTTCGTTGCAGAACTGAAGAAGAACCCTGGCAAGTATTCGTACGGCAGCTCGGGCACTTGCGGTGTTCTGCACTTGATGGGCGAGTCCTTCAAGATGGCAACGGGTACCGACATCGTTCACGTGCCCTACAAGGGTTCGGGCCCGGCCCTGACCGACGCGGTTGGCGGCCAGATCGAAATCCTGTTCGACAACCTGCCGTCCTCCATGCCCCAGATCCAGTCCGGCAAGCTCAAGCCGATGGCCGTGGCATGGCCCGAGCGCGTCTCCACCCTGAAGGACACGCCTAACTTTGCGCAGGCGGGCTTCCCCGTGCTGAACCAGCCCGTGTGGTACGGCTTGTTGGCACCTGCAGGCACGCCGATGGAAATGGTTAACAAGTTGCGTGATGCTGCCGTCATCGCCCTGAAAGATCCCAAGGTCATCCAGATTCTGGACGAGCAGGGCTCGGCACCGTCGGGCAACACGCCTGAAGAGTTCGCCAAGGAAATCAAGACGCAGTACGACTGGGCACTGGATGTCGTGAAAAAGCAGAACATCAAGCTGAATTGATGTCGATTCTGATCCGACCGGGGTTCCGGTCGGATCGATGATCGGCCTGCTGATTCATACCGCACCCTGGAAGTCGGACATTCGTTCGATTTTTGGGGTGTTTTGCATGGTGACCCAGTGCTTTCATCACCGCCGTCACGGTTGTGTACGGCGTTCCTTCACTCGCATCGAACAGCCTGAACATGAGTACGCACAAGCACGTATCGGAAACGCCCGCCACCCAACTGCTCAAACGAAGCAAGGTGGCTTTCACCGAGCATGTTTATGACTATGTCGACCACGGCGGAACCGACGAGGCCAGCCGGCAACTGGGCATGGACGGTCACCGCGTAATCAAGACACTCATCATGGAAGATGATCAGGCACGACCCCTGGTCATGCTCATGCATGGTGATCACGAGGTGTCCACCAAGAACCTGGCACGCCAGATCGGGGTCAAGCGTGTGACGGTGTGCGCACCGGACGTGGCCCAGCGCCACTCGGGCTATCTGGTCGGTGGAACCTCACCCTTCGGCACACGCAAGCAGATGCCGGTATACGTGCAGAAAAGCGTGCTCGAATGCGAGACCATACTCATCAATGGCGGACGGCGCGGCTACCTGTTGGAAGTCGCGCCGTCGGTTCTGGTGCAGGTGGTCAGGGCCACGCCGGTCGATGTGGCCATCGACTAGGCCAGCCTGGTGCCTAAAGCATGGCCACTTCTTTTTGCAGCAAGGTGCGCAGGCGCACGGCGTCGCCGATACGCGAGAACTTGCCCTGCGAATTGAGCAACACGATGGCGAGGTCGCGGCCATTGACGCGCGTCAGCATGACCAGGCATTCACCTGCTTCATTGATGTAGCCGGTTTTCGAGACCTTGATGTCCCAGTCATCCTTGCGCACCAGCGCGTTGGTGTTGCGGAACATCTCGACCCGCCCCGAACCCACGCGCACCTGGTACTCGGTATCGGTCGAGTAACGGTGGATCAGCGGCCGCTGCGCGGCTGCACGAATCATGCGCACCAGATCGCGCGGCGAGGACACATTCTGGCTGGACAGGCCGGTGGGCTCGACGAAATGCGTGTCATACATGCCCAGCGCACGCGCCTTGGCATTCATGGCCCGTGCGAAAGCGGGCAAGCCCCCAGGGTAGTGGCGGCCCAGCGAGTTGGCGGCGCGGTTTTCCGACGACATCAGCGCCAGGTGCAGCATGTCGGCCCGGGTCAGTCGCGTGCCCACGGTCAGGCGTGACGGGGCGTGGCGAACACGATCGATGTCGTCGCTGGTGATCTCGATGACCTCGTCCAGCGGTTGATTGGCATCGACTACGACCAGCGCGGTCATCAGCTTGGAAATCGACGCGATCGGCGCGACGATCCCTTCATTCTTGGAGAACAGAACCGTGGAGGTTTCCAGATCCTGCACATAGGCGACGTTGGAGCGCAGCGATGCGGCTTCGGCGCGAGAGGTATTGGCGGCCAGGCTGGCCGGCAGGGCGACTGCGGCCGCGCCCATGGTCATCGCAGCGGCAGCGGGTGCCACCGCGCGAGTGGCCGCCACGGCGCGGCTGGCTGCGGCGGGCTGGGCGCGCGGGGTGTTTCGCGTCGTGGCGGTGCGTGCCGCCGTCTGTTTGGTCTGGGTCTTCGCGGCTGCGGTGCGCTTGTTCGCTGCGGGCGTTTGCGCGGCAGGGGTGCGTTTGGCAGGCGTGGCCCGGGTGGATGTGGTTTTGGCAGGGGTCTTGGCCGAGGTTGATACCGTTTTGCAGGTGGCAGCCTTGCTGCCTCGCTGACAGGCGGTGGTCTTGGCTTCGGCGGATGCGTGCGTCAACGCAAGCACGGACGCCAGCATGGGTGCGGCGGCCAGTACCAAGGTGCGTTTCCAGAGATTCGCCATGGGTTGAATCCGGTTTTTCAGAGGGTTTGAAGCTAGTGCAGCAGAAAAAACACTGATGTAGCAGGGGGTTAGGGCACGAATTTAAACTATTTTTTAAGTAAAGGACATCCGTATGGACGTGTTTGATCAAAAAAATGTTGTGTTCGGGCTGAATTTGGGCAGTGGCTAAGCCTGGCGCAGGCTGCACTGCGGTCGACGGGCGGGCGGATGGCGGCCATTCGGATGCGTGGTGTCCCCAACAGGAATCGAACCTGTATCTAGAACTTAGGAGGTTCTTGTTCTATCCGTTGAACTATAGGGACCGGTCAAGCGACAGCACATGGCAAGCCGCGAGGCACGCATTCTACACCGACCCGTGCGCTGTGGGGAGGCTCGCGCTAACATGGCGGGACGCCGCATGCACCACGATGCGGCGCGGCAAGTGGGTGCGCACGAATGCCCACACGAGACAGACGATTCCCGGGCCGGCTCGTTCCGGTTGTAACCATGACAGAAGAAAGATCCCCCCACGCTGCGCGAACCGTTCTGCTTGGAACGCTCGTCGTCCTGCTGGCTATGGGGGTACGTGCCACCTTCGGGTTGTTCATGCAGCCCATGGGGCTGGCCAATGGGTGGGGCAGAGACGTCTTCTCGATGGCATTCGCGATCCAGAATCTGGCCTGGGGGGCTTCTGCCATTCTGATGGGCATGCTGGCCGATCGTTATGGCGCCGGCCGAGCCATTGCCCTGGGGGCCGGTCTGTATGTGCTCGGCCTGATCGGTATGCGTCATGCCGACTCCGAACTCATGCTGTATCTGACTGCCGGTGTGCTGGTGGGGATCGGGCAAGGTGGCGTGACCTTTCCTGTCGTGTTGCCCGTGGTTGCCCGCGCGGTGCCTGCCTCTTCGCGCAGCACCGTAATGGGGATCGCCAGTGCGGGCGGTTCTCTGGGACAGTTTCTGGTCGTGCCGGCCGGTCAGGCGATGATTACGGGCATGCAGTGGTCAGGCGCCATCTGGGTCCTGTCGATGCTGGTGGCCCTGGGTGTGCCACTGGCCTATTTCCTGCGCGGCAAGCCGCTGGCCATGGTGGGCCACCAGTCGCTTTCGGCAGCGATCGGGCAGGCGTTCAAGCATCGGTCATTCCATTTCCTGTTCTGGAGCTACTTCGTCTGCGGTTTTCACACCGCGTTCATCACGCTGCATTTGCCGGCGTTCGTCACCGACAGTGGCCTCAATGGCGGGCATGGTGCAACCGCCATCGCCATGATCGGCCTGTTCAATGTGATCGGGTCTTTCAGCGCAGGCAAGCTGGGGGGCCAATACAGTAAGAAAAAGCTCCTGGCGATCACCTATTTCATGCGCGGTATCGGGTTGCTTGCGCTGCTGGCCGTGCCGCTCACCCCCGTGGTCCTCTACCTCTTTGCGGCATGGATGGGGCTGTTCTGGCTGGGAACCGTGCCCCTGACGCAGGGGCTCATCGGCCAGATCTACGGCATGCGGTATGCGGCCACCCTGTCGGGCATTGTTTTCCTGGGGCATCAGGTGGGCAGCTTCGTCGGCGTCTGGCTGGGCGGCTACACCTATTCGATCACGGGCAATTACGATCTGATGTGGTGGATCGGCGTGGCGCTTGCGTTCATCGCCGCCGCCCTGTGCCTGCCCGTGCGTGAGCAAACCCTCGCGCAACCCGCTGCGGCCTGACCATGTCGCCTGACCCGACCCTGCCTGAACGCCAGCCCCAGCCCGCTGCGAGCCCGCCGTGGTGGGCAAGGAAGTGGCCGCAGCGCGGGCTCTATATGGCCATCGGGGGGCTGCTTGCGCTCGGTTTCATTGCCTATCAATCGCCTGACATGCGGGCCAATTGGGAAACGATTGCCGCGTTGTGCGGGTTCTAGATCCAGACCGCAGCCGCACTGCGCGCTATGATCGAAGCCTTACGAATCCGCACGGCACCCATGCAGGATCTCCTCTCTTTCGAAGACACCATCGACCTATCGTCGATCGCCGAATTGCCCGCGGCGCAGACGCTGGTGCTCACCGTGAACAACCGGTTGTCGCGTCGGTTGACGCTGGCGCTTGCGGCGCGTTTGCAGGCCGAACGTCAGGTGACGGAATTGCCGCGCATCATGCCCTTATCGGCATGGCTGGCCGATGCGGCGCAGTCCCTGACATTTGTCTCGCAGGACGCGCCCAAGTTTCGGTTGAACACCTTCGCCAGCCAGCGATTGTGGGTCGACGTCATTGAGGCCGAGGAAGCCGAGCGCGCCCTCATGGATGTGAACCAGGCGGCTCGCCTGGCCATGGATGCTGATCTGCTGATGGACGAATGGGACCTGGTCGTGCCCCCGGCAGCGGCCACTGATGAGTTCCAGAGTTTTCAGCGCTGGCGAAAACGCTATCACGCGCGGCTTGCACAACTCGATGCGCAGGACGCCAATCGGGGGTATGGCGATGTCGTGCAGGCCCTGGCCAGTCACCGCATCGTGCTACCCGAGCACATCGTGCTGGCCGGCTTCACCGAAGTGTCGCCCCGTTTCGGCCGCCTGTGCGCGGCCCTGCAGGCACGCGCGTCCAGCGTGCGTCATTTTGCCGATGACGGGGTCACGCTGTCCGAGCCGGTACGCTTCGAGGCCAGTGACCCGGACGGGGAATGGCGCGCGGCTGTCCAGTGGGCGCGGGCGCGACTCGCCCACGACCCCGAGGGTCGCTACGCCATCATCTCCAGTCAGCTCGAGGCAGAGGCGCCTTTTGCGCGTCGGGTGCTTCAGGATATTCTGGGTGGGCATGCGCACCCGGGGCGAGCGCGGCATGATGCGGGGTTCGACAGCCCCACGGGGGAACCCGGCACCTTTGCGTTCAACGTGGCCGTCGGGCGTGCACTTTCCGACTGGCCCGTGGTGCACGCGGCCCTGGTGTGGCTGGAGGTGCTCGATGCGCTGGCCGGATCCGGGGTGTGCTCGCCCGCCCAGGCCGGGGCCGCGCTGCTGGCTGGCCGCCATGTGGGCGCCCGATCGTTGGGGGAGCTGGCGCAGGCCGACGCCCGCTGGCGACGTCAGGCCGTGCTCGACATTCACGCCAACACCTTTGCCGATGTGCTTGCCACGGACGCCGATCTGGCGCAGGGATGGTCACAGGCCATCGGGATCTGGCGCGAGCCTCATCCGCGTGGCGAATCGGCGGACGTGTGGGCGACCGTCATGCGACGGGCGTTATCGGCCCTGGGCTTTCCGGGGCAGGGCAACGACAGCGTCACCTTTCAGGTGGTGGGCGCACTGAGCGAACTGCTCGATACCTATGCCTCCCTGACGCCCGTGGCGCGCGCCCTTTCGGGCCAGTCTGCACTCTCGCTCTTCGCGCAACTCGCCCGCGCAACCCCGTTCCAGCCGCAACGCGACCCGCGCGCCCGTCTGGACGTATTGGGCATGCTCGAGGCCGAGGGCGGGCAGTGGGACGGGGTGTGGCTTCTGGGGCTGACTGACGATGTGCTGCCGGCGTCACCGCGTCCCAATCCGCTTATCCCGCTGGTCGTGCTGCGCCAGGCTGGCGCCCCGCGTGCCACACCGGCGCGCGAGCGCGACTGGGCACGCCTCATGTTCGATGCCATGCGCCGTGTGGCGCCCGAAGTCGTGCTCAGCCACGCCCACATGGACGGCGAGCGCGAGTTGCGTCCCTCGCCCCTGATTGCGCCTTTCGCGCACGTGACGCTCGAGTCGATCGGCGCGGCCTCGGCGCCTGGTCCGGACCAGGGCGAGCAGGCGTGTGCCGCACTGCAAAGCCTGCACGACGAACAGGGGCCGGCTCTGGCCGCGGATGCCGTGACGACAGGTGGTCTCGATGTTCTGGACACGCAG